>Ga0105055_10000020_pt1 | contig 153344 bp, 148 predicted proteins | sample BON03_FD_78090 | JGI IMG/M metagenome (GOLD analysis project Ga0105055, IMG submission 78090) | Freshwater microbial communities from Lake Bonney liftoff mats and glacier meltwater in Antarctica - BON-03 | ecosystem: Environmental > Aquatic > Freshwater > Ice > Glacier meltwater | place: Lake... | reverse complement strand
TCCAAGTTTGGATCAGTCGCCAAAATTACTTCAGTGATATTTGAATCAGCTAGTCGCACCATTAATTCACGGATACGCAATTGATCTGGGCCAATTCCATCGATCGGACTAATCGCTCCGCCGAGTACGTGATACCTGCCGCGGAATTCGCGAGTGCGCTCTACCGCAACCACATCTTTTGATTCTTCAACAACACAAATTTGTGCAGGATCGCGACGTGGGTCGCGGCAGATTCGACATTCAGTCTCTTCTGAAACGTTTCCGCATTGTGCGCAGAATTTTACGCGCTCTTTAACGGTGCGGATTGCATCAACTAGGGCAATCGCAGCATCACCATCACTTTGCAGAATATGAAAAGCAATTCGCTGCGCACTCTTTGGTCCGACACCTGGTAATCGACCAAGAGCATCAATTAAATCTTGAATCGCGCCTTCATACATTCCTGTGCTCATGATCCCTACTTCTTCTCATTAATAATTGTTGCACCAAGTTCGGCCACCAAAAGCGCCGCCCCAGTTAACAAGGTTTTATCTGATGGAGCTTCATCTTTCTGAATTGCGCGGGCTTCAGGTGTTGATTGCGCATCAATGGAGGCATCAACTACAGCTTCTATCTTGCGATCTATTCCAACAACTTCAATAAATGCTTGACGCAGAATTTCATCTGATTCAGAACGAACAAATGAATCGCGTGCGCCTGCATTTACGATTCCGATAGTGATCATATTTTCATCTACCGCAATAATTTGCGCAGATGCCGAAAGTAGCGACCACGTTAAGCGACGACGCTTTTTAACGTTCTCAATCACATCTGGCCAGAGGCGGCGCAATCCAGAGATATCCATATCTGTCTTTACCGAAACTTTCGGGCTAGGCGCTTCGGGAGCTGCTTCAGTTTTTACTTCTTGAACTTTTGTTGGAGCTGGCGCTGGTGCGGGAGAAACTGGTGCTGCTGCAGGTATTGAAATATTTTCAACGCGCTCTAAGCGTTCGATGCGCGAAAGCATTCCGGCTTCTGAATTATCGCCACCTGGCAACAACATACGACCGCAGATTAATTCCAAAATTAATCGTGGCGCCGTAGCACCGCGCATCTGAGTTAGCCCTTCGGCCGCAATATCGGCAGAACGTGAAACATTTGCCGCACCAATATTGGCGGCCTGATTGCGCATACGTTCAAGTTGATCATCAGGTAATCCGCGCAGAATTGAGTGCGCATTTGTGGCAGATAACGCATCAATAATCATCAAATCACGTAAGCGTTCCAGAAGATCACTGGCAAATCGTCGTGGGTCATGGCCCGATTCAATTACGCGATCAACTGTTTGAAACAAGGTTGCACCATCGCGCGCAGCAAGAGCGTCCATCGCATCGTCTAAAAGTGCGTCATCTGTAAAGCCCAGCAACTGGATCGCTATTTCATAACTCACGCCATCAGGCCCAGCACCAGCAAGTAATTGCCCAAGTACCGAGAGCGCATCACGCACAGATCCACCGCTTGCACGAACAACCAGTGGAAGCACTCCCTTGGCTACCGTCACGCCTTCAGCGCTACAGATCTTTTCTAAATGCTCTGCAAGTACTCCGGGTGGAACTAAACGAAATGGATAATGGTGAGTACGTGAGCGAATAGTTGAAATTAATTTCTCGGGTTCAGTTGTGGCAAAGATAAAAATTACGTGGGGGGGTGGCTCTTCCACAACTTTTAAAAGTGCGTTCGCAGCTCCCGGCCCAAGTTGATGAGCCTCATCGATTATATAAATTTTGTATCGGCTATTTACTGGTGCAAAGAAAGCTTTATCGCGTAAATCGCGCGCATCATCTACTAAACCGTGCGTTGCAGCATCTAACTCAATTACATCAAGTGAACCGGGACCATTGGCAACTAAATCTTTACACGACTGACAAATTCCACATGGAGTTGGTGTTGGGCCTTGTTCGCAATTAAGTGAACGCGCCATGATGCGAGCGCTTGATGTTTTTCCACATCCACGTGGGCCACTAAATAAATATGCATGATGAGTTTTGCCAGAAGTTAGCGCGTTAGAGAGCGGAACTGTTACGTGCTCTTGTCCGATCACATCTGCAAATACGGATGGACGGTACTTTCGATATAACGCTAAGGACATTTGACTTACCTCTCATCGGTCGCGATTCAATTCACTTCTAATTGGCCGCAACGGTTAGTGGTTGTTAAATTTTGGGACCTCCGGTGCACCCGCCAGAGCACACCTACCCTTGCTGTATTCCTACCCTGGGGGAGTTCGGCGCGATGTCGTCGCACCGGAGATCTGCACCAATCTTATGTGTCAGAGGCGTCGATAGTCACCGCTACCCTTATCCAGTCGAAGGCCTTAACGGGCGCGGCGGCACTGGAGGATTCGCATAGCGGCCGAGTGCGCACGCTTGGAAAGCGTGTAATGGGTTAAACCATTCGAGGGTTCAAATCCCTCATCCTCCGCCAGATTTGTCTTGTGCATAACTTTCGAAGCGTCGTTTGATTTTTTGTCATCCTAAGTAATGTTAAATTTAAGAGCCACTAAAAGTTTTGTTCTAATTAGCTGCCTGACAGCGGTTTCCTCTCTGTTACCAATCCAGTCTGTATCAGCTGCGGATACGACTGACAAAGAAAAGCTTCCATGTCGAATTCAAATCAATTCACCCCACATTTCAAGCAATATCTTCCGCAAGACTGGATTAAGGGCAGTCAAAGTTAATGCATTTTCAATCTGTAATGTTCCTCAGAGTAACGTCACCCTCACTGTGGAAATTTGGAAAAATGGTATCTTCTCGAACCATTTTGTGTTCAAAACAATAACTAGAAGTGTTGGAACTACAAGCCCTGAAAGAAAAATTCCAAATTATAATACGTTTAAGGTTTGTACCAGTTTTGAAAGTACAACTTACAACGGCGTTGCACACTCAAAGGCCTTTATAAATAGTAAGTGGCAGTATGCGCGAGACACATTTAGTATTAAAAATAAACCCCTTAAATGCGGCACTTGATATACGCTTCAATGGTGAGTTCGCAAAATGAATCTTTTCTCAACCCCCAACAGCACCTGCGTGAGATAGAGGTCAGTTTAAATTTTATGGACTTAATTCACTCACAACGATCACGCTATGAAGAACAAGCGCGAAAACTTTTGAAAGAACGTCATTTTGAAATTGAAATTGAAGGATTTCTAATCACGTATTCAGTTAAAAATGAGCGCTTCGTTAGTGAGATATTTTCTAAAGATCAGAAATTAGCATCTTATGAAAGTGAAATCCCAATTCCTATTTCCGAAGAAGAGAAAATAAGCGCATTAGTCGAATTTTTTGCACATAGTGAAGCTGGAAAAATAGGATAGCGGTGCGCTGCCTGATTGGTGCACAATAAAGGTGTGAGTTACTTTGAAGAATTCCTATCGCGGGGAGATTCTCTCTTCCAGTATTCGTGAAATACAACTATTCAGATTTAAGCGTTTAAATATTCAAAGGCTAAGAAAGTCTTTTGCTCAGTGTGATGTCGATTTAATTCACAACTTTCCAATTTCACGCTCAAAGATTTCAGAGGATTCTGGGTTTGGAATAAATGTGTTTCCTTACTACAGCCTTGCCTACTATTCGAATGGAAAAAATCGATTGCTGGGACTTGTAAAAAAATAAAGACTAATGACAAAGAAATACTCACAAAGCTTAAAGCCCTTTAAATAACTTTAAATTTCTACGCCAATGTATTTAGTTTCAAGAAATTCATGAATGCCGTCAAAGCCACCTTCGCGACCTAGTCCGCTTTGTTTTACTCCACCAAAAGGTGCGGCAGGATCTGAAATCATTCCACGATTAATTGCCACCATTCCAGATTCGAGCGCTTCAGAGATCTGAATCGCGCGCTTCAGATTTTCAGAATAAACATAACTAATTAAGCCAAAGTCTGTGCCATTGGCTAATTCAATGGCTTCTGCATCAGTTTCAAAAATTACAACAGGTGCGACTGGACCAAACACTTCATGGTTCAAAATCTCTGCTTTTTTATCTACTTCAAGCACTGTTGCAGGGTAGAAAGCGCCGGGACCAGCTGGAGTTTCGCCACCGGTTAATACTTTGGCACCGCTCTTTATTGCGCTATCTACTAACTCTGCAATTTTATTTCGTTCTTTAACTGAGACGCTGGCACCAAGTTGAATTCCGGTATCTCGGCCACGCCCCATAACAAGTGCTCCCATGGCGGCGGCAAACTTTTTCATAAATTCTTCGGCTACTGGGCGCTGTACATAAATGCGATTGGCGGCAGTGCAGGCTGCTCCACCGTTACGCATTTTAGCCAGCATCAAACCTTTTACTGCCTCATCAATATTTGCATCATCCATTACTAAGAAGGGTGCGTTGCCACCTAACTCCATAGAACAGCGAATTACGTTATCGGCAGCCTCTTTTAAGATGACTCGACCGACTTCGGTGGAACCTGTAAATGAAATATTTTTTACTCGACGATCATGCAACATTTTGGCAATTGCTGGACCAGTTGGAGTTGGAAGAATTAAATTAACAACACCCTTAGGGACTCCAGCACGATCTAAAATATCTACTATGGCCAGCGCCGTAAGCGGTGTTTCACCAGCTGGTTTTAAAATCATGGTGCAGCCCGCTGCAAGTGCGGGGCCAATTTTGCGTGTTGCCATTCCGGCTGGGAAATTCCACGGTGTAATAAGAATGGAGAGACCGATTGGTTGGTGGGTAACTAAAATTCTTTTATCACCACTTGGTGCCATTCGAAAATCACCAGAAATACGAACTGCTTCTTCAGAGAACCAGCGGAAAAATTCTGCAGCATAGGCAACTTCACCTTTTGCATCAGGAAGTGCTTTTCCATTTTCTTTTGATATTAATTCAGCTAGATAATCAGCTTCTGCGCTCATTAATTCAAATGCTTTGCGGAGAATTTCACCACGGACACGGGGAGCAGTTTTTGCCCACGATGAGGCGGCGCGATCAGCGGCGGCAAGAGCGGCTTCGATTTCGGCATCTCCTGCTGTGGCAACTTTGGCAATAACTGAGCCATCGCTGGGATCAATTACATCCATAGTTCCGTTGCCATCGACCCATTGGCCATCGATATATAACTGAGTGCGCATAAGATCAGCATACTGAAAAGGTAAATCGACGCGCTAGCCGCGCTTTCTGAAGGAGTTTCAAGTGCCAAAGTCGTGGACCGATGGTGCCCCACAGCCCGTTGTGCTTGCAGATCATGCTCATCTTAAAGATCCGCTTCGATACAAAATTAAACGGAGACTTCTAGGTGGAGCACTCAACCGGCATTCACTTGGTCACCAACGGTTATCTAAGCGCTATGGATTAGGAATTCTTTCTTCAGACTGTATTTCATCTTCCGCTTATGGAAGCGAACAAATTTTAATTGCTCTTTTGCCCGCTTTTGGACTTGCTGCTTTTGCGATTTTGATGCCGATGACTGCAATCGTTTTAGTAATTTTAATAATTATTACACTTTCATATCGCAACGTTATTGATGTTTATACAAAAACAGGTGGCGCCTATATTGTCTCGCGCGATAACTTCGGGCCCGTTGTCGCACAAATAGCTGCCGTTGCTCTGATGCTTGATTACATCGTGACTCTAGCAATTCAAGCAGCAGCAGGTGTGGCTGCGATTATTTCAACTTTCCCTTCATTGCAACCATGGAAAATGCCGATGATTTTTGCGGTAATTATTCTTTTAACTTACGGGAATTTACGTGGTGTTAAAGAAGCCGGAAAAGCATTTGCACTTCCTACTTACTTCTTCGTCTTTTGTATGCTCATTGTTTTCGGAATGGGGCTATGGAGACTATCTCGAGGGACTCTTCCTGTTCTAGCAACAGATCTCCCTGGCGCTATTGAACTTGGACAAGAACAAGGTTTATTAACTGCCGCCGCCATTTTTATTTTATTGCGAGCATTCGCTAACGGTGGTTCTTCACTCACCGGCTTAGAGGCGATCTCTGATGGTGTGGCTCTCTTTAAAACTCCTGAGCATGTAAATGCAAAGAGAACTTTGGTAATCATGAGTTGCATTCTTGGAACACTCGTTCTTGGAGTCTCTTACTTTGCTCATCATATTCAAGCAATGCCCTATGAATCAGGCACGCCAACCGTTATTTCGCAGATTGCAAAAGTCGCGGTCGGTGAAGGAACTTTTGGAACCATCATGTTTATTATGGTTCAACTGGCAACAATGCTTATCCTCTTTGCTGGTGCTAACACCACATACAGCGCATTTCCTTTGCTTTGTAACTTCGTTGCCTCCGACGGGTATCTCCCCCGTCAACTAACAAAGCGTGGACACCGTTTAGCGTTCTCAAATGGAATTTTATTACTGGCTGGTGGTGGTCTATTCCTAGTAGTGATTACTGCTGGCTCAGTTGAACACTTGGTTGCATTTTATGCACTCGGTGTATTCACCGGTTTCGCATTAGCAGGTTTTGGAATGACAAAATATTTCCTTCGCACCAAACCAAAAGGCTGGAAACTTAAAGTTTTCATTAACGGACTAGCTGGTTCAATTTCTTTCATTATTGTTATTATTTTCTCTGTTGTTAAATTTACACAAGGCGCGTGGTTAGTTCTTGTAGTTGCCCCAATAATGGTTGCATCATTTCTTCACTTGCGACGTCAATACACTCGTGAACAAGAAGCGCTATTAGTGCGAGAAGAGCAAGAACGCGCCACAACTATCGTTCGCCACAACGTTACGGTTTTGGTAGATAACGTTGATATTGCAACTGTTGGTGCGATTCGCTATGCGAGAAGTTTAAAGCCACGTAATTTGAGTGCTGTTCACTTTGTAATAGATGATCTGCGTGCGGAGAAGATTCAAAAAGCCTGGGCAAGTTCTGAGGCACTCGATGATGTAACTCTTGAATTAATTGATTGCCCAGATCGTCGTTTAGCAAATGCTGCAGTGGATTATGCAATTCGAATGACAGAAAAGAGTGACGTTGAATTAACACTGCTACTGCCACGTCGCGCATACTCAGGATTCTTGGGACGATTGCTTCACGATCAAACTGCTGAAGAAATTGCAGCGCCAATTTCGCAATTGCAACGTGTGGTTGCAACCATTGTTCCTTTCGATGTTGAGCGAATTACATCTGGAGCACCGTTGGTTGTTCAACCTGTCCATAAAGTTATGGCTACCCCAAAAGTGGTTGCTGAATTTAAGCCGATTCAAGAAGTTATGAAAATTGCGGAGCCAACTAGCCACTATGCGGAAAATATGACACCAATTGATCAAATTCAGTGGCGCAAACGCGCACATGTTCAAGGACAAGTAACTGCAATTAAGAATGCTCCTCGTGGTTCAGCGCCATTGCTGCAGGTAGAAGTTTGGGATCAAACTGGTGGAGTAACACTGCAATTCTTGGGCCGCCGCGAGATTGCAGGCTTGGACGTTGGTTCACAGATTCGTGCTGAAGGAATGGTTGGAGAAGAAGAAGGCGCACTTACGATATTAAATCCATCGTATGAGTTGCTTGTTTAAAACTACCTCTGATCTTCAAAAAAATCAGTCAATAGTTTCGCGCACTCATTTTCCATAATTCCTGCTGTTACCTCTACTTTATAAATTGATCTCGGGTCACGAAGTACATCCCAAACTGACCCGACTGCCCCTGCCTTCTGATCCCAAGCACCGAATATCAAGTTTGAAATTCTTGATTGTGCAATTGCGCCAGCACACATTGCACAAGGTTCAAGAGTTACAACTAGCGTGCAACCATCTAGTCGCGGCTGTTGAATTTGAGATGTTGCGTTACGAATAGCAACTATTTCGGCATGAGCAGTTGGATCATTATTTGCTTCACGTTCATTTGAACCTCTACCGATTATCGTGCCTTCAGAGCTAATAACTAAAGCGCCGACCGGTACATCGCCAGTGATTGTTGCTTTACGGGCTATGGAAATTGCTTCTTCCATAAAAGATTGCGGTGTTTGAATAGAAATTCTTATAACTCCAATAGTTCAGTAAATTCTTCAGCAAATCCTAGGCGACTAGCGATCGCTTCGAGTTGTTCATCAGGAAAAAGTTCAGCATCATCACACAAGGCAGAAATTTCCATGTGATTCATTCCAAGGTCGGCCAAAATATCTAGGTGACCAACTGGAAGTGGTTCGTCTTCTTCATCTGGCATATCTAAATCGCATAACTCTAAAAATTCGGCAGCAACTTCATAGTCGAGGGCACATGTCACATCACTCAGGAACATGCTTATATGAGAACCAAGCACTCTAATTATTATAAAAAATTCTTCATCGATTGATAGCATCGCAATTGCTCCGCCATTAGTTTGCTGTGACTTTAGGCGATCAATTATGTGAGGTAAATCCTGTGCGTCAGGTAACAAAGCCAAATTCCAACGACCATCTTCATGCCAAGCTGCTACTGCAATATCTGCCTCGTTCACAATTGCATCTTTCACATCGCACATATTGGCACTCATTTGCCCGGTTGGAAACCCCTGTAAGGTATGAGTCATGAAAGTTCATGTCGCAAACCATCCGCTTATTTCTCACAAACTCACAGTTCTGCGTGATGAAAAAACCGATTCTCCAACTTTCCGCCACTTGGTTGAAGAGCTCGTAACTCTCCTTGCTTATGAAGCAACTCGTGATGTGCGAACCAAATCTGTCTCGGTTAAAACACCTGTAACAACAACTACCGGTCAAAAACTCTCATCGCCAGCACCTGTCGTCGTGCCAATTCTTCGCGCCGGACTCGGAATGCTCGAGGGGATGACGCGCTTGATTCCAACCGCTGAAGTTGGATTTCTTGGAATGGTAAGAGATGAAAAAACTTTACAGGCAAGCACTTACGCAAATCGACTTCCAGATAATTTAGCGGGGCGCCAATGTTTCATACTGGATCCGATGCTGGCCACAGGAGGAACGCTAGTCGCTGCAATTAATTTTTTAATTGAACGTGGGGCTGATGACATAACTGCGATCTGTATTCTCTCTGCTCCTGAAGGTATAAAAGTCTTAGAAGATGCATTCGCAGATTCTGGTGTGCCAATTACATTAGTAACAGGCGCTCTCGACGAAAGATTAAATGAGCATGGATACATTGTTCCAGGATTAGGTGATGCTGGTGATCGCCTCTACGGTGTTGTTTAAATGGCCTCAACTTCCCCCGGATATGGGATCACTATTCGAATCGAAGGCGCACCAGAACTTCAACCCGTAGCAATCATCACTGCAACAATGACATCTGCGGGTGCAACTATTACTGCTCTCGATGTTGTTGAATCATTACTGGAAAAAGTAGTCATAGATGTCACTTGTGACACGATAGACGCTAACCATGCAGAAGAAATTACCAAAGCCCTCACCTTAAATTCTGGGTTAACTGTTCGTAAAGTAAGCGATCGCACATTCTTATTACATCTTGGTGGAAAATTAGAAGTCCGCTCTAAGGTCCCACTAAAAACACGAGACGACCTATCTCGTGCTTACACACCTGGCGTTGCACGCATTTGTCAGGCAATTGTTGAAGACCCAACAGATGTTCGCCGCCTAACGATGAAACGTAATACGGTCGCAGTTGTAACAGATGGTTCAGCAGTTTTAGGTTTGGGAAATATTGGACCAGCTGCGGCACTTCCCGTGATGGAGGGGAAGGCGGCGCTTTTTAAAAGATTTGCCGATGTTGATGCTTGGCCGGTCTGTTTAGATACTCAAGATGTTGATGAGATTGTTCGTACGGTTCAACTTATCGCTCCAGTTTATGGAGGTATAAATTTAGAGGATATTTCAGCGCCACGTTGTTTTGAGATTGAAGCACGACTACGCGAATTACTAGATATTCCAGTTTTTCATGACGATCAACATGGAACTGCGATTGTAGTTCTCGCGGCTCTAACAAATTCATTAAAACTTGTAGATAAAAAATTATCAGATGTGAAGATAGTTATGAGTGGTGCTGGTGCTGCTGGCACTGCAATTGCACGACTACTCACTAAAAGTGGTGCAACAAATATCATCACTTTCGATAAAGATGGATGCGTTACTCCCAGCTTCAAAGGAAGCATTTCGGAGGCCATGCAGAGTGCCGATATATTTATTGGTGTCAGCGCTCCAAATGTATTAACTGAATCTGACGTGGCAAGTATGGCCAAGGGTTCGATTGTTTTCGCTCTGGCAAATCCAGATCCAGAGATTGATCCAGTAATCGCTAGAAAGTACGCAACCGTTGTTGCAACTGGCCGTAGTGATCAGCCGAATCAAATCAATAACGTTCTGGCTTTCCCCGGAGTTTTTCGAGGTTTGCTCGATGCTAATGCCAATAAAATTACAGATGAACTTCTCATCGCGGCGGCTGAAGCAATTGCTTCATGCGTATCCACATCACAACTAAACGCATCATTTATTGTCCCAAGCGTCTTTGATCCTGAAGTTGTTCTGAAAGTAGCCGCTGCTGTGAAGAAGAGCGTTTAAGTGGAATTAGCAGCATCATTTGATACCCAGTTAGCAACTCTGGCACCATTTTTCTTTTATCTGATAGTTGCTGCAATAGTTTTCGTTGAAACTGGTTTGCTCTTTGGTTTCTTTCTTCCGGGAGATTCAATCCTCTTCAGCGCCGGGCTGGTAGCAGCTACTTATGGCAATATTAATATTGTCATTCTTGTAACAGCAATCTTCTTAGCTGCTTTTTTTGGTGATCAAGTAGGATTCGTAATCGGGCGCGTAATCGGACGCCCATATTTAGATAAACGAACATCGCCACGAATGCAGCGCATGATCGTAAGCGCCGAAGCTTTCTATGAAAAAACAGGTTGGTGGGCAGTTGTTACCGCGCGATTCTTTCCCTGGATTCGAACATTTGTCCCACCAATTGCTGGTGCCGCAAAAATGAATTACTACAAATTTTTATCAGCCAATATTTTTGGTGCCCTACTTTGGGGAGTTGGAATCACTCTCTCTGGTTACTTCGCAGCAACGATTCCGTGGGTGAAAAATTCTGCATATGCCATCGCCGCTTTCTTTATTAGCGCTTCATTAATTTCCGCTTGGGTAAATTACCGACGCCGCCAACAATAACTCCGAGATAAGTCATAAGAATTCCAGTTACTAGGTAGCCACTTACCTGTACGCCTTTAGTTGGAGAATACAAATCGATTAGTAGCGATCCAACCAACTGTCCACCCACACTAATTAAGGTAAAAGTAAGCACTCCTAGCCGTTGCACAATCGTTGAAGTAAAGGCGATGTAGATGACGCCAATCGTTCCTCCCGTGTACATCCACCATGGTCCAGCTGGAAGCGGAACAACCTCAGATCGATTTACCAAGACCCCAATTGAAAGAAAGATAACCAAGAAAGTTGTTCCCATTATGAAGTTTAGAAAAGATGTTGCAAAACTTTGATTCGTGCTTGCATTTATCTGCCCGTTGAGCGCGCGCTGTAATCCAACAACGGCACCAGCAATTAGTCCAAAAAACACCGCTAGTAAAGAAACATTTCGCGCGTCAATTCGATCAATTACAGAAACTAAGACTGCCAAAACAGTAATTCCAGCCGCCGCAACGCGTTTAGTTGTTATCTGTTTTTTACCACCGCCCGTAAGACCTATTCGATCCACTGCCAATGAGGCGGCAGTTTGACCGGCAATCGATGCGACAGAATAAATGGCAACACCGATTACAGGAACAATCTGAGTTTGAACAGCGACAAAACTCCCACCAAGCATTCCTGCAAATAGTGTCCACACTGGAATTTCTTTCCGAGACACAGCAGTTCTTAAGTTAGACATCCCCTTTCTTATTGAAGGCGTGAAAATTGTTATTATTGAAATGATAATTAGACCAGAACCAAATGAAACCAGAGCCGCTTCAATCGGATTACCCATTTGATGAGAAAGTTCACCATTAGCGCGCGCTTGAAGCGCAATCATTAATCCAGAAAGTGCAGCTAAAGCATTTAAGCGGGGGTCACTCTTATTCACTTCGAATATGTGCCGTGAAATTCACGCTTATCTGCGATCCAATCCATTAGCGCAAAAAGAACTCCTGAAGCCACAAAAGTTAAGTGAATAAAGATTCGCCAGATCGTACCTTCGCCCACTTCTTCCTCGCCTGAAAGGCTAATGAAATCTTTTAAAAGTTCAATGACAGAGATCGCGACAAGTGATCCGATTAATTTTATTTTCAGACCGCTGAAATCGATTGTGCCCATCCAATGCGGACGATCTTTGGATTCAGTTGCAATATCAATTCTGGACACGAAGTTTTCGTAGCCAGCAAAGATAACCATCAAAATTAAATTAGCTAAGAGAGTTAAGTCAAGGAGCGCAAGGAGCGCAAGGGTGAATTCGCTGGCAGACATACTTGGTGTCTTTTCTGCAAGATGCCAGAATTCCACTATAAATCGGTAGGCCAACAAAACTAGCGCGCCAACTAAACCTAAATACAGTGGTGCTAGTAAAAATCGGCTGCGGAATAATATGGATTCAATGCCATTAGTAATTCGACTCATAAACCATATTTTAACTTACGGTTCTAATAGAAGGGTAATTCCGAGCCATTCTTCTTCGCGAGTCTCCGTTTCTACACGAGATTTTGCTAGTTCCTCACTAATTCGTATTAATTCATTAGGGTCAAAAGCTGCAGCATCTTGAGCAACAAGCAATTCAGAAATTCGATCTTTAGCTTTCTGAATTTGTCTTTCTACTCTGACAAGATCTTTTTTAAGTTGTCGTTGCTCGGCTGCGCTCGAAACTGTTTTGACTTGATCGGTTTCTACTGTTTTCTGTAGCGAATCAGATCTTTGTTCTAAGTATTGATCAACACCGCGCGGCAAATCGCGCAGTGCTCCATCGCCGAGTAATCCTACAAATTTATCGCAGACACGTTCCAGAAAATATCTGTCGTGCGAAATCACAATTAGTGTTCCACCATAACTATCTAAGAGATCTTCCAGTTCTGTCAGAGTTTCAATATCAAAATCATTTGTTGGTTCATCTAGTAAAAGTACATTTGGAGAATCCATGAGTAGGCGAGTTAGTTGTAGGCGTCGTTTTTCGCCACCAGAAAGATCACGAACTGGCGTCCATTGTGAATCTTTATCAAAACCAAGTCGCTCGCAGAGTTGGGATGCAGATAGCGACTTACCGTTTCCAAGTTCAATATGTGCGGCTACTTTTTCTACCGCTTCTAAGACTCTCCATGTTGGATCTAATTCATCGAGATGTTGTGTAAGGAAAGCGGCTTTTACTGTAACTCCAGTAACTAGTTTTCCAGCAAATGGTTGTACTTGGCCGGCGAGAGTACGCATGAGCGTTGTTTTTCCAGCGCCATTCACTCCAACAATTCCAACTCTGTCCCCGGGTCCAACGTTCCAATACAAATCGTCAATTAACTCCTTCTCGCCTGCACGAATTTGTACATGGTGAGCCTCATAAACTGTGTTACCAAGTCTGTTGCGGGCAAACTTTAAAAGTTCTCCTTGATCACGTGGTGCCGGCTCTTCAGCGATCAGCACATTTGCAGCATCTACTCGAAACTTTGGTTTCGTTGTTCGAGCAGGTGCACCACGACGTAGCCACGCTAATTCTTTACGAATTAAGTTATTTCGGCGCGCATCCATGGCACTTGATTGGCGTGCTCGTTCGGCTTTGGCTAATACAAAGGCTGAATAACCGCCTTCATACTCTTCAACTTTTCCACCAACGACTTCCCATGTGCGATCGGTGACTGCATCAAGAAACCAACGATCGTGAGTGATGACCAAAACTGCTAAATTTTTTCTTTGATTCAAATGTTTGGCAAGCCAATCTACGCCTTCAACATCAAGGTGGTTTGTAGGTTCATCAAGAAGTATCAGATCAAGATCATCAATTAATAACTTCGCTAATCCAACTCGTCGCTTTTCGCCACCCGATAAAGTTGAGAATGTACGCTCAAAGAGGTGATCATCGAAGCCACCAAAAAGTCCAGTAAAGACTTCACGGATCCCAGAATCACTAGCCCATTCATGTTTTGCTTTTTCTCCTAAAACAACATCACCTACTGTTGCATTTGGATCTGCTTTATCAACTTGTGAAAGTAATCCAATTTTTACACTATTTGCTTTTGTAACTCGTCCCGAATCTGGATTTTCAACAGCTGCAATTACTTTCATTAAAGTACTTTTTCCAGAACCGTTACAGCCCACAACTCCAATGCGATCACCTTCAGAAACACCAAGTGAAACTCTTTCCAGCAGGGCTCTAATATCAAAGGCTTTTGAGACCTCTTCGATATTTACAAGATTGCGTGTCACGATGGGAGAGCGTACCTTTGAACTATGAAAGCTACTGACCGCCAATTCGCCCTTGATCTAGATTCTCGAGATCCACTTGCAAAATTCCGTTCTCAGTTCGTGATTAGTGATCCAAATATCTGTTATTTAGATGGAAACTCCCTTGGGCGACTTCCTAAAAATACAATTGAAGCAGTTAATACTTTTATGGAAAATGAGTGGGGCCCAGAAGTTGTCACTGGTTGGGGTCATTGGGTTGATGAGGCTCAACCAACTGGGGATTTGATCGGAAGTTCGACGTTAGGAGCAGGGCCAGGACAAGTTTTAGCTTGCGATACAACATCAATTAATTTCTACCAGCTAGCTCTTGCCGCAATTAGTGCTCGCCCCGGAAGAAAAACAATCATCACTGATGCGGCTAATTTCCCAACCGATCGTTACATTCTTGATGGAATTGCAAAACAACTAGGGCTTAATTTAGTAATGATTGATAATGAATCAGCTGGTGAATCTAAATTTGAAAGAATTACCCCTGAAATACTTTCCAAGTATCTAAATGACGATGTAGCTCTCGTTACTCTCGAAGTTATTCAATATCGATCTGGCGCACGTAATGACATTAAATCTTTAACTAACTTAGTCCGTAAACATGGTGCATTTTTGTTGTGGGATGCCAGCCATGCAGTTGGTGCCATTGAAATGGATTTTGATGCTAACGGAGTTGATATTGCAGTCGGTTGTACATACAAATATGGAAATTCTGGACCAGGTGCTCCTGCTTGGCTATATGTAAATAAGAAAGTTCAAGCTGAGCTTCAAGTTCCGATCCAAGGTTGGTTCGCACAAGGAGAACAATTTGAGATGGGACCACTTTTTGATCGCGCCTCAGGTATTCGAGGATTCCAGATTGCAAGTCCTTCAATAATTGGATTGCGTTGCATTCAAAGTGCCTTCAACATGATTAAAGATGCTGGCATCGGTGCAATTTCTGAGAAGGCAGCAATTGGAACTGAGATGATGATTCAACTTTATGACGCTTGGTTATCTGAACTTGGTTTCACACTATTAACTTCTAGAGATCCGCAAATGCGTGGTGGGCATATCTCATTAGGACATCCTGAGGCGGCACGTATTTGTGTGGCGCTGCGCCAGTTTGCAGATGTAATTCCTGACTATCGAACACCCAACTCAATTCGATTAGCCATATCTCCATTGCCAACATCGTATATTGAAGTTTGGGATGGATTCGAGCGAATCAGAAATTTAGTTGCTACTAAAAAATATGAAGAGATATCAACTTCTGATTCACGCGTGACTTGAGAAATTACTTAAAGTTTTCCAGCTGAATGAAGATAGAGAATTACAATTATTGAAATAACTGCGCCAATCGCAACTAGTGCTAATTGCGCCCATTTAGGAATTCCGGCTTTATCGGCCGCTTTCTGCGCATATGTTCGCGTGTGAACCATTACTTGTGCTGCCCATGCAAATTCTGTTGCCAAAATTCCGAGTCCTGCCAAGACAATTAAAATTCCAGGACCAGGGCCAACCAGAGCAACTGCACCAACAACTGTAATAATTCCGCCGACTGCGCCAATAATGAGACGCCAAACTAATCGCCCCACCGGCGTTTTTTTAATCCAGTCCCGGAATTTCATTTTCTTTTAATCACCTCTATTAGTTCACCATACGCTGCTTCTGCTATTTCAGCGCGACGACGTTTATAGTTTTCTGAGGCACCTGCGATTAAATGTTCAAAGCGCTGATCACCTTTAATAAGTAAGTGTAAATCTTTCGCGATGATTTGTTCACCCCATACTGGCGGTGCCTGCCGTGTCACTTGAACAACAATATGGGGATGTATCCATCTATAAACTAAACCAAGCCGACGCAATCCAAGATAAGCAACATGACGAAGGCCACGATTAATGTGTTCTTGTATGTTTAGGCATAAATATGTAATACGTGAGGGTCTTACTGGATCTTTTGCAGTGGCTAAATCAAAGAGAATTTTTGCAATTTCTACTCCACCTATTGCGGGCGCCAATTCTCCACATTTTTTTGCGAGGCGAAGACGAACTTCAGGATCTTGTAATTGGCGAACTTTTGCTGTGATGTCTTCTAAGTCAGATTGATCGGCACGTAGTGCGAATCCAAAATCATGACACCATTTCGCACGCGCCTCTTGGTCATCGGTACCTCTGATGTTCGAGACGAAAACTGTTGGTATCTGGGAGGGCAATAGTTCATGAACCCCGTTGTAACCAGTTGCACAAACACCGGCATCAAATGCGTGGAGCACATTTGCTAGAGGGAAATATCGAACCACTCGAATATCTAAGCCTTCCGGAACCAGAGATTCGCCATTTTTGTCGAGTGGGTGCTTTGTCAAAATTATTTGAAGATCTTTCCAGCCGAGCAAGCCACTTAGTGCAGCCGTCATTTTCTCATTTACATCACTATCTCCAGTACCTAATTGAACAAGCACTGCAGGTCGTTCAAGATCTAGACCTAACGCAACGCGAGCAGCCTCTCGACTTAGCGCACTCTCCTTCTGGAATAGTGAAACAGGAGAAGTAAGCGTTGCATCATTTCTCTTCGCCGTCGGACCAAAATCATATGCGCGAGCAATATCTCCCGGTTCAATAATTAAATCCATCATTTTAGATTGCAGACCTAAAACAAATCGTTGTGGTTTTTTCTGCCATAAACCTCGTCGTACCCAAACTAAAGAAAGTGTTTTATGACCAAATTTTGCCGCAATAACTCCTGGGTATGGAACAACTCCATCAAAAGATAGGACTTTTGCATTTGTTTCATCAACTAAAGCTAATAAGCGATCACGCAAATATGCATCCCATTTTTCGCGTGACATCCATAAACGATCTCGTCCAGGTATGTACTCACACCGAATCCCTAATTGTTCTGGTATTTCAGCGATTCCACCTGCCATAGAAACAATAATTGGATTGGCATGATCTTTTAAAGCTAAAGCGATAGCCGATGCCCTTGCAAGGTGACCCATGCCAACGCCATTACTTGTTGCAAGAATTATTGTTGGTTTTTCCATAACGCGCGATAGTTTATGAGACACGCCCGAACTTCTCGCACAAAAAAGGGTTGGGGTTGCAAGTTTTTTTGACTTCGGAGATAATTAGGACTTATTCGAAAGAATAAAAAAAGACTGGAGAGTACTTCTCAAACGAGTTTCTAAATCAGAAACCTTTGCCGTACAGCTTTAAAATGATTACCCAATCGCATCATAAGCAGACATTTAGATCACTACCTACAACATCAACGCCAATTTCTCCTGAGAAAGTAGCTTCATTACTGGCCTCGGAGTGGGAACTATTTAAAAAGAACACCAAAGGTTCAGAGGCCGAGAGCGCACGCTCCTTTGCTTCATTGCCTCTAGGTGTCACATCGAGTTTTCAACATTGGGATCCATATCCAATCTCAATCGTCTCGGCTAAAGGAGCCTGGATGACCGATGTCGATGGTCGCCAACTTCTAGATTTGTCTATGGGATTCGGTGCGATGCTCGCCGGCCATCTCAATCCAGAAGTTGTAGCTGAAGCCAAGGTTGCTCTAGAAACTGGAATGCTCTTCGTAACGCCTTCTCCGATCTCAACTGACGCTGCTGAACGCATCTGTCGTCGCTTTGGAATTGATCAAGTTCGTTTTACAAATTCTGGTACTGAATCAACAATGTATGCCATTCGTGTAGCTCGCTCTATTACGAAGAAGTTAGATGTCGTAAAAGTTGAAGGCGGATATCACGGAAGTTACGACCCATTAGTTGTTTCAAGCAAGCCCCCGGTTGATAAGGCTGGCGATCCTGAGAATCCAACTGCAGTTGCAGATTCGAATTTAGTTACAGGAAACGTACATGTAGTTCCCTTTAACAACGCTGATTCACTCGAGCGTACCTTTGAAAAATTTGGCAAAGATATCGCCTGTTTTATTGTTGAACCAGTTCTAGAAAATATTGGAATCGTCCTTCCAGATGCGGGTTATCTCGAGAGAGTTCGTGAGCTCTGTGATCAGTTTGGAATTATTTTAATTTTTGATGAAGTTAAAACTGGCCTAACTGCCGGACATCAAGGAGCCGCACAACGCCTTGGTGTACAACCAGATTTAATTACACTTGCAAAATCAATTGGTGGTGGACTTCCACTTGCTGCTTTTGGTGGTAAGAAAAAGTACATGGATTACGTATCAAATGGTCAAATGGCGCACTTCGGTACTTTTAACGGTAACCCATTAGCAATGTCTGGAATCCGCGCGATAGATAAAATCTGTAACGCAGAAACGTTGGCGGCAGCAGAAGCACTGAACCAGCAAGCACTGGAACGCATCTCAGAGATTATTGATGAGTATCAACTTCCTGCACATACTGTTGGTTTTGGCGTTAAAGGATGTATTACGTGGTCAGTTGATCCGGTTCGTAACTTCCGTGATTACAAGAACACAGACTTTGCTGTGGCAGAACTTTCATGGCTATGGTCACTTAACCGCGGAATCATTACGCCTCCGGGTCTTGATGAGCAATGGCTAATTAGTTTGGCACACGGTCAGAAGGAAATCGACATATTAGTTGAAGATTTTCGTTCGCTTGCTGTTGCTCTGCGCAGTTAATCTGTCTGAATAATAAAGTCTGCACGTGGGCGACCTCGTTCAATTAATTGTGCGTTGGCTTCGTCGGTTCCTTTTGCCCAAGCTTTAGCCGCAACAGGATCTTTCCCAAATGCAATATGACGTTGAATTAACCTTGCAATTCGCTTGTCATCGTCCACATCGACCAACCAACTTTCATCAAGCAAATCATTTAATATTTCCCAGCCACCAGAATCATGCAGCAAATAATTACCTTCGATGATTACAACTTTCGTCGCAGAAGTAACAACTCCCTGTGCCGCTATCGATTCCTCAATTGCACGATCAAAAATTGGATAATAGATATCTTGAGTCTGCTCAGAACGAATTCGCTTTACCAGTGAAACAAATCCCAAAACATCAAATGTATCTGGAGCCCCTTTGCGTTCAGATCGTCCCAAATCCTTTAGGACCTTATTACTTAGGTGATAACCATCCATCGGCACAACTGTTACAAATTCCTTAGGTAATTTACTTGTCAGAAATTTAGAAAGAGTTGATTTTCCTGCACCCGGTTTTCCAATAATCCCAATAAGCACTCGTTCGCTAGATTTCTCAAGATAATCCTGCACTCGCGCTAAAGCTGCGCTTTGATTTGGAAGCGTCTCAGACATATTTAAAGTTTAGCCCCTTATTTTGAAATTAAGTCGAAATTAATTTCCTCTATCGCTGGATAAGAAGATTGTGCGCCTTTTCTCGTAACACTTTTAGTCGCACAATCGATTCCAAACTGAACTGCGCTCTCTTCATTGGCACCTGATGCAAGCGCTGCCGCAAATGCGCCAATAAAACAATCTCCTGCTCCAGTTGTATCGGTTGCAGTCACTTTATCTGCCTGAAATCGCTTAACTTTTTTATCTAAACAAACTAGTGCAGCACCGTCACTGCCTAAAGTAACTATTGTCCGACCCGTTGATCTGAGTGACGCGATTACATCATCGGAATCGGGTTGGCGATGGGCGCTATCAAGTTCTGCAAACTCAATTTCGTTTGGAATTAACCAGTCAGTTAGATTTAATAATTCGTCAGTAAGTGGTTGATAAGGAGCAGGGTTCAAAATCGTAATGATGCCAAGTTTTTGAGCAGTTCTAAACGCTGCAAGTGTTACTTCTTGAGGAATTTCACATTGGCCAATCAGCACACTGACGCTCTGTAACTTATTTACTTGTTCTACTGCATCTTGTGGAGTCAGCGCAAAGTTAGCTCCCGGAACAATTGAAATTCGATTCTGGCCAGTTCCATCAACCCAAATATGAGCAACCCCTGTATGGAGATCAAATCGCAAGACTGAGGAAGTATCCATTTGGTTATTTTTGAAGTTCTGAAGGCTCTCGTCTCCAAAACCATCTCTTCCAATTCCAGTAATCATTGTGACTCTCGCGCCAGTGTGTGCTGCAATTACCGCTTGGTTGGCTCCCTTGCCACCAAAACCAGTTGTGAAACTTTCACCAAAGCGAGTTTCACCTGCAGAAGGAAGGATGTCGGCATAGACAGTTAAATCCATCATCGTGCTACCGATTACTGCAATGTTAGTGCCAGTGAAACCAATCATCTTTAAAGTACAACCTCTGAACGCAGTGAATGAGATTGCATGGCAGCTGCAAATACCTTATGAGAGTGAATTACTTCATCAACTGAAGCACAAGCGAATCGATCCCCTAGCTTTCCCTCTCGTTCTGCAAAGAATGCTGCCCACATCTGCAGAAGTGCATCTGGGAATCCAAATTCAAAAATATGCCCTGTGATGACAGGCCAATTGGTTACATGTCCTGGTTGAATTTCTGACCAAACTTGTTCACCATTTCGAATTGCGAAGGTGTGATAAACGGCAGGGTTTTTAGTGCTAAATCGCACTCCCCCTTCCATCCCGATCGCACTAAAGAAAAATGTATTACTTTCTCCTGGGGCTATTCGTTTCATCTCCCAAAACATTGGAAACTCACGGCTACTTTCTGAATTACCTACTCGTAAAGCAAGCACTGCATTATCAAAAGTATCGCAGGCCACTGAATCGCCAGAAGCGCTCTCGCGATGAGTAACGATGTCATCTAGTAATGCAAAAACTTTTGTTGGCATATAGCCGAGTCGAAGCGGAATATGCGCCGCATGCATTCCAAGGTCACCCAGAACTCCAATATCGCCACAGAATTTACGTTGGCGCTTCCAATTTATTTTTTTCTTGCGATCAATATCTGATGAATGGAGAAGCCCCGAGCGAACTTCCACGATTTCACCTAAGTTGCCGCTCCGCGCTTCACGAATCGCTGCTTGAGCACCGGGATAAAAAGGTAATTCACTTGAAACACGGACAAAATTATTTTTTCCTACTAGCGCAGCCGCTATTTTCTCAGCAGCTTCTAAATCTATTCCAAATGGTTTTTCCCCAAGAAAATCTTTTCCAGATTCGATTGTTGCAAGATAAATTTCTTCATGAAGGTTATGTGGCACTGCGATATAGACAACATCAACATTTTCACTTGCAAGAAGTTCTTTATAGTCACCATAAGACTCAGCAACACCAGCGTTAGTGAAGAATTCACGCACGGATTCGGATGTGTCGGCAATAGCGGTTACTTGAGGCCGCACAGGATGATCAATGAGCGCATCCCAGCGACCAACCAGCGCCAGTAGTTCGCGACCCATAAGGCCACCGCCAATGATTCCTACTTTTACAATCTTTTTCGCAGTCATATTATGAATTAACGATTTTCAAAGCTTCAGCAGCTGATGTTCCCTTATGAAGCATCGACATTAGTGCTTGGGTCATTTTTGCTGGTTTTGGGTGGGCAATTATATTTCTGCCATACACAATACCAGCAGCTCCTTGTTTCAAAACTTCTGCTGTTCGATTTAACAGTTCTTCATCTGAAACACGTCCACCACCACGAACTAATACAGGGACACTTCCGGCAGTTTGAATAACGTGATGGTAATCAGCTGCAATATCAGTTGGATCTGCCTTAATTACATCAGCACCAAGCTCAATCGCTTGTCGCACTAAAGCTACAACTTTTTCAAGTTCGCCATCAGATGTATATCCACCAGCGGTTGCATCTTTCATGACTAGTGGCTCCACCATAAGTGGCATTCCATAATGTTCACATTGCGCTTTTAGCTTCATGACATTTCTGATGCAGGCATCACGCAATTCTGGGCGCCCAGGAAGATCGAGTAGATTAACAACCACAATTACGGCATCAAGTCGTACTGCCTGAAGTACCGGATCTTCCAACAAAATACTAAATAAATGATCTGGAATTACTTTCCCATAAACATTTGCAACATCTGTTCGTAAGACCAAGGCTGGTTTATGTGGATTTGGGTGGTTCTGTAACAACTTGGCTTGTCCGATTGTTAATTGGATTGCATCGGGAGCGGCGGCGATCAGAGTATCTACAGCAGCGCTCATATTTTCGATTCCTGCTAGAAAAGTTGCCTCGCCGAAGAAGCCATGGTCGACGGCAATATCAAAACAACGTCCATTATTGAAGAGGCGTTTTAGGCGAATTGATACATCAGACATTTAAATTCTCCACTTTCGTTCGCTGGTCAATTTATTGACCCTACAAGTAGTCTAGAACCATGTCCCAGAATTCAACTACACCGTCAAAATTACCTTCAAATCAATTCGACCATTTTTATCGCGGTGGAAATCGCATCGGTGCACTTCGCCATGGTCCGGGCGGTCCGATGCGTCCTGAAGAATGGATTGGCTCGGTTACAACGAGATTTGGTGAACCCGAACAAGGTCTCTCTCGTTTAAGTGACGGGACTCTTTTACGTGATGCGATTAAAGCAGATTCCAATGGATGGCTTGGCGAAGAACATGTAAAGAATTTTGGATTAAGTACAGAAATCTTAATTAAATTATTGGATCCAGATCAACGACTTCCAGTTCACTATCACCCAAATAAAGCGTTTGCAAAGATCCATCTCGGCTTAGATCACGGTAAGACAGAAGCTTGGATTATTTTAGAAGCACCAGCTGGCTCAGGAGTTGGATTGGGTTTTGCAGAAAAACAAAATAAAGAAGATCTGCTGAAATTAGTTCGCGCCCAAGATTCTGCAGCGCTGTTAGCATCTTTGCGGCGATCAGAAGTAAAGGTTGGTGATGCGGTTTTGGTTCCAGCGGGAGTTGCTCATGCCATTGATGCCGGAATTTTTGTTCTGGAACTTCAAGAACCGACTGATCTTTCAGCGCTTCTAGAATGGGAAGGCTTCGCAGTTGATGGGATAAAAGATGGCCATCTTGGATTGGGTTTTGAAACTGTCACCGATGCTCTAAAACTTGATCCATTAACAGATGCTGAATTTGAATCGCTGATTACGCAAAACGTTTTTTCAGGTGGTGCGTTACGTTCAATATTGCCACTTAAATCGGATGGTTATTTCCGCGCGCATCTAGCACCAGGAGTTGGTGAATTTCCTGCAGGTTTTGCTGTAACGCTCGTCCTAGATGGCTCAGGAACAATCACTTTCGCAAATGCCCCTGAAATGTCAATCACTAAAGGAGATGCCATAGTTATTCCACATAGCGCTGGCGCTTTCACTTTTAGTGGTGCCAATGCCATTGTTTGTCGACCACCTCTTGCTGAATTGGCACGTGTTGCAGAGTAAATGTCCAATCAAATTCTTATTGGCGTTGATATCGGTACATCACGAATCAAAGCTGTTGCCACCAACACTGACTTAAAAGTTTTAGCAGAACACTCTGAAATAACGCCTTGGAAGCAAGAGAAGAACACCAGCGAAATAGATATGGCGTTGCTCGCAAAAATAGTCATTGGGGTTGCATCAAAAGCTGCCGAACTGGCTAGCGGGCAGGTAGTTGCGATTGGATTTACCGGATTCAGTGAAACTGGTGTGTTAATCGATGAACACGGAACCCCCCTTGCTCCCGGACTGGCGTGGCACGATCCTCGCGGATTAACTGAACCCATAATAAAAGAGTTAGGCGATTTCGAGTTTCGCGCACGTGCAGGCGCTCTAGTAAATGAGATCGCATCAATCTCGAAAACACTTTGGTTGAATAAGGAATATCCCGGAACTCGCAAAGCGAAACACTTTTTATCAGCACCTGAATGGGTGGCCTATTGTTTAGGAGCTGAATTAGTAAACGAGTTATCTTTAGTTAGTCGTACTGGTTTTTTTGATGTTGAAGCGCGTAAACCTTGGAAAGAGGCGATTGAGTTAGTTGGGGGCGGAGATAATTTTCTTGCACGATTAGTTATCGCTGGCGAACCAATCGGATTTGTAAATAATAACGCTCCTGAAAATTTACGTGGTGCTGTAATAACAATTGCTGGTCACGATCACTTCACTGCAGCATATTACTGTGATGCGATTGATGAGGGTGCTCTCTTTGACTCTATGGGAACGGCTGAAGCTCTGCTTAGAACATTTAAAAAACCTTTATTGCGAGAAGCAATTGCTGAACTTGCTGCAGCAAATGTGGGACTTAGCTGCTCAGTCTTAGCCGATCACTACACCTTGCTTGGCGCCTTACCAACTGGGCTAACTTTAGAGAGAATCTGCTCATTACTCGGGGTTTCAACTCGTGAAGAGAAAATTGCGCTAGGTGAGTCTGCACTTAAAGTAAATCCTGTTGCCAGCGCGATGCGGGTGGTAAATGATTACCACGGACTATCCATTACTAATCTTGATGGAGCATCTTCACCGGGGGCGCTCTTTCGTGCAGCTACCGAACATTTAATTGATGACTCGGCTCAGATGGTTAACTTGATTGAAAAATTTACGGGTAAAGCAAGTAATGTTGTAATTGCCGGCGGCTGGATTAAAAATCCTATGATTGCAAGTGCCAAGAAAGCACAATTTGGAAGTTATCGAGTTTCGGAGGCGACGGAAGCGGGCGCAACCGGTGCCGCGCAATTCGCTGGAATAGCAGCCGGAATTCTTACTCTAAAAAATTAATTACTTATATTGATCGAGCGTCCAAGCCCGCACTCCACCAGAAACACCTGCTGCATTTGGAACAATAACAATCTCGTCGCCCATTCTGTCTAAATCAGTTTGGCGGATACAACGAGCATTTCCGCCACCAATGTAAAGTCGATCCCACATAAATACCGGACGTAATTCATCAATCATAGTTCGGATACGTCGAGACCAAAATGCATTTCCCAATCTGCGGCGTTCGTGCTCACCTATCCATGTGTCATAAGTGGTGGCGCGACGAACTGGCGCATGTGAAAATTCAATATGTGGAGAGAGTGATCCACCATAAAAAATCGCAAAACCTAGCCCTGTTCCTAGAGTAATTACGACTTCATACCCAGATCCTGAAATAATTCCGGCTCCATGCACCTCGGCGTCATTTAATACTCGCGTAGGCATTTCCAGTTTTTTAGTTAGCGCACTCTGCATATCAAACCCGCTCCACTGTTCTTGGAGATCTGGATCAATACGTGTGCGTGGTCCGCTTTTTGTCATGTAATGCGGAGTAGAAATTACAACGCCATGGCGAATCATGCCTGGCATTCCAATTGTCGCTCTATAAGTTGCAGGCAATGAATCCGCAATCCCCTTAATAGTTTCCATAAAACGTTCTGGAGATAGCGGGTAGGGGGTCTCAATTCGGCTAGGTTTAGAGTGCATTGTTCCCGACTCGTCAAGCACGCAACTCTTTAGAAAGAGTCCACCGCAATCAACGGAGAGTGTTAAGCGGTCATCGTTATTCACGAACTAATTCTCCCATAGCTTATTAGTTTCGTTGACCGTAAATATTCTGATATCGATCGAATAATTTATCTATATTTTCCTGATCAATCAGTTGCAAGGTCCCCATAGTTTTAGCAATCCAAGTTGTCTTTGCTACATCTTCACACATCACTGCAGATTTCACGGCTGCGGTTGCATCTTTGCCAATAGAGAATACGCCGTGATTCTTCATGATTACAGCAGAGGATCGGTGCCCCGTTAGCGTTTCTACAACTCCCTTACCAATTGCATCATTACCAATTAGCGCAAATGGACCAAGCGGAATTTCACCACCAAACTCATCAGCCATTGCTGTCAACGCACAAGGAATGGAACTGTGAATTGCGCTCCAAGCTGCTGCATAATTCGAATGAGTGTGAACTACTCCGCCAACATCTGACATATTTCGGTAAATGTATGCGTGTGTATGCGTGTCACTGGATGGAGAGAGATCGCCTTCCAAAACATTTCCATCTAGATCACAAATAATTATTTGCGATGGAGCTAAATCTTCATAACTAACACCACTCGGCTTGATCATAAATCTTTTTCCATCAGACATTTTTTCGGAAACGTTTCCGGCAGTCCAAGCTACTAAACCATACCTTTGTAGATCAATATTTAATTTGCATACTTTTTCTCTCAACTCTTTATCGTTACTCATTATTGTCCCATCTCCGCAGTAAGTGCACGATCGCGGATTGCGCGTAACGAATGCATCGCGCCATTATGACCAAAATCTTCATAAAGGCGGTTGTAATGGTCATAGAGCTCGTTATAGACCTTCGCGTTTTCGGCAATTGGTTGATAGCGATCTTGGGCTACGCCTCCCATTGCTGCGGATGCACTTTGTACATCTTTGTAGGCACCAGCAGCAACCGCCGCATGAATTGCAGATCCAAGTGCTGGACCTTGAGCAGATTTAATAATCGTTATTGGCATATTTAATACATCGGCGTAAATCTGCATTACAAATTTATTTTTAATTAGTCCACCAGCGGCAATGAATTCTTTAACTGGAACACCAGATTCATTAAAAGTTTGCACAATCTTGCGAGCGCCATAAGCAGTTGATTCTACGATTGCTCTATAGATCTCTTCAGGCTTAGTGGAGAGCGTTAACCCCATTATTAACCCTGAAAGTTGGTGGTCGACCAAAGTTGAGCGATTTCCGCTCTGCCAATCCAGTGCAACCAAACCGTGAGCCCCTACTTTTTGAACAGTTGCTAAATCAGATAGATAAGTATGTATATCAACGCCTTTGGCTGCCGCAGCCGCAACGTACTCAGCGGGTGCGTAGTTATTTGCAAACCAACCAAAAATATCTCCAACACCAGATTGACCAGCTTCATATCCAAGGGCTCCGGCGATAATTCCGCCGTCAACAACGCCACACATTCCGGGAACTTCGGCAAACTTCGCAGAGACCATCACGTGACAAGTTGAAGTACCCATAATCGCAACCATTTGTCCTGGGTTTACCGCATTAGCCGCAGCAGCGGTAACGTGCGCATCCACATTTCCAACTGCAACTGCAATGCCTTCAGATAACCCTGTCCACGATGCAGCTTCTGCACTCAACGCTCCGGCCACTTCACCGAGTTGTCCAATTTCATGTTCAAGTTTTTCAGTGACAAAGTTTTCGAATTTTGGATTAAGCGCTGCTAAATAATCGTTCGTTGGATATTTTCCATCTTGATAAATTCCTTTGTAGCCAGCGGTGCAAACGTTACGCACATATTTTCCACACAACTGCCAAATAATCCAATCAGCTGCTTCGACCCAATGATCCATGGCGGCATATATTTCTGGGGCATCTTCTAGGACTTGTAGCGCCTTGGCAAATTCCCATTCAGAAGAGATTTTTCCACCATAGCGAGAAATCCAAGGTTCTTTTCGATCGTGCGCTAATTTATTGATTCGATCTGCATGTGGTTGCGCTGCATGATGTTTCCAAAGTTTCACATATGCATGCGGATTTTTAGAAAACTCAGGCAATTCATTAAGGGGTGTGCCATTACTTTTAACTGGAAGAACTGTGCATGCGGTGAAATCAGTTGTAATTCCAATTACTAATTTTGGATCGATTCCAGATTCTTTAAGCACTGCTGGAACTGTAATTTTCAAGACATCGACATAATCTGAAGGGACCTGAAGCGCCCAGTCCGGAGGTAATTTCGCGCCAGAAGCTGGCAAAATTTCTTCGATAACTGCATTTGGGTATTCATAAACGGCAGTCGCTATTTCAGCACCGTCTGAGACTCGAACTAATAATGCGCGTCCAGAAAGAGTTCCATAATCAACGCCTATTACATATTTATTAGCAGCAGAATCACTCACTCGGGCAGCCTACCGCAGTAGATATTGCAACTGCTAGAGTTCGAAAAAACTTTAAAGGAGTTCTCATGACTGTTATTACTATTCTCGGCGCTGGTGGCAAAATGGGCGGGCGAATTACCAAGCCGCTTAGCGAGAATAAGAGTTATGAACTTCGCTTCGTTGAAAAATCAGAGGCCGGAAACGCACGTTTAGTTGCTGCAGGATTAAATGTAATGGACCTCGAAGCGGCACTTAAAGGAACTGATGTAGTTATTTTCACAACGCCTGATGCCCTTGTTCGTCAGATTTCTGACGAAGTTGTTCCGATGTTAGATCCCGGTACGAAAATTCTCTTTTTAGATCCAGCAGCGATAGCCGCCAGCCGCGTAAAAAAACGTGAAGATATAAGTTGCTTTGTCTGTCATCCAACCCATCCTCCAGTTTTTAGTTTGTTGAGCGAGAGCGATCCAGCGGCGCGAAAAGATTATTGGGGCGGAGGTCTTGCAACACAAGCGTTGGTTTTCGCAATTGCTTGGGGCACCAATGAAGAGGCAGATCTTGTCGAAACAATCGCTACTGAAATGTTTGCACCTATCAGTCAGAGCCATCGAATAACGGTGGAACAGATGGCACTTCTAGAGCCGGCATTGAGCGAAACTTTGATCAACGGTTGCGTAGAAGTTATTACACAAGGGCTTCAAAAAGTCATTGATCTCGGAGTGCCAGAAGCAGCTGCCAAAGATTTCTGTATGGGACATCTCCAAATAAGTATCGCCCTTCTCTTTGAAGAGTTAAATTGGAAGTTATCCGATGGCGCTCTAATGGCGCTGAAGAATGCCCAAGGGTCTCTCTTTCGCGAAGATTGGGCATCTATATTTGAACCGGAAAATGTTTTAGCAAGTGTTAAACAAATTACTGGTGGAGATAAGTAAGGCCAGTCATGAAGTTAGGTATCTCTAGTTTTACCTTTCCGTGGGCGATTGGTGGCATTGAATCGGAATTTCCCATCAACATGACCGCTCTCGATCTTTTGGAGCGCGCCCATCAACTTGGCGCTGATGTTTTGCAGATTGCAGATAACTTACCCATCGGCGGTTACAGCGAAGAACAACTGAGAGATCTTAGGGATGCAGCACAATCATATGGGATTTCCTTAGAAGTTGGAACCCGTGGAATTAAGCCAGAAAATATTGAGAGATTTTTATACATCGCGCAATTTCTAGGGTCACCTATTTTACGCGTTGTAATCGATAGTAAAGATTATGAGCCATCAATTGATGAAATTTGTGACCTGCTGATTCCTTTCTCTGAAAAATTCCGAGGCGCCAAAATTAAATTAGCGATTGAAAATCACGACCGACTTACTTGTGCAGAATTTAATGAAATTATCGATCGAGTTGGCGCTGATTGGGTTGGAATTTGTCTAGACACCGTCAACTCTTTGGGTGCAGTTGAAGCCCCGAGTACAGTAATTCCAGCGCTGGCACCACGAGCGATCAATCTCCATATGAAGGATTTTGAAATAATCAGAACAAATGGGCAAATGGGGTTTACGGTACGTGGAACTGCTCTCGGCGAAGGAAGATTAGATGTCATTGAAGTGATTGCAGCAGTTGGGGGAACTTCAAGTGATATAACAGCAGTAATTGAACTTTGGACTCCGCGGCAAGAAAGTTATGAAGCGACTGTAGCTTTGGAAAATGATTGGGCAATTTCTAGCAACAAATTCTTAAGAAATGCGATCAAACAATGAATCTAAATAATTACACGGTCGCAGTAACTGGTGGAAGTGGTGGAATCGGTTCTGCTTTAACCAAAGGGTTGTTTACTGCAGGTGCAAAAGTCTTTAACCTTGATCAAACTGATGTAAGCAATGATTCCTCCACCTTTATCAAGGTTGATTTAAAAAGTGAAGTTAGCGTAAAAGATGCGTTCTCTCGGATAGAAGAACTAGATGCAATTATTGTGTGTGCTGGAATCCAGTTAGTTGGTGAAGATTCAAAAATCGGTGATCTCTCACTTCAAACCTGGCAGCGCACTCTAGATATAAATATGACCGGCGCTTTCTTAAGTGTTAAGCATGCAATTCCACTATTAATACCCTCTGGTCACGGTTCAGTTATTTTGATTGGTTCCCCGACTGCCATGACCATGGAGGGTGCTGGTTACACCGCTTACGGTTCTTCAAAAGCAGGAATGATGGGACTTTCCCGAATCATTGCCGCTGATTATAAAGAAGTTGGGATACGTTCCAACGTAGTTGTTCCCGGAACCATGTCTACGCCACTTATTAAAAAAATTATGGACGATCCCGAAAAGGGGCCAGCTCTAATTCATGGAACCCCACTTGGGAGAATGGGAAAACCAACTGACCTAGTGGGAATAATTAATTGGCTTGTTTCTGTTGAATCTTCATTTGCAACAGGAGCATCATTCGTAGTCGATGGTGGAATGACCGCCCGATGACGAAAAATTTTTGGCCAGATACAACACGTGTTGAGCACGAGGGTTTTACTCTCGACATTGCCAAGGCTGCAATTCGAAATATTACTTATCAAGGAAGTCAGATAATTGATTTGCTCTACACAGCGATTCGACCTGTGGATTGGTCAACGTTGGAAGCTGCCGAACATTTTGAAGAAATAAATAACTCTGGTGAAAATTGCATTATCAAAATAACCGATATTTTTAATGAAGGACTAAAAGCCACGTCAATAATTACTCTAAAATCTAATGGCCGATTTAATATCGCCTACGAATTAGTAGGTTCAGTTGAAACAAAACTGAATCGTTGGGGAATTTGTTTCTGTTTAAATAGTGCGGATTGGATTGGCGCAACGATCTCTTACGCAGAAAGTAAATTCGTCCTGTCAAATGACATTTCTCCTCAAGTATTTATCAACGGAATTACGCAAGGGTTATTTCCTGCTGCGAATGAAATGAAATTTGAGGCGAGAGACGGCCGCTCAATTTTTGCTAAATCATCTGGAAAAGTACTAGAGGCGGAAGACCAACGAAATTGGACCGATAACTCATATAAAATCTATAGCGGGTCTTTAAGTGAACCGCTACCAATTGCAATTGCGGTAGGACATAAATTCACTCAAGAGATTGAATTTGAACTAACATCACAACAAGGCCAAATCGTTGATGGATCAAAAATCCTGGTTAAGGAAATTGATTCACTACCTCGGATCGGTGTGCAATTCAATGCTGAATCCACACTTACAAATGAGGATTTAGATCGTGCTTTAACAATTCTAGATATTGACCATATACGCATAAATGAAGAATCTTTAACCACGCAAAAGATGGCATTCATTAGCAGCCATGGCCTGCTTTTAGAAGCTGCTCTTCTTTCATCACATTCTGAAGAAGAATTAGGTTACGAGATTGAACATTTGAGTGCAAGAGTTCCTGCAGGTTCTCGATTATTAGTACAGCGCGAAGGTCGCCAACTGGTGGAGGCTAAAGACTTGCCCAAAAATAATTCGCTTAATTCGATAATTCCCGGAACCGATGGTTATTTGGTAGATCTACATCGAGATAAACGAGATTTTGGAAACTCGGTCTCGTATTCAATTACTCCAAGTGTTCACACATCAGATCTTGAATCCATCTTTAAAACTTTGCAAACCCAATCTAAAACGATTGAATTCGCAAAACGTCGAATCGCTCCACAGGTTTCAATTTCTCCAATCACGTTATCAACGCGCGGGAATCCTGAAACTGGGCACTTGCGAGAAAATCGAAACAACTTTTCACAACCAGATTTGGCCGGTCGTATTAAAACAATTGAAGCTGCATCATGGACGCTGGGTTCAATCTTTGCGCTAGCGAGCGCAGATGCTTTCTCTGGAACATGGCATGAACTCTTTGGTGAATTCGGAATTATTTATAGTGAAAATGGCGCAACAAAATTCTCGACAACTTTCCACGCACTTGCCGCGCTGGGCGCACATCACGCACACGAAATAACAATTGCAACTTGTGTCGATCAATCTTGGGTTGGTTTTGAAGATCGCGAATCTGGAAAAATGATTGTCGCTTCAAAGAGACCTTGGAATATCAAGATTTCCGAAAAAGTATTAGCCGGATATAAATCGATGCAAAGTCTGCGCGCAGACGACTGTGAAAAAGCGAGCCAAATTATGGATTGGTGGTCATATTCAGAGATCAGCGCTATTTCCTCTGAATTTCCCTTGGCTCTAACCCCTTTTGAAATAGCGCTTTTACGCAGATAAATCACCCAAATAACGGTTAGATAACAATAAAAATTTCGCCTTAAAACCCTTCTAATCCATGGGGTGGGTATGTAGTATCGGGCTGGCTAGATCCCACTTATAGGAGGAAATACATATGGCAAAGCTTTTCTCACGCCGCACTGCAGCAGTCGTTGCTGTCGCCGCAGCGTCAATGCTCGTGCTCTCTGCATGTTCAAACAGCGATAGCGGAAGCGGCGACACAGTCGCAGTTTCACTTATTACAAAAGATCAATCAAACCCATTCTTCGTTGCGATGATCAAGGGTGCTACCGAAAAGGCAGCGACACTTGGCGTAGAACTAACTGTTACATCTGGTGTAGATGAGTCAGATTACGCAGGACAAATTGCAGCGATCGAAAACGCAATCTCTGCAAAGCACGCTGGTATCTTGATCGTTCCAGTATCAACAGAGGTCAACGCAGCAATCACTAAAGCCCGCGATGCAGGTATATACGTAATTGCTCTCGACACAGCACCAGATCCTTCTGACATCGTAGACATCACTTTCGCAACAGATAACCGCGAAGCTGGTCTCCTAATTGGTCAGTGGACAGCTGCAAAGCTTGCTGGCAAGAAGGCAACAATTGCACTTCTCGACATCTTCGATGACCGCATTGTCTCTGTTGACTACATGCGCGACAACGGATTCCTTGCAGGTATGGGAATTGATGTTAAAGATCCGAACAAAATGGGTGACGAAGCCAAGACTGGCAAGTACTCAGGCGGAGATTACGAGATCGTTGGAAACGTAGCAACAGGTGCTAACGAAGAAGGCGGCCGTACAGGTCTAGAACAACTTCTTGCCAAGAACAAGAAGATCAACGTTGTTTACACAATCAATGAGCCAACAGCAATCGGTGCTTGTGCTGCAGCAAAGGCTGCTGGCATAAAGCTCGATGTAATGGTTTCTGTTGACGGTGGCGGCGCTGGTATCAACGCTGTTAAGACAGGTTGCATCAATGCAACTTCACAGCAGTACCCATTGTTGATGGCTGACCTTGGTGTTCAAGCAATTTTCGACCTATTGAAGAATGGTGTAAAGCCAACAACTTCAGAAGGTCTTGATTTCTTCAACACTGGCGTTAAGTTGATTACTGATGACCCACAAGAGGGTGTTGCATCAGAGACAACTGAATACGGTCTAGCAAACGCTTGGGGTTAATCCCAACTCTTTAGTTAATAACTAAAGAAGATTGTCTAATGAGGGCGGCTGCTTCGGCAGTCGCCCTCATTAACTAAATACGCGTAAGATAAAAATAAATTATTACCTTCGAAAGGACCATAAGTGAGCCAAGATACGGCCGTCTACGACGCAGCTGCAGAATTTCAAGATCGCGTCTCGTTTAGCCAAAAAATGCAAGCTCTGCTCCATAAATATCCATGGCTGAGCTCAACAATGGTGCTGGTTGTAGCATCGATAATTTTTAGTTTTTTTAATGAAAACTTTTTAACACCATCTAACTTCTCACTAATCCTGCAGCAAGTAGCGATCGTTGGTGCAGTTGCTGCCGGACAGACGCTAATTATCTTGACTGCCGGCATCGACCTTTCTTGTGGAGCAATTGCAATCTTCGCATCTATGACTATGGCTAAATTGGTTCAGGGAACACCCGGCGAAGGCGTACCCGTTGGCTGGTCTATCTGGTTGGCATTTCCCGCCGGACTGCTAGTCGGAATGCTTGCTGGTGCAATTAACGGCTTCTTAGTAACAAAGGTTAAATTGCCGCCATTTATCGTTACCTTGGGTACTTTCAATGTATTCCTTGCCCTCACTCTGACTTTCACAAAGGGAACTGTTCCTTCAATTGAGATGGATCCATTCTTATTAACGCTCGGAACATATGTAAATATCGGACCTTTCCGAGTCACAACTGGTGTTCTATTCATGTTCCTTATGTATATGGTCTTGGCCTTTTCCTTGCGCTACACCGCTTGGGGACGCCACGTATATGCAGTTGGCGATGATATTGATGCAGCACGTCTTGCAGGTATCTCAGTTAACCGCGTTCTAATGAGTGTTTATATTGTTGCCGGCCTTACCTTTGCACTAGCAGCTTGGATCGTTATCGGCCGCGTTACTGTCGCAAGCCCTAATACGGGTGGTGATCTAAACCTTGATGCGATCACTGCGGTGGTTATTGGAGGTACTTCACTATTTGGTGGCCGCGGCACCATCTTCGGAACGCTAATTGGAGCGATAATCGTGGGTGTTTTCCGTAATGGTCTAACGCTTGCCGGTGTTGACTTGTACTTCCAGCTATTGGCTATCGGACTTCTAATTATCTTCGCGGTCTCTGTTGACCAGTGGATCAGAAAGGCACGCAAATGAGTAAGCAACCAATTCTTCAAGCAGTTGGACTTACCAAAGCCTATGGTCGCGTTATTGCGCTCGATGGCTCGAACTTGGAACTATTTCCAGGTGAAGTTCTCGCAGTAGTTGGCGATAACGGAGCTGGTAAGTCAACAATGATCAAATGCTTATCAGGCGCTGAATCTCCTGATGAAGGTCAGATCATTCTTGATGGTGTTGAAATGTCATTTAAGCGCCCACAAGATGGACGCATTGCCGGAATCGAAACTGTTTATCAAACACTTGCTGTTGCACCGGCTCTAGATATCGCCGCAAACCTCTTCCTCGGCCGTGAGATGCGCAAGAAAGGTCCACTTGGATCTGTTCTTCGTATGATAGATACCTCTGGAATGCGTAAGGCTGCGAAAGAGCATATTTCAGCACTTGGCATTGGAACAATTCAAAACATTGCACAGGCTGTTGAAACACTCTCCGGTGGTCAGCGTCAGGCAGTTGCGGTAGCTCGCGCTGCTGCATTCGGCCAGAGGGTAATCATTCTAGATGAGCCAACTGCAGCACTTGGGGTCCGTGAATCACGTCAGGTTCTCAAACTAATTGAGTCTCTGCGCGAACGCGGTATGCCAGTTATCTTGATCTCACACAATATGCCTCAGGTCTTTGAGGTTGCAGATCGCATCCAGATACAACGTCTTGGTAAGCGCGCTGGAGTCGTTACTCCAAAGAGCCACAACATGAACGATGTTGTTGCCATCATGACTGGTGCTATGAAGGTCGATGAGAAAGACCAAGCGCTAACCTCAGTTCGATAACCACAAAATAAAAACAAAGTAAAAGCAGACCTAAAACAATGACCACTTCGATTCGTATTGATTCGGATGTGGTCATTGTTGGTTCTGGAATGGGTGGCGCGACCACCGCATACGCTCTCGCTCAAAAGGGAGTAAAAACTTTAGTTTTAGAGCGCGGCGAAAGAATGCCACGGGAACCCGAAAATTGGTCTCCTTCGGAAATTTTTATGAAGTCCCGTTACAAGCCAGATGAAAAATGGGTTGATGAAAGTGATAAAAAGTTTGTTCCGGGAGTTCACTACTTTGTTGGCGGCAATAGCAAGGTTTATGGAGCATCGCTCCCCCGCTTTAGCCAATTTGATTTTGGAGTAATCAAACATCAAGAAGGTATATCTCCTGCTTGGCCATTTACATATGATGATTTAGAGCCGTACTACTACAAAGCAGAAGAGCTATATCGAGTTCATGGTGATGCCCAAAATATTTATGGCAATGACCGCAAAGTTCCATTTCCTTATCCTGCGATGAAACATGAGCCCTACGTGGAGGAACTCAGTGGGCGGTTACGTAAGGCTGGAGTAGCTCCACATTCAAATTCAATGGGAATTGATTTAGGGCCAAATGGTAAATGTATACGTTGTAAGACTTGCGATGGTTTCGTATGCAAAGTTGATGCTAAAAGTGATGCCGAAATAAATGCACTAAATCCCGCTATTGCTACCGGGAATGTAACTTTAATGACTTCGGTTCATGTGACTCGAATAGTTTTGACTGATGATGGAAAGTCCGTAAGCCATTTAGAGGCCACACAAAAAGGTGAAGCGCTCGAAATATACGGAAAGAATTTTGTTATTTCGGCAGGATCGGTGAATACTGCAGCGCTGCTACTTCGTTCAGGTGTAGCAAATTCATCCGATCAGGTCGGTCGAAACTTTATGATGCATAACAACAGTCATATTGCTGCCGTTGATATGCGTCGAAAAAATGACGTTACATTCCAAAAGACTCTCTCTTTCACTGATTGGTATTTAGATGGTGGAAAAGGTTATCCACTTGGTGCAGTTCAGTTAATTGGAAAAGTTCAAGGAATAATGATGAAATCATTTGCCAAACTTGTTCCACTTCCAATTTTGAATTTGGTTTCAGATCACAGCGTTGAATTTGTTGTAATGAGTGAAGATTTACCACATCCTGACAACCGAGTAACCATTACAAAAAGTGGTGACATCAAGTTAGTTAGAAATTCAGTTGGAATGAAGACTCATATGGAACTGCTAAGAAGAGCCAAAAAGACTCTGCGTAAAGCCGGTTATCAAGCAATCTTTAGACAACCTTTTGATATTTCTATGAATTCACATCAATGCGGAACCACGGTGGCGGGCAATGATCCTCGCACGAGCGTTGTTGATGGATACTGCCGAAGCCACGACCATAAAAATCTATATCTTCTAGATGGTGGGTTCTTTCCTTCATCGGCAGCAATGAATCCAGCGCTTACTATTGCAGCTCAGGCGCTTCGGGTTGTCGCAGAATCTGACCTCGCTAAAGTTTAAGAAAGTCCTAGAACTCGCAACAACTCTTGGTGGAGATCTTTAGAATCGACATCAGCACCCGTCCAGTACTTGATGCCAATTACTGCTTGATTAACTACCATTCCAAGTCCCTGCAACGTTACTGCGCCTCGCTTAGCGGCCTCATCTAAGAAGTAAGTCTGTGGTGGATTTACGATCACATCTGCCGCAAACATTTCAGGGCGTATCGAATCAAAATTAATATCTTGCTTACCTTCAGTATTGACCATTCCCATTGAGGTTGAATTGATTACTACTTGAGCATCAGCCGGAATCGAATATGTCGAGCTCCATTCGATGAATTCTGCAGTTGAATTGGTTCTGGTATTAAGCAACTCAGTTAACTCTTCACCGCGAGCGCGCGAGCGATTTACGATATAAAACTTCGCCGCACCTGCCAACGCTAACTCAACCGCAATAGCGCGGGCGGCGCCCCCTGCGCCAAGCAAGACAATTATTTTGCCTGTTGCTGGCGTGATTTCAAGGAATGATTTCAGAAATCCTTTGCCATCAGTATTTTCGCCTATTAATTTGCCATCGCGGTTAACGGCGCAGTTAACGGCGCCTATCAAGGCGGCTGATTCACCTAGTCCATCTAAATACTTAATGACTTCAACCTTGTGTGGAATAGAGCAGTTAAAACCCTTCCAATTCATAGCTCGAGCGCCCGCTACTGCCGCCTCAAGTTGATCGGGGTTTACTTCACAATTTATATATCGATAGTGCAGATCATTAGCCCTAAATGAGGCCTCAACCATCGCAACTGTAGGATTAGAGTCTGAGCCTTGCGAAAAACAGCCGATAAGTTCGTGGCGAAATGAGCCTCCAATATCCATGGTCATGTGCAGACCTTACCTCTCAAGTTATGATCCGCCAATGGTTATTTCCTTCTTAGAACGCATCGCATCGGCTCCAATTTCATGGGGAATTTGTGAAGTACCCGGCTGGGGCGCAATGCTTCCCACTAAACGTGTGCTCTCAGAGATGACAAGTTTGGGATTGCCCGCCACAGAACTTGGTGCTCCCGGATTCTTTTCAGATGATTCAGCCGAATTGAAGGATCAATTAGCAGAATTTAATATGTCAATGATTGGTGGCTTCACCCCCGTTGTATTGCACGATAAGTCACAAGAAGAGGCCACTATCAAAAATGCGCTTAAATCCAGTAAGAAATTCCAAGAAATTGGTGCAACTCACTTCGTTTCATGCCCAGTACAAACTTGGGATTGGGCGAACCCTGAAGAACTAAATAATGATGAAGTCACTCAATTTTTCAAAATGCTCGCTGAAGTAGATAAAATTTGTAATGATCACGGGCTTGTACAAGTAGTACACCCTCATCTACAGACGGTTGTCGAAACAAAACGTGACATTGACCGTGTAGTAGAAAATTCAAACGTTATGTGGTGTCTAGACACTGGCCACATGACAATTGGTGGTCAGGACACTGTCGAGTTTGCTAAAAAATATGCGAGCCGTGTTGGCCATGTCCACCTAAAAGATGTAAATATGAAATCGGTTCCACCAGTGCTTGCACGTAAGCAGAGCATCATGGAAGGTGTACAGCAAGGTCTATTTACACCTCTTGGGCAAGGTGATGTTCCAATCCTTGAAACAATTCTCGCCCTAGAGAGTGCTGGATATCAAGGTTGGTATGTGATTGAACAGGATGTAGCAATCACTGGCGCAATGCCAGAAGTCGGTGAGGGACCAATAACTGGGATGAAACAGTCAGTGGATTATCTGCACAAAGTTGTAGCACCCGCGCTGGCAAAAATCGGAAAATAATGTCCGAAGTTAAAATACTCGCCGATGATGAAGAAGTTGGTAACTACGCTGCCCGTTTAATATTTGATGAGATTGTAAAAACTGCACACGAAAAAAAACCATTCGTTTTAGGTTGTCCTGGTGGACGTACGCCACGGAGTACTTATAAGGCTTTAGCGCGCATGGTTAAAGAAAATCAACTGGATATTAGCCATGTAAAAATTGTAATGATGGATGAGTATTTGATTGAGAACAGTGATGGCACTCTTTCAAATTGTGATCCATCTGCGCATTACAGTTGTGCTGGGTTTGCAAAGAATGAGATTTGGGAGATCCTAAATTCTGGCGTGCCAGTTACAAGCCAAATTGACCTCCATAACGTATTTCATCCAGAGGCGCAGAATCCTGATTTATATGAAGAATTCCTTAAAAATAATCGGGTTAATATTTTTTTAATGGCTACCGGTGGATCAGATGGTCATGTTGCCTTCAACCCTCCAGGAACGCCGCGCGAGGCACGTACTCGAATTGCAAAATTAGCAGATGAAACTCGTCAAGATAACTTGGGAACTTTTCCCGATTTCAAAAATATTGATGAAGTTCCGCGATTTGGTGTAACCGTTGGTCCAGCAACTATGGTCGACTACTCAGAATTAGTAATAATGGAAATTATCGGTTCACATAAACATTTGGCATTTGAGCACATCACTTCTGCAAAAAGTTATCAATCTGATTGGCCTTCAACGATTGTGCGAGACTGTACAAACTACTTAATTCTTGCTGATGTTGATGCGGCGGAAGGTTAATTTGCCGCTAGCGCTGCGCCAATTAGCGCCGCATTTTTCCCTGAGTTAGAACTCTTTATTTCTGGTGCTGCACGACGTTTAGTTACATTTCTTTTATAACTTTCAAGCACTAAATCTCGATAAAGTGCGCTACCTAGCCAAAGTCCTCCGCCAATAATAATTTCACTTGGATCAAAAAAATCAACCAGGGTTGCAATCGACTTACCTAAAACATCCGCTGCTGAATTTACAACTTTTTGTGCTTGTAAATCATTTTCATAAATTTCAAATACATTGATAGCACTTTTGATTTCAGATTCAGTTTCCCTTTGAAATCTTCGAGCAATCCCTAAACCTGATGAGAACTGTTCAAGTGTGGGACTTTCTTGAGAATTATCGATCTGATTGACTCCGAAACCGATCGCTTCGCCAGTTGCTCCAGCCCATGGTTTTCCGTCAATGACAAAAGCGTGTGAAATTCCAGAACTAACCGTTATAAAAATAAAATTATTTAAGTCTCTATTGATATCTGCCTCAGCAAGAGCCATCGCCCTGACGTCAGATTCGATTATCCAGTTAAATCCTGTCAGTGCACTAAAATCCTCCTTGGGTTGAATTTTCCACTCAATTTGGTCGTTACTATTCAAATATTGATCCGGGGTTACGTATTCGGCGAAACACGCCCCACCGTTAGCAACCGAAATATTGTTCTCTTTAGCAATTTCTAGCAGTTCCAGAATAATTGATTTAGTTATATCTAGATTGGGATCTGCCTTCGAATATAGATCGTTTCGAGAACTTTTTGATACCTCATGCAGAATTCTCATTTTCGAATCAAATAGCGCACCAGCAATTTTGGATGCACCCACATCAATTGCTAGCGTCGCAGAGATAATTACCATAGAGGTAAAGAATAGTCCCTATCCAATCCAAAACCTTTTTAGTAGACTTCCGATAAGAAATTTACTCAGAGATCAATGGGGTTTAAAAGTGTCAGATATTCGTGTCGGAATTATTGGAGTTGGAATTATGGGCGCAGGACATGCCCGTTACTTAACCGATTCGGTTGATGGTGCCGTTGTCACCGCTATCTTCGACTTAGACGCAGCACGAATGGATTCATTAGCAACTGAACTATCAGCCAAATCTGGTGCAACGATAAATAAGCACTCATCGGTATCTGAATTAATAAATGACGTGACAGTTGATGCAGTGATCATTTGCTCACCTGATGGACTGCATCCTGAACATTTAGAACTATGTGTTAAAGCTGGAAAGCCAACGCTCTGCGAAAAACCACTAGCACCGCGTTTGGAAGATGCCAAAAGGATTGCAGAAATCGTTAAGGCATCCGGAGTTCCCGTCGCCCTTGGATTTATGCGTCGTTTTGATCCAGGATATATCCAAATGAAGAAGGAAATTGATTCTGGAAAATACGGAGAAGTCGTTCAAATTCGCTCAGTCAGTCGCAACGTATCAACTCCGGGTGCAACTACTGCTGGGATGATTTCAAATTCAGCGGTACACGAATTTGATATTGGTCGTTGGCTTCTTGGAGAAGAATTTACTGATGTTTCGACGGCAGTTGGAAAAAGAACTTCGCATGCTAATCCGGATATTGACGATGTCCTGAGTATTTTGACGCATAGCGAATCAGGTGTACTAATGACTATGGATAATTGCGCCAACAGTACTTATGGATATGACGTTCGCGTGGAAGTACTAATGCAGAACGGTTCACTTGAATTAAATAATCTAGGAGATCTGACAATTAGTTTTGGGTTTGAACTTCCACCTAGAAAATCAGGCAGACTGCACGATAACTGGATCGGTCGATTTACTGAAGCCTACATCGGTGAATTGCGAGCATGGATTACTTCAATCAAAGATGGCATAGTAAATCCAAATCTAGCAACCGTTGATGATGGAATCGCTGCCAGCATCGCCTGTGAAAAAGGAATTACTTCCTTAAAATAACTAAAATTTCTTTAAAGTGAGTCCATAATTGTGATTGTTTCGCCAAAGACATAGCTGGGGCCAATCGCTTGCCATGCTTTGCTATTCTCATTAACCATATGAGCATCCCAAGAAGGTCGATCGCTCCAAATTTCCCAGACATTGACCACATCTGGTTTTAAAGTATCGCGATAAATTTCAATAAATTCACATCCAGCTTCGGTTCTGATCACCGCAATGTGACTCTTAAGTTTGGAAACAAACTCATCGAATAGGCCGGGCTTCACGTTCACTTCTACAAAAAGAAATACTTTGCTCATAAGTCCAAAGGTATCCCTTATTAGGAATAATAAAAAGAAAAGCCCTCGGTGTGAAAGGCAGCAAGGGCTCATCTCGTGCGCGCGATAAATTCTCGCGTGAGTGACTGTAGAAATTGTAGATATTACCTTCCGCCTTAAGAATCGGTTAGGGATCCTTGCTCTCTTAACGGGCAGATTATCAACTGGAGTTTAGACACAATAACAATCCTGGTTAGATTTGTTCCTCTATTCCTTGCCCAACAATGCGTCCACCATCTGCTCCACGAAAGCGTCCACTTCTTGCTCGGTCATTTCTTTTACTGGCTTGGGAACTTCCAGCATCACGGGTCTTGTTGGTTCATCCCCAGCGTCTACTTTTTTATCTTTTTTAGTCATTTTGTCCCCCTATCGGGAAAAAGTTGCATACTCAATCCTTACTTCTTCTACGTTTACACAGCAATTAATAAAGCAGCCTTCGCCCACACCTCTGGCGTTCGCGTATCTGGAAGATACCCACCCGCGCCACCCATCAATATCGGCGTGGTAGAAAAAGATTCGCGCACCTTCGCACACGCCGCAACAATTCCATCAACAGAATAGGCAAGCCCAGTTAACGGATCTTCCTCATGCCCATCTGCCCCGCATGCGATAAAGACCATTTCAGGGTGAAATCTCTTAGCCAATTCAATAAAGCGATCCACGCCCTTCATTAATTTCTCATCGCCATCATCATTTCGTAGTGCCTCGTTATAGACGCCAAATTCTTCCTCATCGGATGCGCCAGTACCTGGGAATATTCCGTATTGATGAATCGAAAAGGTCATCACCATCGGGCTATCTTTCGTTAAGTTCTCTGTTCCATCTCCGTGATGTCCATCAATATCTAAGATGGCAACTTTTAGCCCGTGATCTTTCGTTGCAATATCAACAGCAATTGCAAAATCATTAAAGATACAAAATCCTGATGACCAATCTTTTTGTGCATGATGTTTCGCACCAGGGAAGTGGATGGCAGTTTTTGTCGCACCCGTTAATAGTAAATCCAGCGCCACTAGAGTCCCACCCGCAAAGATGGATGCAAGGCGTGCCATATCGGGGCGAACGCCTTCCCACTCACTCGAGAGCCCTTCATTTAGAACAGAATCCACATAGTAAGCCGAGTGCACTCTTTCAAGTTCAGATTCTGTTGCAATCCGTGGTGTTGCCTCAACGATCTCCACATCGCATGTTTTGGCAAGGGATAATAATTTCTCATAGGCATTGATATATCGACGCCCCTGTGTTGGATGGGCAGCATCGAATATCCACCCTGCATGCTCAGGGCTATGAATGAGATGAAGTGACTTCTTTGCTTTCATTTATTTCTCCTCGCTCTTCTCGAGATGAGATTCCTCGAGCAGGTCTTCCTCTAGTTCCACCGTGCGGTAGCGCGGTTGGCACCAAACAAGCCAGAGGGCTTAACGCTTGGTCTTCTTTACCTATTTATGATGGTATCAGGTTGCACCGACACCCTGGCGGTATCGTTAACAAGATTATTAAAGACGAACTCACCTAAAGAAGGCGTTAGTTGAGCAAGATTCTACAAAAGGCGGAGAAGGTCGGCGTACGGTTCAACTCGACTTCGAAACGGTTCGCCTTATGAAAGAGCATAAGCGCCGACAATCAGAAGAGCGCATGAAGGCAGGTTCGCTATGGCAGGAAACGAACTACATCTTTACACGCGAGGACGGCGTACCGATAGATCCTTCTACCGTCTATCACCTTTTTAAAAAGACCTGCAAGGAACTCGGGCTTCGATCCGAGCCTCTTCATGTCACCCGCCATGGAGTCGCTACCGAATTACTTAATAAGGGCGTAAGTGCTCACTTAGTCAAAGAACAACTAGGACACTCGGATATAGCGACAACACTTCGAGCCTATGCGCATATTCGACCCGAGCAAAAGCAAGAGGTAGCCGATCTCTTTGCAAGAGCTATAGAGAGCGGTTGAAAGCAAAATGAAAGCAAAAGAGCGAAGTTCGAAACTATAAAGAATTGTAGATAGTTAAAAGTGCAGGTCAGAACCGTAACGCGAGTGCGCGCGAAGGGATTCGAACCCCCAACCTTCTGATCCGTAGTCAGATGCTCTATCCGTTGAGCTACGCACGCTTATTTACTTATATCGGTATCTCTACCAATTAATGAATAGTACAGGCTTTTTAATGGCCACCCAAACCTAGTAATTCCTCGCGCTTAACTGCCTTTTTGCGTGGCTTACCGAAAGGTTCTCCATTTGCAACTTCAGCGGCGTTAATCATCTCCCATCGTTCTTGTGAAATGAATTTTTTCTCACTTAATATTTCAGAGATATCTTGCTTATTTTTTGGAACTTTTAATTCTGCAACTAATAACTTCATGACCTCAGCAGCATCTGATTTATTTGTTCCGATAACGCCAGAAGGCCCGCGTTTAGCCCAACCAACTACATAAATATTTTCTTTTACATGACCTTCTGAATTAACTACCTTGCCATTGGCGTAAGGAACCCCAGCAATGCTGGCTGCCTCATACCCAATGGCTGTTATGACTAAACTTGTTTTGATAGAAAAAGTTTCTGTTCCACCAGTTTTTTGAAAAATGACTTCTTCTACATGACCATTGCCTTTAATCTCCACTGGGGTTGCAAGAAACTGAAATCTCATAGTTCTTTCATGTTTAGTTGGTTCTTGCTCGGAAATCAAAAGCATGGCATCAAGATTACTTTTTACATCTTTCTCGATTTCAGATCCAACGCGTGAAATCGCGGCTTCAATATCTTTTTTCTCAATAATCACATTTGTGTGTTCTAGCTTCGGTAATTCACGAAGTTCGGGAGATGTAAATGCCGCATTTTCTGGACCTCGACGGGCGCTGATTATCACTTCTCGAATAGAACTTGATTTAAAGATTTCAATTGCATGGTCAGCGGTGTCTGTTGGATCAAGCTCACTTGGTTCTAGCGCCAACATGCGTGCAACATCCATCGCCACATTTCCGGCCCCGATAACCACCGCCGTTTGGTTATTAAGTTCAACGGGAAAATCTGCAAAGTCAGGGTGTGAGTTATACCAAGGGACAAACTCTGCCGCTGAAATAGATCCGGGCAGATCCTCACCCGGGATTCCTAATTTTTTACCAAGGGCTGATCCTGTTGCAATGATCACTGCATCATAGGTTTCCTGTAACTGTTCTACCAAAATATCAGTTCCTAATTCAACGTTTCCGAAGAGTCGAAAACTTCCTGCTGTGGCAACTTTTTCGAAGACTTTTGCAACAGTTTTTATTTTTGGATGATCGGGCGCTACCCCACTACGAACTAAACCCCATGGCGTTGGAAGACGCTCAATCATGTCGATTGAAAATTGCAGCTCTTCGCTCTGCAAATTCTGAAGCGCTAAGGCGGCAAAATAACCAGCCGGTCCTGCACCGACTATAGCTATTTTGTACTTTGCCAATTTATATCCTTTGCTCTGTACTTACTAAAACCGTATCTTATAGAATGCGGCTTATGAATCGCCACCGCGAGTTGCGAAATGTTAATGGAACTCAGTTAGAAATTAGCCGACTTGGTTTAGGAACTGCCCCTCTCGGTGGCCTATTTACCTCAGTGACTGACGAGGCTGCAACAGAAGTGGTTACTACCGCTTTAAATGAGGGAATTAATCTCTTTGATACGGCGCCACTCTACGGGCATGGCCGATCTGAAATCCGACTGGGCCGCGCTTTATCGCTATCCGGAAAACCCTTCGTAATCTCAACCAAAGTTGGAAGAGTTTTGGATCCCACTGATGTTGCTGACACTTCGCGCTTTGCAGATGCAAATCCAACTTTGGCACCAATCTATGACTGGACTCCCACAGGAATTAAAAGATCTATCCATGAAAGTTTAGAAAGATTAGGTATTGATCACATTGATATTGCTTTCATGCATGATGCACAAGATTATGTGAAAGAGGCTATTCATTCGGCTTATCCAGTATTGGATGAACTTCGTGATCAGGGAGTAATCAAGGCGGTCGGTATTGGAATCGACTTCTGCGCACAAGCAGTTGAGATTATTAGCTCTACTGATTTAAATATCGCACTAATTGCTGGACGTTATACATTGCTAGATCAAGAAGCCCAGGATCAAGTATTTCCACTTGCTCTGAAAAAAAACGTGTCAATTATGATCGGTGGAGTTTATAACTCTGGAATTTTAGTTAATCCGGTTGCAGGTGCGACTTATAACTATCTTCCAGCAGCAACAGATTTAATTGAGAAAGCGGTGAAAATCAAGGTCTTTCTTGCCGAACGGGGCGTTTCCTTAACTGCTGCAGCAATTCAGTTTCCCTTGCGCCACAAAGCAGTGACTACTGTATTAACCGGATCGCGAAGTAGCCAAGAACTAAAATCTAATATTGCTGACTTTAATTTTGAGATTCCAGAAAATGTTTGGGATGAACTAGAGACATCAGGGCTAATCGCGCCCTTAAGGAGATGAATTAACTAAATGAAAATTGATTCGCATCATCACGTTTGGGATCTCGCCATTCATCCGCAAGATTGGATGCAAGGCCCAGAATTTGATCCGATTAGGCAGAACTTCTCCATGCAAGATCTTCGCGAACAATCTTCTGGCACGGGCGTCGAAAAGTTCGTGGTTGTTCAAACAGTCATAAATTACAAAGAAACCCCAGATCTGCTTGATCTAGCGCTTCAGGATTCAATGATTGCGGGCGTTGTTGGTTTTCTTCGTATGGATTCTGCAGATGCGATATCTCATCTTGATATATTCCAAGCCCATCCAGGTGCAAAGTACTTAGTTGGTATCAGGGATGCTGCTCATCACTATCCGGATCCAGAGTATTTGGAAATTCCACAAGTAATAAAAAACTGCCAAGAATTAGGCAAACGCGGTATCGCTTATGACTTACTCACCAAAACGCCGCAACTCCCCTCAGCAATAGCTTTGGTTGCTGCGTGTCCGGATACGGTTTTTGTGATGGACCATATTTCTAAACCTTACATCGCAGCAGGAACCATTGAACCTTGGGCAAAGTTGATGCGTGAATTAGCATCATTTCCAAATGTTTATTGCAAAGTTTCTGGATTGGTTACAGAGGCAGATTTACAAAAATGGAAAGTCTCTGATTTTGTTCCATATATAAATTTAGTTCTAGAAACATTCGGTGCATCTAGATCAATGTTCGGTTCAGATTGGCCAGTTTGCCGCATGGGCGGTTCATATAAAGAGATCGTCAAACTTGTTGAAGATTTGACTACTTCACTTTCGGATAGCGAAAAAGAAAATCTCTGGCGTCATACTGTTACGAAGGCCTATGGTTTATCGTTGACTATATGAAACCAATTGTTCAAGTCTCGCTAGATATTATCAACATGGATGAAGCCATGGAGATGGCGCATATCGCAATGCGCGCAGGTGTCGATTGGTTAGAAGCAGGAACACCAATGATTCTGGCTCATGGTCTACATGGAGTTCGTGCTCTTCGCAAAGAGTTTCCTAACGTTCCCATCGTTGCTGATTTGAAAACTATGGATGGTGGATATCTAGAGGCAGAGATGATGGCAAAAGCTGGTGCAACTCATGTTGTAGTTATGGCGCGTGCTCATGCTGAAACAATCAAATGTGTTGTGCAAGCCGGACGTGATTACGGTGTAAAAGTTATGGGCGATAATTTAGGTTGCCCAGATATGGTGCAAGGTGCGCGCGAGTTAGAAGAGCTTGGATGCGACATGGTTATTCACCACATTGGTTTTGATGAGCGCCGTGGAATCGCTGCGCGCGGTGAAGTTGCACCAAATCCCATGGATCAACTAAAAGCGGTAGTTGATGCGGTTTCAGTACCAGTTCAAGCCGTTGGCGGACTCACATTGCAACAAGCGATTGATTGTCCAAGTTACGGTGCACCACTGGTTGTCATAGGTGCGCCTCTCGCGGTTGATGCGGATTCCTTTTCACGTGGTGCAGGAAATGTTGAAGAAGTACTTCGTAAAATTTCAGAACGAGTACATGCTTTTGGTGATGTCGCAGTGAAAGGCGAAAAATGAGTAGCGAGATGAATTTAGGCGTAGTTCACTATGCCATTGAGCCCGGCTCAGTTGAACTTCGTGAAATCCAACGTCCTACTCCGGGCGCAGATGACATCATTATGGAAGTTAAAGCAGTCTCTGTCTGTGGATCTGATCTTCACCAATGGCATGGAACTCAGAGCTGGCCAGTTAATTTCCCTGTAGCTCTTGGTCATGAATTTTGTGGCGTAGTTGCTGAGGTGGGCTCAAACGTCTCTAACTGGAAAGTTGGTGACCGTGTAGTTTCAGAGACTGCTGCAGTTTGTGACATGTACTCACCAATGTCTCGCCAAGGTTTATATAACTTAGATCCTTCCCGAAAGGGTTTTGGGTACGGTGTCTCTGGCGCTATGACTAAGTATGTAAAGGTTGCCTCTCGTTTATTGCACGCGATTCCCAAAAATTTATCTTTTGAACACGCAGCGATGACCGAACCTTGCGCGGTTGCATACAGCGCAACAATTGCACCGGGTCGAGTTCGTCCCGGTGATCGCATAGTAGTTATGGGACCCGGACCTATTGGAGTTCTTTGTGCAGCGATGGCGCGAATTGCTGGTGCTGAAGTTGCGTTAGTTGGTTTAGAGCGTGATCGAAAGCGTTTAGAAATTGCCAAAGGTTATGGCTGCGAAGTAATTATTGGTGACCCTACTGAGTGGGCGAAAGCAGTTGATGGACTTGGAGCAGATGGTGTTGTTGATGCTGCAGGAGTTTCAGCAAGTTTAAAAATTGCGATGAACGTTGTTCGCCCAAACGGCTGGATATCCAAAGTCGGCTGGGGACCACAACCACTTGATTTCTCAATTGATCCACTAGTTCAAAAAAATGTAACCCTGCAAGGATCTTTTTCGCATAACTGGCCAATGTGGGAGCGCACGCTGCGCTTGATGGCTACAGGTACGTTAGATGTGGCGCCGATTTTAGGTGGAGTTTGGAAAATTCAAGATTGGAAAGAAGCATTTGAAAAAATGCATTCTGGTGAAATTCTTAAATCTGTAATTGTTCCGGAATAAATATGAAACTTAAAGATAACGCAATAATTGTTACTGGTGGGACTTCTGGAATCGGCGCTGCAATAGCTCGAAAAATTGTTGTTGAAGGTGGAAAAGTTCTGATTCATGGTCGCGATAAATCTGATGGCGAGAAGGTGGTTGCCGAACTCGGTGAAAAAGCAGTGCTCTGTATTATCGATTTAGAAGATTTAAGTGCACCCGAAGTCATCGCGAACGCGTGCGTCTCGGCCTTTGGCAAGATTGATGGACTAGTAAATAACGCTGCAAACTTGAGTAGAGCAAATTTAGATGAGTTAACACCTGAGCGGTTTGATTCTTACATTGCAGTAAATATAAAGGCTCCTTTATTTCTTATAAAAGCCTGCCATAGTGAATTAAAAAAGACTCGTGGTTCTGTATTAAATATTGGTTCTACCAATGCCTATGCTGGGGAAACATCACTTATTGGATACAGCGTTAGTAAAGGCGCACTTGCAACAATGACACGAAATCTTGCCAATGCTCATGGAATCCATGGAATCCGTATCAATCAAATTAATCCGGGTTGGATTCTTACCGATAACGAACGCGAACTTCAGATAAGCCGTGGTGGAAGTAAAGATTGGTTTGATCACTTAACTCGCGAACAAATTCCATTTGGCAAGATGTCTACCCCCGAAGATGTTGCTGCTGCCAGCATTTACTGGCTCTCTGATGACTCAAAGACTTTTTCTGGAACTATTCTAGAACTTGAGCAATTTTCTGTAATAGGTAGAAATCCGGAGAAACTTTAATGCCAAAAGTCGCTGCATTTCCAAAGGGTTGGATTAAACCGCTCGTCTCGGGCGAGCTATCAATTTATAAATGGATTGATATGGCAACTGAGATGAAAATACCCGGACTTGAAATGTATAACAATTTTGCAGATTTTAAAGATCCAAATCAGTGGGCGAAGATTCGCGATTACGCGTTATCTGCAGGAATGGAAATTCCAATGATGTGCTGTAGCCCTGACTTCACAATTCCTGATCAAGCGTTGCGTCAAAAACAAATTGATCATGAGATACACAGCATTCAAATGTCTGCTCAATTAGGCGCCAAATTTTGTCGTGTTTTATCTGGACAGCGACGTCCTGAAATCACTCGTGAAGAAGGAATGGGTTATGTAGTTGATGCAATTGAACAGTGTTTAGTCGTTGCTGAAAAAGAAGGTATTACTTTAGTGATTGAGAACCATTACAAGGATGATTTCTGGACCGAACCAGAGTTTGCACAGATGTCAGATGTATTTATCGAATTAGTATCACGTATTGATTCCCCAATATTTGGAGTGCAGTTTGATCCATCAAATGCGATTGCTGCTGGCGAAGAACCTCTAGAACTGCTAGAAGCAGTAAAACATAGGGTTCTTACCGTCGGAGCTAGTGACCGCTATTTGGCAGGCGGTTCAATTGAAGAACTGCGTAGTAAAGAAGGTGGCAGTGCAGGTTATGTTTCCTTCTTTAAGCATGGAGTCATTGGCAAAGGACTTAATGATTACGATGCAATATTTACAATTCTTAAATCAGTGGGATTTGATGGCTGGGTTTCAATCGAAGATGGCGTTGATGGCATGGAACAAATGGTCGCTAGCGCAAACTTTCTAAAAGACCGTATCGCACATCATTGGCCTAACTAGGCAAAGCGCGAACTAAAACCACCATCTACAACCCAATCAGCACCAGAAACAAAAGATGCATCTTCTGAAAGCAGGAATGTAACGACCTTAGCAACTTCAGCAGGTTGTGCCATTCGTCCCAAAGGTTGATTAGCAACAGCTGCTTCTCGTGTTCCTGGATTTTTTGCAAAGTGGCCCTCAACCATTTCGGTTAATACATATCCGGGAAGTATCGAATTAACGCGAATGTTATGTTTACCTTCGTCTAAGGCAAGGCTACGAGTTAAGCCAATAATTCCCGCTTTTGCTCCGGCATAAGGAAAATAATTTGGATAAGTTAAGCGAGCATGAATCGAAGACAGATTAACTATTGAGCCACTCTTAGCGTTACGCATCCCAGTTAAAACTAATTTTGCACCAAACCAGACTGATTTGTAATCCACTGCCATGAAATCATCAAACTCAACTTCAGTCATTTCAACAGCATCAGCAAAACTTGTACGCCCAGCATTATTTACTAAGCCTGTAACGTCCCCAAATTCTTTTACTGCCGCTGCATGTGCAGCACTGAGTGATTCAAAATTTCCTACATTCCCAACATGAAATAAAACTTCAAAACCTTCATCTTTTAAAGAGTTCGCAAACTTTTCACCAGTACTTACATCGATATCGCAGAAAGATACACGGGCACCATTTTCAGCAGCCTCACGAACAATTGCCGCTCCAATGCCCGATGCTCCACCAGTTACAAATATATGTTCATTCTGTAGTTTCATTAAAGTCGCCACCCATTACTTATCTCTAAGGACTGCGCCAATTTCTTGGGCTTCTTTTATATTTCGGGCTCCGCAGAGAGCCATAACATTTAGAAAATCCCGGCGCATTAATTCAATAACGCGTTCAACTCCAACCTGACCACCAGCCATTACACCGTATAAATAGGCACGCCCGATTAGAACTGCTTTCGCTCCCATGGCAACGGCTGCATAGGCATCTTGGCCAGACATAACACCACCGTCTATATATATATCTATCTTCTTTCCAACTGCAGCGACTACATCAGGCAGCAGTTCAAGCGGAGTAGGCCCAAGATCTAACTGACGACCACCATGGTTCGAAAGAATGATTCCTTGCACGCCAAGTTTTGCCAATTGTTTTGCGTCTTCAACGTTTTGAACGCCTTTAACAATAATTGGGCCATCCCAAACAGATTGCAACCATTGCACATCTTTAAATTCGGTTGCCGGATCAAAAATTGCAGCAGCGAGTTCCGATAATGGCTTATCCCATCCGCGAAAAGCAGCAAATTCCAACTTCTTTGTAGTTATTAAATTAATCCACCACATAGGTTTGCGGGCAATTGCCGCCACGGTGCCTAGGCTGATTCTTGGCGGAATAGTTAAACCATTTCTTAAATCGCGTAATCGATATCCTGATACTGGAGTATCTACAGTCAAAATCAGCGCTTCAAATCCGTTTTCTTTCGCCTGCTGAATAATTCCCAAACTATCGGCGCGATTTTGCATCACATAGAGCTGAAACCAACGACGCACATTTGGAACCGCCACAGCGAGTTCGGCTGGGCTAGTTGTTCCCATTGTAGAGAGTGAATAAATTAAATTATTTGCATCAGCAACTTCAGCAACCGCTGGTTCACCAACGTGATACATAAAGCGGGTGTATCCAGTAGGAGCAAAAATAATTGGTAGATCAACTTTCTTCCCAAATATTTCAACACTGGGATCTACCTTTGAAACATCTCGCAATATTCGAGCGTTGCACTGAACTCGGCTATAAGCGTTTCGTGAACGCACATAACCTTGTTCAGTATGGGCTCCACCTTCAACATAATCAAAAACCACCTGTGGCACATTACTTTTTGCGATGGTAGCTAAATCTTCAATATTTTGAGCGCTTGCAACTTTACTTGAAGTTCTGTGAACTGACGGGAGTTTCCAGTCAATGAGTGAAAAAAAATACTTCACATCTGGAAACTGCCGCTTACTTTTTGCCATAGGAAACTGTATCTAGTAATTTTTATTTAGCAATATATATGGTCACTAAATGGTAAATTTTGACTATGAAAATCATTGCTTGGTCTCAATGGCCGGATTTGAAAGTTCCCAGTGGCGTAGAGCTTAGATCTGAATCAACTCACCCACTTGCGACATCAGATTTGTCTGAAATTAATTTTTACGCACCTACTTATTTTGGTGGCAGAAAAGCACTGGAATATGTAAATAAGATGCCGAATTTAAAATACTTACAAATGCCTAATGCTGGATATGAAGATGCACTTGAATTCATGCGCGGAGGATTGATTCTCGCTAACGCATCTGGAGTTCATGATGATTCAACTGCTGAGTTAGCTGTAGGACTAGCGATCGCCTCGCGCCGCGGCTTTGTGGATTTTATTCGCGCCCAAGATAAAAGCGAATGGGCGCATCAGCGCTATACCTCCTTTAGCGATAGCAAAATTGGCTTAATTGGCTACGGTTCAATTGGAAAAACGGTTGCAAAAAATCTTTCTGGCTTTGCTGTTGAAGTGATTCCTTTTACTCGTTCTGGGTCAGATGGATCGATAAAGATCTCTGAGTTAGATACTCATTTGCCATCACTCGATATCGTTATTTTAATTCTGCCTCTCAATGCAGATAGTAAGAAACTTTTCAATAAAGAACGTCTAGCTCTGATGAAAGATGGGGCGTTAATCGTTAACGTCGCCCGCGGTGGGATCATTGATACCGAGGCCCTACTGGCGGAGTTAAATTCAAAGCGCATCTATGCCGCACTTGATGTGACCGATCCGGAACCGCTACCGCAGGATCATCCACTATGGAAGGCGCCGAATCTTTTGATTGCCCCTCACGTGGGCGGAGATAGCACCGCATTTGAACCTCGCTGCCGAGGACTAATCGAGGCGCAATTAGATAAATTATCCAGAGGTGAAGGAATTTCCAACGTAGTTGCCCGCGGAGCGGAATAAGAAACTATAATTAACTATGACTGAAAAGAGATTCCGTAGTTCACACTGGTATCAAGGAGATCCGAAGAATAGTTTTATTCATAGATCTTGGATGCGCCGAGGTAATCCTGATTCAGCGTTCACTGGCGAGAAGCCACAGATTGCAGTAATTAATACTGCTTCTGACTTTAATCCCTGCAATATGCATTTGGGTGAATTAGCACAGAGTGTAAAAAATGGTATTTGGGAATCTGGTGGAGTTCCTCTTGATATGCCAATGATTGGTTTAGGCGAGGTTTTAATGCGTCCAACAGCAATGTTGTGGCGAAACATGGCAGCGATGGCAACTGAAGAATTAATTCGTGCCAACCCAATTGATGGCGTAGTCCTTCTCGGTGGTTGCGACAAAACAATCCCCGCACTTCTCATGGGTGCAATATCTGCAGGCCTTCCAGCAATTATTGTTCCGGGCGGTCCGATGCTAAACGGCGCATTCCGTGGTCAAAATATGGGTTGTGGTACCGACGTTTGGAAATATAGCGAAGATGTTCGTGCCGGAAAGATGACTCAAGAAGATTTTGATTCTGCCGATAAGGCAATGGTTCGAAGTAAAGGTCACTGCAACACAATGGGTACCGCTTCAACAATGGCTTCGATGGCCGAAGCGCTAGGTATGACACTTCCCGGTGTTGCCGGAACACCCGCACCCGATGCACGCTTACTTGAATATTCACACTTAACTGGGCGTCGCATCATTCAAATGGTTTCTGAAGATCTCACGCCAGCAAAGATTATTAATATGTCTTCTTTCCACAATGCGATTGTCACGCTCGCTGGAATTGGTGGTTCAACGAACGCCGTTGTTCACTTAACTGCAATCGCGGGTCGACTCGGCATTGATTTAACACTGGAAGATTTTGATCGCATTGGCGGCAAAGTGCCTCTGCTCGTAAACCTAAAGCCCGCTGGTGAATTTTTGATGGAAGATCTCTTTAAAGCTGGTGGCCTGCGTGCAGTATTAAATGAACTAAAGCCACTTTTAGATCACACTGCAATCGATGTTACTGGAAAGCCGTTGGTCTCTAATTTAGAGAGTGCAACTAACTGGGATACCAATATTATTCGTAAACTTGCCACACCTCTCCAAGAAGAAGCGGGGATAGCAGTTCTACGCGGGAACCTTGCGCCAACTGGAGCGGTAATCAAACCCGCCGCAGCTAGTCCGCATTTATTAAAGCACCGTGGTCCTGCAGTTGTCTTTGAAAATGTTGAAGATCTACATGCTCGACTCGATGATCCAAATTTAGATATCACAAAGGATTCAGTAATGGTTCTTCGTGGCTGTGGTCCTAAGGGTTATCCCGGAATGGCTGAAGTTTCAAATATGCCGCTTCCAAGAAAAATATTGGAACAAGGAATTACTGACATGGTTCGCGTCTGCGATGGTCGAATGAGTGGAACTGCTTACGGAACTGTTGTGCTCCATGTTTCTCCAGAGGCAGCGGCCGGTGGACCACTAGCGCTTGTGCAAAATGGCGACATAATTATTTTAGATGTGGAAGCACGTTTAATTTCTCTAGATGTCTCTGACGAAGAGTTAGCCAAACGCAAGCCGCTTACCGCGGAGCAAGCAAACTATGCGAGACCTCTACGTGGTTATGAAAAACTATATGTGGATCATGTTCTTCAAGCGCCACAGGGTGCAGATTTTGATTTCTTACAGGGTTCTTCCGGAGCACCGATTCCGCGAGACTCACACTAATTTAAATTTAGAAACAGGAACTCCGCGCGTATTTGTTGCTACCGCAAATAATGAACCAGCAAGTGGCCGTGCAATAATGTCCGCTTCGCTTAATCCTTGTCTTGCCGATGTGATGTAAAGCGTTCCATCGGGTCCAAATGCACAACTCGAAGGTTGAGTCACAGGCATTTCAATTTCGGCAATCACTTCACCTGCTGGTGAAATCCGAATAACTTTTGAGCCACTCCATACTGCTAACCAAATACAGTCTTCAACGTCGACTGCCAAACCATCAGGGAAACCAAAAGTGACACTGGTTAGTAGTTCAAACTTTTCGATTTGGGCGCTAGCTAAATCAAACTTACTTTTATAAATCTCATGTTTCATACTGTCTACGAAATACATCACCTTATTATCCTCTCTCCATCCCAGCCCATTTGGCAGATCAAAACCAGTGGCTGCAATTGAACTCGGCAATTTTTTATCCAAGATATGAAGGATTCCTTCTCCACTGGCAAAAGTGCGATCGCAACTTCCGGCCCATAATCTGCCTAAAGCATCACACTTTGCATCATTCATGCGATGAGTTATCCCATTTAAAATGTTGTCGATTACTTTAAATGAACCACCCTCAGCAATCGCAAATCCTTCTTGCATCGCCATCATAAAATTGGAAGATCCTTCGATCTCAACTGCTGCACCAATAACCGCGTCATGATGAACCGTTGAAGTCTTCCCTGATGAAACTTGCGTTGTATGAATATTGCCACGCGGAATGTCAACCCAAATTACTTTTCCATCACTCCAAACTGGGCCTTCTCCAGTATCAGCATCAGATTGAAATAAAAGTTCTGGCTTCGCAAGTTTTTCAATCATATTTTTGCTTAATTCGGTATTGGACTTTACTGGATACGCTACCAACAGAATCATAAAGAATTCTGGCCTGAGAATTAAAATTTGGGTCTAAAAGTCTTGACCAAGTTAACTCTGTTACTTCATCGGGGAGTGACTCTTTATAAAAAACTAGATACCTATTCCAAAGCGCTAGCCATCGATCTTTATCGGCGCTTTCGAGCGGTCTAATTTTGTTCATGGTAAAACTGTATCTAGATTTTGCCTAATAGTCGCACGTGTTTAGGCTCTAACTCTTCTAGCGAATTAAGTCCAAGCAATTTAAGATTACGAATCATCTGCGACTGCATAATCGTTAATGCTCTCTCGACTCCATCCTGACCACCAGCCATTAGGCCATAGAGATAGGCGCGGCCTATGTAAGTGAAATTGGCACCATGGGCAATAGCGGCAAGCACATCAACACCATGTGTGATTCCAGTATCAACGTGGATTTCATAATCTTTCTTAAACTCCTTCTTTATATCCGATAGCAAATGTAGTGGGATTGGCGCGCGGTCTAACTGTCTTCCCCCATGATTTGAAAGTAGTACCGCATCAGCACCGAGCTCTGCGGCCAACTTTGCATCTTCTAAATTCTGAATTCCCTTAACTATCAAATTACCTTTCCACTCTTGCCTAATCCATTTTAGATCTTCGAAAGTCATTGTGGGATCGAACATATAATCCAAAAGTTCAGCAACAGTGCCATTCCAGGATGACAACGAGGCAAATTCAATCGCCGGTGTAGTTAAGAAATTCATCCACCAAGCGGGCCGCGGCAGAGCATTTAAAAGTGTCTTAACAGTTAGCGAAGGCGGAATCGTTAACCCGTTATACGAATCACGAAGGCGATGTCCAGCAACTGGAACATCGACGGTAAGTTGGAGAGTCTTGACTCCCGCATTACGCGCCCTCTCAACTAATGCCATACTTCCTTCACGGTCTTTCCACATGTAAAGTTGAAACCAGTTATCTCCAAGCGGAGCAGCTTTCACGACGTTTTCAATAGATGTGGTGCCCAGGGTTGAAAGAGTAAATGGAATTCCAAACTTTTCGGCTGCTCTTGCCCCAGCAATTTCACCCTCAGTTTGCATTAGGCGGGTAAATCCAGTGGGAGCGATTCCAATTGGCATCTGGTAGGTCTTATCAAAAACTTTTCTTGAAATATCAACTCTAGATACATCACGCAAAATATTTGGCACAAGTTCTATATCTTTATATGCTTGACGAGCCCGCTCTAGTGAAATTTCAAATTCTGCAGCACCATCTGTGTAATCAAATGGCCCTTGTGGTGTGCGACGTTTTGCAATATTCCGAAGATCCCAAATAGTCTGCGCATCTTGTAAGCGCCTTTTCTTGAACTTGAGAGTTGGCATGCGAAAGCGAACCAACTTTGCCAGTGCAACCGGGTTAGGGATTTGGCGCTTTACGTTTTTTGACATGGCTGGATTATAGGAGAGAGTCTTGGCCAATCCACTCTTTACCAGTTGGAAAAGTAAAATCTGCAAGACTCTGAGCGTACATTTCTCCGCTAGCACCAGGCTGAGTTGGTGCCATATAACGAGCTCGCACAATATTTGTGGGTTCAACAAAATGCTCATGAAGATGATCGACAAATTCGACCACCCGATCAGGATGTTCTCCCGCAACGGCTACAAAATCGAACATTGGAAGATGCTGCACCAACTCGCAGAGTCCGACGCCACCAGCGTGAGGACAGACTGGAATACCCGCCTTTGCTGCCATCAAAATTATGGCGATATTTTCATTAACACCAGCAACGCGCGTTGCATCAATTTGCAAAAAGGAAAGTGACTTAGATTGCAACATCTGCTTAAAAATTATTCGGTTTTGAACATGTTCTCCAGTTGCTACACGAATCGGTGCAATCGCCTTTGCAATCGTGGCATGTCCAAGAACGTCATCTGGGCTAGTTGGTTCTTCAATCCAATGAATATTGACATCTTGTAATTCATTTAGCCATTCGATTGCCTCATCAACATTCCAAACTTGATTAGCATCAATTGCGATTCGTACGTTGGGGCCAACCGCTTCGCGAGCAAGACGCAAACGGCGCTTGTCATCTTCAACGCTCACACCACATTTCAATTTAATCAGTGTAAATCCACTAGCAACTGCTTCCTTTGCGAGATTCACCATTTTCTCATCACTGTAGCCAAGCCAACCCGGTGTTGTTGTGTAAGCAGGCAGCCCGTTAGCTAATAAAAGTTCTTTGTTTTTAGCGCGATTTGGTTCTGCTTTTCGCAGCATTTCTAACGCTTCTGATTCATTCAAATAATCTGCGATATACCTAAAATCGACAAGTTCAACAATTTCTTCTGGGCTCATATCTGAAAGTACTTCCCAAAGTGGTTTGCCCGCACTCTTTGCAACCAAATCCCAAGCGGCATTGATTACCGCTCCAGTTGCCATGTGAACTAGACCTTTTTCTGGTCCCAACCAACGCATCTGTGAATCACGAACTAGCTCACGTGCAAACTCACCCATAGAATTCATAAGATCTGAGACTTCGCGTCCAACAGCATATGGTGCCAATAGTTCAATCGCATCGCATTGCAATTCATTTCCTCGGCCGCATGTGAATACAAAACCATGACCAGAAAGATTTGGGTCATCGGTTTCAAGAATTAAATAAGCAGCTGAATAATCTGGATCCTTATTCATGGCATCAGAACCATCTAAACCACGAGACGTAGGAAACCGCACATCTATTGTTTTAAATCCAGTTATTTTTGCCACAAAAAACACAACCTTCCAAGTTAAGAATTGAGACTTTCTTTGTAAGTCAGAATACTCTACGCAGATCTCGCCATGGGTTCAGAAGATGCAATGAGTCACCTTGATCATTATCAATCTCTTCCCAATAGTAATAAGTTGGTTGGAATTCGTGACCTTGCGCATGATTATTCTGATCCCGATATTCTGACAAGAACACCTCAGCTACGAGCGGGAATTGAATTAGCAAAATCCTGTCCTGAGATGACTTTCGTTTTGGACCATATCTCAAAACCAGATATTGCCCAAGGTATAACCGAACCGTGGAAAGAAATGATTACTGTAACTCCACTTGTTTACCCAATTTTAGTATGTCGCACGACCTCCAGAAGCATCGAAAGTGAATCCTGTCGTGAAAGAGCAAGCTTCTGATGCAATAAATGCGAGTAATTCTGCAACTTCCTCGGATTGACCTAAACGTCCCATTGGAATTCTTGAAATCATATATTTTAGCGTTTCTTCGCTGGTATCTGCATTCATTGGAGTCGCAATTACAGCTGGCGCAACTGCATTAATTGTTATTCCTTCAGATGCAACTTCTTTCGCTACTCCTTTTATAAATCCAATCATTCCTGATTTTGAAGTATTGTACGGTGACATCCCAGGATTTCCTTCTTTGCCGGCGATAGATGCCACATGAACAATGCGACCATATTTTGCCTTCTTCATATAACCCAAAACAGACTGCGTTAGCCAAATTGTTCCAAATAAATTTATAGTAAGAACTTTTTGATAGTCATCCCAATTAACATCCTCAGCTTTTACATTTGTAGGACCTACAATCCCAGCACAGTTGATTACAGCATCAATTCTTTGGTGCTTCTGAAAAATTCGATCGACTGTTGATTGGATGGACTTTTGATCTCCCATATCAATATTGTTATCTGCAGGTAATGAGATATCGAGCGGATAAACAATTCCACCACGAGATTTAATCAACGTAGCCGCTGCGGCTCCAATACCTCTTGCACCACCAACCACAAGTACAACTTGATCGGTGAAATCTGTCTTCTGAGCACCCATTTTCTTATCCTCTTCTATTTTGATTCGTTTGGTGAAGCTATGAAATTAGCCCAGCACTTCGAAGATCGGTCCACAAATCTGCTGGAAGATCTTGATCAAAAGCCTCTAGGTTTGCATCTAATTCTGTAATAGAACGAATCCCTACGAGAACAGTCGTTACAGCTGGATGGCTTAAGGGAAATTGAAGGGCTGCGGAAGTGAGTGAGATGTCGCGTTCTTTTAAGAAAGCCGCTATTTTTCTTGCTTTATTCAGCATTTCATCGCTCGCCGGTTCATAATCAAAATACGCTCCTGTGACTGGATTCGCCAGGATGCCAGAGTTGAAAACACCAGCTGCCACTATAGAAACATTCTTTTCTACCGCTAACGGTAGAAGTTCTTCAGCTGCACTCTGATCAAGCAAGGTATAGCGACCGGCCATTAGCGCAACGTTTAAATCTGTATTTTTCATTATTTTGATTGATGGCTCACAATAATTCATTCCTATACCTACAGCTTTAATTACGCCTTGACTTCGCAAATCAGCTAATAGCGGAAATACAACATCAATTGCCTCCTCCAGCCAGGTGTAAGCATCGTGAATAAGGGCTATCTCAATATAATCACGCCCAAGTCTCTTAAGACTTGCCTCTAAAGATTTCATAATTCCATCTGTTGATGAATCAAAATATACGTCAATATTTGGATCAGAATTAGGCCACTTATCAAGTTCATTATTAACGCCTTCACGTAATAAGCGACCAACTTTTGTGGAGATTACAACTTCATCGCTCATGCTCTTTATGCCACGGCCAACACGCAACTCGCCAAGGCCATGTGCATATAACGGGGCTGTATCGAAATAACGAATTCCTGATTCTAAAACTCTTTTAAAAAGTGCGGCGCATTCTTCTTCACTTACCGGTGTGTATAAACCAGCGGAGGGAGCCGAACCTAATCCAAATTTTGTAACACTAACTGAAGTTCCCTTTATGAAAGATTTTTCTGAGTGACGTGACATTCTTATACGATATCACTTTGAGGAATAAATTCTTGTCGTTTAATTGAATTTGCAATGAAAGATCTACCTTCTTCTAGCGATGTAACTAATCCTGAACTGAGCATTTGAACAATTAAATTTCCCAGTACCGTAGCTTCGACCGGTCCCGCAATAACTCGCTTTCCTGTGGAATTAGCAATGAGTTGATTTAAAAGTGAATTTGAAGAACCACCGCCAACAATATTTATTTCTTCTACCTTAACTCCAGCTGCTTCCTGTAACTGTTCCAACACAAGTGCACAAGTTTTTGCCAAACTATCAAAGATGCACCGAGCAAATTCTGCCGGTGTTACAGGTGGTGACTGATTAGTTTCTTTGCAGTATTGCGCAATTAATTCGGGCATAGGCCCGGGTTTTGAAAATCGAGGATCATTCGCATCAATAATTTGACTCTTGGGAAGTGCTGATGCCGCGACCACTAACTCCTTTGCTGAGGTATTTAAGCCTCTTTCTGTCCAATATCTAATCGATTCTTCTAGGAGCCACAGACCGGTGACGTTGCGGATAAATCGGACCCTATTTCCAACACCAACTTCATTCGTAATATTGAAACCACGTGCAACCTCATCTGTTACTGGTTCCCCAAGTTCTAGCCCAACCAGCGACCAAGTACCGCTTGAGATGTAAGCACTTTTTTTATTTGGTGAAAGCGGAATTCCTGCAACAGCCGATGCGGTGTCGTGAGAGCCAACAGATACGACACTTGTTCCATCAAGGGTTCCGTGACCTTTTATTTTGCCAAGTACGATTCCTGGCGGGTGCAATTTAGTGAAAATTTTTCTCGGGATCTCCAATCGATCAATTAACTCCCAGTCCCATTCGCGAGTTACTGCATTTAATAATTGGGTTGAAGAGGCATTTGTTACTTCCGTGCTCTCTACTCCACATAGAAAGAAATTTAGTAAATCTGGCAGCATTAACATACTTTTTGCTTGTGATAATTCAAGGTTACGTTTTGCCGCAGTTAGCTGATACGCAGTATTAAAGAAAATGAATTGAATTCCTGTTTTAGCATAAATATACTCGGCGCTGAATTTTTCAATTAATTCTGCCATTATATTATCTGTGCGAGCATCACGATAGCTATATGGATCATGTAGTAAATTTCCATTTGAATCAATTAATCCGTAATCAACGGCCCAAGAATCAATTCCGATGGATTCCAGCACGCCACCTGCTCGTGCTTTCTCTAATCCTTCAATCACACCTTGGAAAATTTTTTGCCATGGCCAATGAAGTCCACCATCTACCAAATCGGCTTGATAGGAAAATCGGTGAACTTCATTAACCTCAATACATCCTTCTTCTAAAGTCCCGACAGCAACACGTCCACTCGATGCCCCTAAATCAACGGCAGCGAATTTTTTTACTGACTTAACTTCTTCCATGATTATCGTAAGAAGGCTGCGGCCACGCCACCATCAACAGGAATATGCATTCCCGTTGTAAGTGAAAGTTCTCCGCCAACTAAGGTAAATACAGCAGCGGCTATATGTTCTGGAAGTACCTCTCGTTTTAGAATCGTGCGCTTTGCGTAAAACTCACCGAGCTTTAATTCTTCAACTCCATAGAGAGCGGCGCGATTGGCACCCCAACCTGATGAGAAAATTCCTGAACCTTTAACGACTCCATCCGGGTTAATGCCATTAACTCGAATTCCACGATCTCCCAACTCGGCTGCGAGCAAACGCACTTGATGAGCTTGATCTGCTTTGGTGGCACCATAGGCAACGTTATTTGGGCCAGCGAAGACTGAATTTTTTGATGAAATATAAATAATGTCACCACCCATATTCTGAGCAATCATTACCTTTGCACTTTCTCGCGAAACTAGAAACGAACCGCGCGACATGATGTTGTGCTGCCTATCCCAATCTTCTACTGAGGTTTCAACGAGTGGTCTACTTATTGAAATCCCTGCATTATTGATGACAATATCAATTCCGCCAAAAGCAAGAGAAGCCGACTTGATTGCCGCACTAATTTCATTCTCATCGGTAACATCAACAGAAAGTGCAATCGCTTTATCTGGGCCACCAAGCTCATCAACTATTGTTTGTGCACCAACAAGGTCGCGATCAGCTATTACAACACAGGCACCCTCTTGGGAAAGTCTTATAGCGGTTGCTCTACCGAGACCAGATGCGCCACCAGTAACAAAGGCAACTCGACTTGCAAGAGCCTTAGCCTTAGGTGCGCGCTTGAGTTTGGCCTCTTCGAGATTCCAATATTCAATTCTGAACTTCTCTGATTCTGGAATTGGCGCATATGTTGATATCGCTTCCGAACCGCGCATAACATTTATTGCATTGATATAAAACTCACTTGCAACTCGGGCTGTCTGCTTATCTTTTCCAAAAGAGAACATTCCAATACCTGGAATTAAAATAATGGCAGGATCAGCGCCACGCATTGCCGGTGAATCAGCAAGTGCATGTTTTGCGTAATAAGCCTCATATTTAGCGCGATACTCGCCATGAAGTTCGTGAGCACGTATTAGAACTTCTTCGATCGGTGCGTTTGGCGAAAGGTCTATTACCATTGGTGAAATTTTAGTTCTTAAAAAATGATCAGGGCAAGAAGTTCCCAGCGCCGCTAACCTTTGAAGTTCAGAGCTTTGCAAAAAATCAAGAACAACCTGTGCATCTGTAAAATGGCCAACTGTTGCATGATCTTTAGATGCTATTCCGCGCATGTGCGGTGCTAAATCGGCGGCACGTTCTTTTCGCAAATCTGGAGAAAGTGGCATATTTGCTTTAATTACAGCTCCAAATGGATCTTTCTTCCCATTCTTTTTTATAAATTCTTCTGCTTTCGTGATTGCGTCCTTAGATCGGTCTTCACACTCTTGGCTAGTTTTTCCCCACGTGGTTAGACCATGCCCTCCAAGTACACATCCTTTTGCATTTGGATTATCTCGAGCTATTTTCTGCATATCTAAACCAAGTTGAAAACCTGGTCGCCTCCAGTCAACCCACAAAATTTCATCACCAAAACATTGGCGAGTAAATTTTTCTCCGTTTTCAGCCGTTGCTAGCGCAATAATCGAGTCAGGATGTAAGTGATCTACATGGTCATATTCAACAAGAGCGTGCATCGATGTATCAATGCTGGGTGCAGCTCCTCCTAATCCAAAACGACAGAAATCAAAGAGTGGAACCATCTCATCTTCGCGATTAACTCCTGGATAAACATTTACCAAGTTACGAAAGCTTTTTAGATCAACTGCTGCAAGGCCCCCTTCTTTAAGAGTTCCTAAGTCTCCACCAGACCCTTTAACCCAGAGCACCTCGGCATCTTCACCCGTGGCAGGGTTTAAAGCCAAGCCCTTGCTAGATGTGTTGCCACCTGCAAAATTTGTATAGCGCGGCTCTGCACCCAACCTATTACTACGTGCCAAAAGATCTTCTACAGTTTTGTGTTTCATCTAAATTTAAGCTCCCCATCCCGCTTGATTGCCACCAATTCGATCTACCGCGATCTTTTGTGCATATCCACTCGCCGCGTAGGCGGCTTTTGGATCTGGAGCTAAACCTTTTTCGGTTCGAAGTTCCGCAAGAAGTTCGCGGACATCAGTGTTGTATGCATCCATTAAAATATCATTTCCGCCTAGCACGTCACCGAGAGTTTGTGCTTTCTTAAGTGCAACCGTATCAACCAATAACGCTTTTGCAACAGCTTCTTGCACATTTGTAATCGAACGAATTTGTGCAGGAATCTTAGGTTCAATGTTATGGCACTGATCTAGAACATAGGAGACCGATGTTCCCTCATCAAAGCCCCCACCTTGATTAACTTCATGCATGATTCTAAATAACTGGAACGGATCTGCCGCACCAACAATTAAATCATCATCTGCATAGAACCTTGAGTTAAAGTCAAAAGCGCCCAAGCGCTTCTTGCGCAGTAAAAATGCCACAATATATTCAATATTTGTTCCAAGAGCATGGTGACCAGTATCTACACAGACTGATGCTTTTGGACCAAGATCTAAACAATGGGAATATGAAGTTCCCCAATCAGGAACATCAGTTGAATAAAAAGCTGGCTCAAAAAACTTATACTCAAGGAGCATGCGCTGATCTGGTCCAAGCCGGTTGTAACACTTCTTGAGTGACTCAGCCAATCGATCTTGGCGCTCCGCTAAATTATCTTGTCCCGGGTAATTTGTTCCGTCAGCAAACCAGAGTTTGAGATCTTTCGCTCCCGTCTTATACATAATTTCAATACATTCGTAGAGGTGATCTACCGCCTTTTGACGAATCTTTGCATCTGGATGACAGACCGAACCTAACTTGTAGTCATCGTCTTGAAAGGTATTTGAGTTAATAGTTCCAAGTCGCACCCCTAAATCTTTTGCATGGTTGGCGAGGTGGGAATAATCCTCGACTCGATCCCATGGAATATGCATTGCTACGACTGGAGCTGCGCCTGTAAATTTTTGAACTTGTGCAGCATCAGCGATCTTTTCATATGGATCGCGAGGCACTCCCTCTTGAGCAAAGACTTTAAAACGTGTACCTGAATTACCGTATGCCCACGAAGGAGTTTCTATATAGAAACGATTAAGAACCTTCTTTACTTCATCTTTGCTGGCCATTAGCTGCTCCTTCTTGATTGGTCTGATAAGTCTGATTAAATAAAATTAAGCTAAATGAAAAACCTCTTCTAACTGCAGAAAACCTTCATCAGGATTTCTGCCTTCCAGAGCCACAAAAAATTGTGCCATCTCTGACTGCCATCGCGCATTGACTTTAGTCTCTGCCATGGCCGCTTTAGCTTTTTCGATATCTGGAGTCTCTACATATCCAAAGAGCGTCCCGTCGTTTCGATCAAGATAAAGTGAATAGTTAGTCCAGCCAGTGGCACTCAAGGCCGCCAACATCTCTGGCCACACCTGAGCATGGCGGCGAACGTACTCATCCATCATTGATTTCTTTACTTGTAAGCGGAATCCGACTCTCTTCATCGATTCCAATGATCCTTCATAAACGTTAAAGCAGTAGATGCCAAATCATCTGAATCTGACCAAAGGTTGCGCCAAACACAGAGCGTATTTGAAAGCGCTGGGTCTACAACGGCCGAAGAGAAAGATTCAAAAGTAATTGGACCTGAATAATTAATTTTACGAAGTGCCGCAAAAAATGTGGTGAAGTCAACGTTGCCGGTTCCTAAATAACCACGATGGCTTTCACCAATATGCACATAACCCAAACGATCACCAGCGGCTAGAACAGATTTAGCCATTCCGTCTTCCTCAATATTCATATGGTAGGTATCGAGGTGTAAATGGGCATTCTCGCGATTTACTTCATCAAGAAATGCTAAACCTTCAATGCCTGTATTCATAATATTTGATTCGTAACGATTGACAACTTCAAGACTAATATTAATTCCTTTATCGGCAGCGTAGTCTGCAAGCCGTTGCATAGCCATCACAGAATTAGAGCGGTTCTCTTTCGAAGCTGGTCCTGGATATTTACCTAAATTACAATATAAAACTCCGCAAAGTTCAGTTCCACCGATACCATGAAGAACATCTGTGGCTTTCTTTAGTAATTCATCTCCTTTTGCAACAATCGAAGAATCTCTACTTGTTACATCGGTACTTGGTGAAAGGCCTAAAGAGGCAGTTGCTTTGACGCCATATTCAGCCAAAAGATCTTTCGACATTGCTATATCTACTCGCCATGGATCTAGTAGCGCTATCTCAATAAAATCATAACCTGCACGAGCGGCGCCGCTGATTGCCTTACGTGCTTCGCTCGGAGTCCAATCACCGGACCAGACAAGTGCATGTCCGCCGAATTCAAGTGGTTTCATACTTCTCATCTATTTCCCCAAATAATTAGTTTCACCGGTTTTTAAAAATAGCTTGGGGCAGATCCGATTAAGGAACTGCCCCAAACGTTGAGAATTAACTTCTAATTAGAAGTTGAATTGATCAACATTGTCTTTTGTGAAGACAGTTGCTGGTCCGAGGATGATTTCGTTTCCTACTGCACCCTTTGTAACTGTACGAGACTTCAAGCCCTTGTCAGTCTTACCACTCTTGATGGTAGCGCCGACCTTGACTGAAGCCTTGCCATTACGAATTGCGTTAGCAACCTGAACTGCTACATAACCGAAGTTCTCAACATCCCAAAGTGATGCCTGAGCTCCTGATCCATCCTTGATGTATGTCTTCATATCGTTTGGAAGACCCAAACCGGTTACGAAAACTTTACCCTTGGATGCAGATCCGCTGATGTACTTAGCTGCTGCAACAATGCCTACTGATGTAGGTGCAACTATCGCTTTGATTGTTGGGTACTTTTGGATTAAGCCCTGAGTCTCAGTTGTTGACTCCTCTGGCTTATCAAGACCATAAGCGGTTGCAACAACTTTGATTCCTGGATACTTGGCAGCGAGTTCTTCTTTCATGAATTCAATCCAAACATTTTGATTTGTAGCATCTGGAGTTGTTGAAAGAATTGCGATATCTCCAGTACCACCAGCAAGGTCACTCGCAGACTTCGCTAATGCTTGTCCGATTCCCTTTGATGATGCCTGGTTAATAAAGACTGAACGTCCTGCTTTTGCAACATCAGAGTCGTACGTAACAACAGTTACGCCTCTCTTGCGTGCTGCTTTAAGCGCTGGAACTAGTGCGTCTTTATCGTTTGCTGCAACAATAAGCACGTTGTAGCCACTCTGAACAGCTGCGTTAATTTCCTTAACTTGGGCTGCTGCTGTGATTTCTGTTGGTCCCTTGTAAGCACAGGTTGCCTTCAGCTCCTTACATGCACGCTGCACGCCTTTATCAGCAGCCTGGAAGTATCCAATTGTGCCAAGTTTTGGAATGTGAGCAATCTTCAGTGGTGTCGCGGCGGACGCTGACGATGGACTTAAAGCGATAAGTGCAGTGGCAAATAATGCAGCTGCAGCGATTGATGAGAGAACTTTTTTCAAAGAACTTCCTTTCGTAGTTACCATTTACAAATTCCAAACCAGAATTTGTGTCGGCGCCTAGCAACACCATTTGTCACCTAACAGCCGATTCCCAATATTAGAGCAATTTATTAAAAGAAACTAGAGGTTATCTATAACGATTTCAAAGCGCTGAAACTAAAAAAGTTAGCATGAAAAATTGCTGCAATCTATAGGAATTTTTGAGTATTTTGGCGTGACTGGAAGTAAAAAGTTAGATCTTTCCTGCCTTCGCTTTGTACTTACCAACCAATACTGGGGCGGCCACCGAAATAAGCAGAAGTAGCCCGGTCACGATTGTTCGCCATTGGGCATTAATTTCACGAAGTGTCAGCCAAGATTCAACGCTACCCGCAAGAAGCACGCCAGCGACGACTCCCCACATTGTTCCTACTCCGCCAAAAATTGAGACACCACCAAGTAGGCAGGCAGAGATAACTAAGAGTTCAAGTCCGACGCCATTGTCGGCTTGGGCAGTTGAAAATCGGAAAGTGTAGACAACGCCTGCAACACCCGACATGAAACCAGTAAATGTGAAAACTATAATCTTATGTCTTACGACATTGATACCAGCAAAGCGTGCCGCCTCAGGACTCAGACCAATAGCCAGAGTGCGACGACCAAATGGAGTGTTGTGTAGAAGTAAAGCAAAAACGATTCCCAAAAATATAATTGCAGGCAGAGTCTTGGGAATCGCCGATGTTCCGATAGTGTCAAATCCAAAACTTGTCCAGAAATCTGGAAATTCATTCACAGTGTTTGTGCCAAGAATTCCATTGGCTATACCCCGATAAAGTGCTAGCGCCCCAATTGTTACCGCTAATGACCCTAGCCCAACTTTTGTCACCAAGAAGCCATTAAAGAAACCGCATAGCGATCCAACAGCTAATGCAATAAGAATTGCCAACCAAATTGGCGCTCCTTGTGAATAAGACCACCCTAGAAGTGAACTACTCAGGGCCAAGATTGAGGCAACTGAAAGATCGATCTCACCAGTAATGATTAAGAACGTCAAAGCAAATCCAATAATTAGGATTTCACTCGAGTTTGAAAAAATCTGTGAAATATTAATTGCACTAAGGAAGTTATCAGTTGTAAGCGAAGCTAGCACGCAGACTAAGAGCAAAAGTAATAAAATCGAGGTATCCCAGGTGAAAGTAAATCTTCTTCGCTTTGCAGTTTTATCTACGGTGTTCACACTCATTTTATTCTCGCTCTCTGATTCTCTGGGCTAGCAACGCTCGTTCGCTTCTTGCAGCTAATCTTCTATCGGCAAAAATTGCGACGATCAAAAGGAAACCGTTGATTGCTGACTTCCAAAATGCATCAACTCCCAAGGCTGCAAGCCCACCCTGAATAGTCTGCACAAGAAGGGCGCCGATGAGTGCTCCTGTTACGGTGCCAGATCCACCAAGAATAGTTACTCCACCAATTACACAAGCGGCAACCACTGCAAGTTCCTGACCATAAAAAGCAGTTGAATCGACTTGGGCAAATCTCATGAGATAGAAAACTCCACCAATTCCGGACATAAATCCTGAAAAAACAAATGCTAAAAAAGTTCTCCGAAAGACTTTGAGCCCGACTAGATCGGCAGCATGCGGGTTGCTACCAATTGCATAACAATCACGACCTGGTTTTGTGTACTTCATACACCAAGCAGTAACGATCGTTGCGATGATAACTAAAAGAAATGGAAAAGGAAGAACTGAGAAAAATACTTTCTGTCCTAAATTTAAAAGGCTGGGTGGCATTTCTTGTGCGTTGTAATCAACTGAATTTGATACAACATAAACTCCGCCTCTTACTATGTAAAGAGTTCCAAGAGTTACTACAAGTGACGGCAATCTAAGCCCGGCTACAAGCAGACCATTTAGTGCGCCCACCATGATCCCAATTACTCCACCAATTATGAAACATTGAACCCAAGTGAAGCCTGGATTTTTTGCGCAGAAATCGGCTATAACCCATGCTGAAAGTCCCACGGTAGATGCGATCGAAAGATCAATGTGGCGCATGATGATGATTGGTGCTATTCCAATTGCTAAAAGTGCAACAGTGGCAGTTGAGGTTAGAAGATCGCGAGTGCCATCACCAGTTAAAAAGCGAGGGTTAATGAATCCAGTTAACCCAACAGAAAAAATCAGAATGATTCCAAGGCTTGTCTCACGGCTAATCTGCCTAGACTTAAATATGGTTGCCAAGTGACTATCCCTTCTTTCCAGTAGTTGCTGCTTCAATAATTTTCTCTTGCGTCGCTTCCTTACGACTAAATTCAGCGACTTGGTGGCCTTCTCGCATCACGATAATTCGATCAGCCATTCCTAACACTTCTGGAAGTTCACTTGAAATCATCAAAATTGCTTTCCCTTCACCTGCTGCTTTATCAATCAACCTATGAACTTCGGATTTTGTTCCAACATCAATACCGCGAGTTGGTTCATCAACAATTAGAAAATCTGGGTCGGTGGCGAGCCATTTAGCCAAAACGGTTTTTTGCTGGTTACCGCCCGAGAGTCGATCTACGGGATCAGATTGATTTACAAATTTAATGCTCAATTTATCGCGCCAGATATCTGTCAAGGCGCGCTCTTTTTTGAAGTTTAGGAAAACTTTTCCTTTCAATTGATCAAAAGACTCCATTGAAATATTTTGATTTACACCAGCCGCCATAAAGAGCCCCTGTTGACGGCGATCTTCGGGGACAAGGGCAATCTTTTGTGCCATGGCTTCAACTGGCGAACCTTTTTTAAGGTTTATATTTTTTATTTTTACAGTTCCAGTTTCATATTGGTCAACTCCGAAAATGGCCCGTGCCACTTCTGATCTTCCGCTACCGACTAGCCCAGCCAAAGCCACGATTTCTCCTGCGCGTACCTTGAAGGAGATATTGCGGAAATAGGCAGGGTTGGTAAGGCCATCAACTTCTAGTACTACATCACCAATCGGATGCTCGTTTTTTGGATAAAGCTCCGTAAGTTCACGTCCGACCATTTCACGAATTACACGCTGCAGGTCAGTGCTCGTAGTTCTAGATTCACTAACAGTTGCACCATCACGCAAAACTGTTATGTGATCTGAGATTGCAAATACTTCGTCAAGGCGATGGCTAACGAAAATAACTGCCTTATTTGCACTGCGAAGACTGCGCATAACTGTCATCAGACGTTCAACCTCAGAGGCAGAGAGAGCCGCAGTTGGCTCATCCATTAGAATTATATTTGCATTCATAGAAAGTGCTTTAGCAATTTCAACTACTTGCTGGTCTGCGATCGAAAGCCCGCGAGCTTGACGTTTAGGATCGAGATGAACTCCTAACTCATCAAAAAGTCTTGCTGCTTCTTCTTCCGCAAAGGCCCAATCAATGGCGATGCCCTTTTTCGGTTGGCGACCAATAAATACATTTTCTGCCAACGACAAATCCAAAAATAAAGACGGCTCCTGATAAATAACGGCAATTCCTTGATTGATGGATTCTTGAGGAGATCCTGTAATGAAATCTTTCTCGCCAATCTGAATTATGCCTTCATCGTTAACATGTACGCCAGCAAGAATTTTCAGCATCGTAGATTTGCCGGCACCATTTTCCCCAAGCAACGCATGAATTTCGCCTGCACGAATCGAAAGATCTGTTCCTTGAAGTGCTATCGCGCCACCAAATCTCTTGTGAACGCCTTTCATTTCAAGAAGTAGATCTCCTTTGATGGCCACCTTTACTCCTAAACAAATCACTCATTAACAAGCCAATGTGGCTATGAGAATTAAACACTGAAAATCGATTCAAGAGTAGGGTTTTAGCCAAAATCTACTCTAGGTATCGGGCTTTTTTTGAATATCTCAAAATGTAGGATTCACTTCAGATAACTTTTTGTTAGGAAATTGAATTCTCAAAGCCTAAAACTCGTGCAAGAATTGTTAGATGGGTATATCGAGTGCGGAAGCTGCAAAACGAAAAGTTTTACTTCTTGATGTCAGAGACAATATCCTGGTCTGCCTTGAAGATTTAGCTGTGGGATCAATTGTTAATCAAGAGAATCTCGAAATAACTGTAAAAGATCAAATCGTTAGAGGACATAAAATTGCCAGTCGTGATATCGCAAAAGGAGAAGGAATAATTAAATATGGAGAACGCATGGGGCATGCCATCAAAGATATAGCGGCTGGCGAACATGTTCATGTTCATAATATTCTGGGTGATCGATTGTCGACGGATGCATAATGGGTTTACTCAATAACATTGCTGGTTACTCTCATGGAAATCGCGGGGTTGGAATAAGGGATCATCAATTAATACTTCCCTCTGTTATATGTTCGACCCACGTCGCCCGTCGAATTGCAAAGGAACTCTCAGCAGTCACTTTTGCTCACCAACATGGATGTGGAATTATCGGTGAAGACGTAGCTGGAATCGATGACTTCTTTGCTGAACTTGCAGATCATCTAAATATTTCTTCGGTCCTAATAGTTTCCCTTGGCTGTGAAACTATTCAAGGACAAGAACTTGGCGCGCGGTTAGTTGCACGCAATGCGTCTACGCGATATCAAATTATTCAAGAAAGTGGTGGCGTGGAAGGAACGATTACCAGCGGCGTGGCTTCGGCTCGTAAATTGAGTCAGGATTTCCCAAAAACTTCAGCAAGCATTGACTCGTTGCGAATTGGTTTCGATAACAGTCGAAACTTTGATGAAGCAAATAATTGGATAGAAGCCCTTGAACGTGATGGTGCAGAAATAATAAAATCTGAAAATCACCGAAGCTCTACTGAAAGCTTTGCTGAATTAATGACTAAAAAAGTTCATCTTGTAATTAGTTTTCCAGATGATCTGCAACCTGCTTCCGGATTTCCCCTGTTTCCTGTGTTAAATGTTCAAGGAAATAGCTCTCTACATAATGCGATTAGTAAAGACTTTGACCTTCATGAAAATAGTTCTACAAGGGCAGTCATAGAAATGGTTGGTTCTATTGCCAATGGCGCGCTAACCATTGCCGAAGCGACAAATAGCGGCGAAATTCGGGCGCCTCGAATTGTGCGGAGCGTGTAATGGTCGCCGAACTCACAGGTTATCTACGTGCAAATGGGGAGTGGGGGCTTCGCAACCACGTTTTCATTATGCCCCTTCACTCTGTGCTCTGTTCAGCAGGACGCAAAATTGCAGAAGAGGCAGAAGGAGCGGTCTCAATAAGCCACGATTGGTCTGGTGAAGTGGACTCTGATTTAGAAAGAATTATTTTGACTCTTTCTGGTTTTGCTTCTAACCCAAATAATTTTGCAGTAATTTTCTTAACTCTTGCATCTGAAAATGAAAACAGAATAATAAAACTCGCTCAGGATTTAGGTTTAAATAATTTCACAGAAATTTCACTAGCTGATGCTGGATCGATACAAGGTCTCATTGATCTTGGAATCCAAGTTGCCGCTCCTTACTTAATAGCCGCCACTCAAGAAAAGCGTTCGCCTGCCCCTTGGAGTGCAATCAAACTCGGCTTGGAATGCGGTGGTTCTGATGCCCTTTCTGGAATTACCGCCAACCCCGCTCTTGGAGTAGCCAGCGATAGATTGGTAAGACTCGGATCAACTTCTGTACTAGGTGAAACCACTGAAATTCTTGGCGCTGAGCATCTCTTAGCGGCCAGAGCAATAGATCCTAACGTTGGTAAAAAAATTGTTGAGATGGTCGCTCGTTATGAAGCATCTATAAATTATGAAGGAATAGATATCCGTGGGGCGCAACCTTCGCGCGGAAATATCGAAGGTGGGCTTTCAACTCTCGAAGAGAAATCTCTTGGCGCGGCTAAAAAAGCTGGGAATGAAAAATTTATTGGTGTTCTCGAATTTGGTGAAGTACCAACAAATGCTGGTCTTTATTTTATGGATACTCCTGGCCATGATATTGAACAGCTCGCTGGATTTGGTGCCGGCCATATAAATATTGTTGTATTTACAACAGGCCGTGGAACACCGACTGGTTCAGCAATCATGCCGACAATTAAAGTTTCAACGAACACGCCAATGTTTGAAGCGATACCGGATTTGATAGATCTCAACGCCGGATCAATTGCAGATGGTACGGAGACTCTCGAAGAAGTTGGCACACGTATCTTTGATGAAATTCTTAGAGTTGCTTGCGGCGAACTCACTAAAGCTGAGCGCGGTGGACACCATGAATTCTCCCTCTCTCGAATGTATCAAACTGTTGTCCGCGGGTAAGAGGCAATGGCTAATGCAATTATCGATGGAAACATTTTGCTATGACTTCCCTGCTTCTTGGAATTGATATTGGAACTACTGCAACTAAAGCAGTCCTAATTGATGAAAAAGGGAAAGTACTTTCACAAGGTAGAGCTGAACATCCGATCTCTCATCTAAAAGATAACTGGGTAGAGCAAAACCCTCTTGATTGGTGGCAAAGCCTCACAGTTGCAACAAATATCGCTCTCAAAGATCTTAATGGGCGCTCCATTGCAGGAGTTGCAGTTAGCGCACAAGCGCCCACTTTAATTGCGGTTGACGCAATGGGAATTCCATTGCGCCCGGCCATGATTTGGATGGATCGCAGAGCAGATAAGGAGGCAGTTGATCTTTTACAAAAAGTTCCGAATATTTTTGAATTGACTGGTAATCGTTCTGACCCTTTTTACTTAGCTTCCAAAATTTCATGGTTTATTAAAAACGAAAATGAACTTTACAAAAATACTAAATATTTTTTGCAGATCACAGGCTTTGTTAATTTTAAACTGACTGGAAAATTTGGACTTGATAGAGCTCATGCTTCGCTGCTTCAACTTCTAAACACCAATCAAGAAGGTTGGAACAAGGAAGTTTGCGAGGCTGTTGGAGTAGATGTTTCGAAATTTCCAGAAATCCAAAATTGTGATGCTTTACTTGGCGAAGTCACTCCTGCGGCGCAAACCACTACTGGTATTCCTTCTGGGACACCTGTTTTCTTTGGATCTGTAGATGGCGCATCGGCCGCCCTTGAATCTGGAGCAATCGATCCGGGAACCGTTGCAGAAATGACTGGTACCTCGACTGTTTTAATTATTCCAACTGATGGCAATATTAGATGTAAATCTTTTATTTCCATGTCACATTCAGTTTTGGGCCGCCACTTACAACTTGGCGCTATGGTCTCTTCTGGCGCAAGCATTCAGTGGTTTCAAGAGAAAATTTTGGGTAACTCAATTAGTATCGAAGATTTAGTTTCGGGAGCTAAGGAAATTGAACCTGGGAGTGGAGGAGTTATTTTTCTTCCTTACATGATGGGAGAACGTGCTCCAATTTGGAACTCAAATGCGCGTGGTGTTTTCTTTGGGTTATCACTGACGACAACGCCATTTTCCTTATTTCGTGCGATTTTAGAAGGAACCTCTTTTGCTCTTGCGCACAATGTTGAAGTGGCACGAGAAGCTGGTCTAGTTATAGAAGAAATTCGGAGCATCGGTGGCGGGAGCAAAAATATGCTTTGGAACCAAATTAAGGCCGATATTGTTGGAGTACCAATTCTTACTCTTGCGGAATCAGCTGGTGCGCCAATTGGAAATGCATTTATTGCAGGATATGGGGCAGGAATTATCACAGATATTCGAAGGGCTATCGAAAAGTCAATAATTATTGATAAGCGATTTGAGCCGAACCCACAAACTCACTCATTTTATACGGCTCGATATAAGGAGTTTAGAAATCTTTATGAAAGTTTGAAAGATGGATTTGTAAATTCAGCTCTAACCGCTTCATTTGATGGTGTACGTTGAAAACACTAGTAACCGCTCGATTACTTCCCAATCATCTCAACTTACTCGGAAAAATGGGTTTTGATGTTAAAACTTCTGGTTACGGAGTGTTGGGTAGAAAACTTTCAGAAGAAGAACTTATTGCTGCGTTAATTGGCGTTGAAATTGCAATTGTGGAGTTTGAGCCACTAAATGCAAAAGTGATGGATGCGGCTCGAGACTTAAAACTGATTGTTGCCTGTCGTAACGAGCCTGCTGCGAATGTTGATCTGGAATATGCGACGCAGAAGGGTATTCCCGTAATCTTTACACCTGGTCGAAATGCAAACGCAGTTGCCGAATACACCATTGGTTTAATGCTTTCAGTTGCGCGAAATATTTCCACCGCCCATCATTTTTTGAGGTACACCGATGAACTCACTTCAGTCTCATACAGTGATAAAAGTGGGGATAGAAAATCCATAACTTCTGAGTGGAGCTTGGAACCGGGAGCTCCATTTCAGAGATTTCAAGGAGTGGAACTTTTGGGTAAGAACTTTGGATTAGTGGGTTTCGGTGCCATCGGACAATCAATCGCTAGATTGGCATCGGCATTTGGAATGAAAGTTTTAGCTTACGATCCCTTTCAAAATTTAGAAGTTTTTAATAGTTTCTCTACGAAACAATCCTCGCTCAAAGAAATTGCCATTAATTCGGACTTTATTGCGATGGCTGCAAAAGTTACTCCAGAAACTACTGGAATATTCTCTGCCGAACTCTTTGAGATGATGAAGCCCAGTGCCTACTTTATTAATACAGCTCGAGCCGCACTGGTTGACTACGATGCTTTGCTTCACGCACTTCAAGAGAAAAGAATTCAAGGTGCTGCTCTCGATGTTTACCCGCGTGAACCACTTGAGAACAACTCTTTATTTAGGGATCTCGATAACCTCGTCTTAAGCCCTCACTTAGCCGGTGCAACCTTAGAAGTGGTTCATCACCATGGTGAAATGGTTCTAGCTGACCTCGCCGAAATCGGTGAAGGTAAAATTCCACGACGAGCTGCAAATCCAGAATCATTCGAAGACTTTTTTAGCCGTGGTGGTTTGAGATGAAAGTAGCCCTCGTAACCGGAGCTTCAAAAGGAATTGGGTACGCCACCGCAGAAGCTCTCGCAAAACAACATATTGCTGTTGCTATTCATTACAACTCTGATCAGGCTGGTGCTGCCAATCTACAAAAAAAAATACTTGCAGGCGGGGGGCAGGCGGTTCTCATTCAAGGAAATTTGAGTGACCCAACAACTCCTCAGTTGATCGTAGCGAAGACAGTTGAAGAATTGGGCAGTATAGATATTTTAGTTAACAATGCTGCAATTCTCACAGATTCTAAAGTGACTGATTTATCAGATCAAATGTGGGATGACATTATCGCAGTAAATTTAACTGCAGCCTTTAAGTTAACGCGTGAATCGCTTCCCTATATGATTAAAAATAATTGGGGCAGAATTATTTCAATTTCGTCTCAAGCAGCAAAAGCGGGATCAAAGAACCATGCCCACTATGCCGCATCAAAATCTGGACTTATTGGTTTTACAAATTCAGTTGCTAAAGAAGTTGGTACCCATGGAATCACTGCTAACGTAATTATTCCCGGCCGAATTGAAACTGAAATGATAGCCGTGCGCTCTGCAGGTCGTATGGATGAGTGGCTGGAGCAAACACCTCTAAAACGTTTAGGTAAGCCTGAAGAAGTTGCCGCGCTGGTTGCATTTATTGCGAGTGAAACAGCGGGGTATATAACCGGGGCGAGCCTAAATGTCACCGGTGGGTTATTGATGTAAATCAAAACAAGTTGGAACTTATGAGCGGAGACGAGGAGATTTGAACTCCTGAAGGCTTTAACACCTTACCTCGTTAGCAGTGAGGCGCACTCGACCGGGCTATGCGACGTCTCCAAGTGGTATCAATAGTTTACAGGTATCCGGTAAGTGAGCGAAACACCTATTAAGCATCGGCTCCCGTGTAGTGATGAGCAATAGTGGCAAAAGCTTGATCCAGAATGGCGATACCCGCGAGGGCTTCTTCCTTTGAAATATTGCATGCTGGAACAACGTGTATGCGATTGAAATTAGCGAATGGAAATACTCCTAATTTCTTTGTGGCGGCGATCAATTCGTTCATCGCTGGACTTGAAGCACCGTAAGGAGCAAGCGGTTCACGCGTTGTGCGATCACTTACTAGATCCAACGCCCAGAAAACACCAAGTCCACGAACTTCACCTATAACTTTATGTTTCTTTGCTAATTCATGAAGTGCTGGACCGATTACTTTCTCACCAATTTCTGCAGCATTCTCAACCATTTTTTCTTCGGCCATTACTTCGAGTGTTGCCACTGCCGCGGCACAAGCTAGCGGGTGGCCAGAATAAGTTAGTCCCCCCGGAAATACTTTCTGATCAAATGTTGCGGCTATTTCATCAGAAATAACTACTCCACCCAGTGGGACGTATCCTGAGTTAACTCCCTTAGCAAAAACGATTAAATCCGGTGAAACTGTTGAGTGTTGGTAGGCAAACCATTTACCAGTACGGCCAAAGCCAGCCATTACTTCATCGGCGATCCACATAATTCCATATTTATCACAGAGCGCTCGAACACCTTCTAGATATCCCATAGGTGGAATCAATACTCCAGAGGTGCCAACAACTGACTCAATTAAAATAGCAGCAACTGTATTAGGGCCTTCAAATTTAATTGTTTCTTCAAGATGTTCTAGTGCGCGCTGGCATTCTTCTTCTTCACTCTTTGCCCAAAAGGCAGTGCGGTATAAATACGGACCAAAGAAGTGAACATGTCCATAAGCAAATTCATTTGGCCAACGACGTGGGTCACCGGTTGCAGTAATCGCTGAAGTTGTATTGCCGTGATACGAGCGATAGAAAGATAAAACTTTATGGCGGTGGGTATGAATACGAGCCATACGAATGGCATTTTCAACGCCGTCTGCACCACCGTTGGTAAAGAAAACTTTATTAAGGTGCGACTCTGCTCGTTCAGTAATTAACTTTGCCGCTTTGCCACGAGCTTCGTTGGCGTGCTGTGGGGCGACTGTCGTGAGTAATTCCGCTTGATCTTGAATCGCTTTGACAACTTTAGGATGCTGAAAACCAATATTTGTAAAAACTAGCTGTGAAGAAAAGTCCAGAAACTTATTGCCATCGAAATCCCAGAAATAACATCCTTTTCCACCTTGTACGGGTAGTGGAGAGATTAACCCTTGCGCAGACCAAGAATGGAAAACGTGAGCTTTATCGAGCGCTGCAACTTCGGCGCCACGTGCTGGATCTGCTTGATTCATAAGTGCATTTAACCAGTTTTTCAGTATCAAAGAAAGTGCAAACTATGTACTCTTAGAACATGAATGAAAATTCGTCTGCTGAAGTAAATACTGTCCGGCCTTACGATGTTGCACCGCCCGAACAATTTACTGAATTTATGCGAAGTGGTTGGGCATCTTCGGCTCTTGAAGGCTTAGAGCCACTTGAAGTCGTCACTTATGCATTTACTCGTCGACAAGTTTTATCAGCTGCATTTCCTGGAATCCGAATCGTGATTCCTTCTGGAAATTTTAAAACTCGATCAAATGACACTGAATACACTTATCGTCCGCACAGTGCATTCGCTTATTACAGCGGTGTTCAAGGTTCGGATGCAGTAGCTGATTCAGTACTTATTCTGGAACCAAATACTGAAGGTGGACATGACTCAGCTCTTTATTTGCATCCTCGATCAACCCGCGAGACAGATGCTTTCTACACAGATCGTAAATATGGTGAACTCTGGGTAGGTCGTCATTTCACTTTGGAGGAAGCAGCGACTGTTTATCAAGTAGATACAAAAAATGTAGATAAAATTGAAGATCTGTTGCGTTTTAGTAAAGAGACGCTTTTAATCCGCGGCGAAGATGCGCTCATGGATAAATTAATTTCAGTTCATCCTCGTGAAGCAGAATTTAATTCATTTACATCTGAACAACGTTTAGTAAAAGACTCCTACGAAGTAGCCCAGTTGCAGGCTGCCGTAGATGCCACTGGACGTGGGTTTTTAGACGTTATTGCCGCGATGCCCGCTGCTGCTGATCATCCAAGAGGTGAGCGAATCGTTGAAGCTGCTTTCTTTGGTCGCGCACGACTTGAAGGAAATGACATTGGCTACACAACAATTGCTGCCGCTGGTTCGCATGCCTGTGTATTGCACTGGATTCGCAATGACGGCGCTGTGCGCAATGGCGAACTTTTATTGTTAGATGCTGGCGTTGAAATGGATTCTTATTACACTGCAGATATAACTCGTACATTGCCAGTAAATGGGAAATTTACTCCTGCTCAAAGGGCCCTATATATGTTGGTTTATGAGGCGCAATTAGCAGGTTTTGCCGCAGTAAAGCCTGGCGCTAATTTCTTAGATGTGAATCGCGCCGCACAACAAGTTCTTGCGCAAGGCCTTGCTGACATGGGCGTTCTAACTATTAGCGCCGAAGAATCAATGCAGCCTGAAGTTGGTTTACATAGACGTTGGACTTTGCATGGAGTCAGCCACCATTTAGGTCTCGATGTTCACGATTGCGAACATGCGCGTCAAGAAATGTATCGCGATGGCATTTTGCGTGAAGGAATGGTTTTAACAGTTGAGCCCGGTCTTTATATTCAACCAGATGATGAACTTTTCGCACCTGAATATCGAGGTATTGGAATCCGAATTGAAGATGACGTCATGGTTACCGCTGATGGATATCTCAACTTGAGTGAGAATATTCCACGCCACCCTGATGCAGTTGAAGCATGGATGGCTTCAATTCTCGGCTAATTAACTTGCGATCTGGATTCCTAAGTACGCAGCGAGTAGCCCAAAGCCAAGTGACATAGCTAGATTTATTGATATTTCTCGATAGCGTTTTAATTCAAAACCTAAATAAATATCTAACATAAAAGTTGACCATGTTGTAAATGCACCAGCAAAACCAACGGCAAATAGATCATAAATATGATCAGTTTTATTAAATATAAGCCCAATAATAAATGAGCCCACAACATTAACTAAGAAAATGCCGTACGGCTTTGACGAAAATTTACGGATGTATTGGTCTATTGCAAATCTAGTTGGCGCCCCAATAGCTGCTCCAATAACAATGAATAAGGTTTCCATTATTTAGCCAGAATCAGTTTTCGGGTCAGTGGCAAAATAAACATTATTATTAATAAACTTAAAAATACATTTTCAAGCAAAAATAGGAAGCCACCGCTGCTCGGTTCCAATACATTGACTGTAACTGCTGAAAATGTAGTCATGCCGGCACAAAATCCAGGCAGAAGTAGGTGGCGAAGTTTGGTAACTCCGCGACGCTCCATGAGAACAAGCAAGGCGGTGGCTAAGGCAACACCTAAAAGATTGGCCGCCAAAGTTCCATTACGGTCGTTTGGAATTAAGACTGAAAGCCCAAACCGAACTAAGGTTCCCGCTACTCCGCCAATGGCGACGAGTAGCAGTGATTTCATATGTTAAACGATACCTTCGCGCTTGCGAATCTTGGAGCCTAACCAGCTCACTGGATCGTATTTAATGTCAGCAACGCGTTCCTTCATAGGAATAATTGCGTTATCGGTGATCTTTATTCCAACGGGGCAAACCTCAGTACAGCACTTAGTGATGTTACACATTCCCAGACCGTGCTCTTCTTGCGCAGTTTTCTTACGATTTTTTAGAGTGTCGAGTGGGTGCATATCTAGTTCAGCAATGCGAATAAAGAATCGTGGTCCGGCAAATGACTTTTTATTTTCTTCGTGATCTCGGACAACGTGACACACATCCTGGCAAAGGAAGCATTCGATGCATTCACGGAATTCTTGCGAACGTTCGACATCGATTTGTTCCATACGAGCCTCACCCGGAGCAAGATTTTTAGGATGCTCATAGGCAGGAATTTCCATAGCTTTTTTATAATTAAACGAAACATCCGTAACGAGGTCTTTAATAATTGGAAAGGCGCGCAAAGGAGTAACTGTGATTACTTCTTCTTCGCCAAAGGAGGCAACCTGAGTCATGCAGGCTAAACGAGGCTTGCCATTGATTTCCATTGAGCAAGATCCGCATTTTCCGGCCTTGCAATTCCAGCGAACAGCTAAATCTCCCATTTGTGTCGCCTGAACACGGTGAATCACATCAAGAACTACTTCTCCCGGATTCGCCTCAACCGTCACATCTTTTAACCCACCATCAGTTGAGTCACCGCGCCAGATACGTAGTTTCACATTACGTGTCATTAGTTGGTTCCACCTTTCAAGGTTTCCTCTTGTGACATATATTTTTCTAACTCATGAATATCAAAGAGATCAAAAAGTTCTTTTGGATACTCTGGTAAAGCTTGTTCTCGAACATTTACTTTCTCACCATCATAAGATGAAATCAAGTTAATCTGTCTCCACTTAGTGTCCATGGTTGGGAAATCATCGCGCGTATGACCACCGCGAGATTCCTTGCGAACGACAGCAGATTTAGCTGTGGCTTCTGCGACAAGCAACATATTGTCTAGATCAAAAGCGAGGTGGAATCCCGGGTTAAAGACGCGACCCCCGGCAACGGCAACATTTGCGCTACGTTTTCTGATTTCCGCAATTTTTACAATTGCTTCTTCCAACTCGCTGCCCGTACGAATAATTCCAACCAAATTCTGAGCCACTTCTTGCAATTCATTATGCAATGAATATGAATTCTCGCCACCTTCACGATCAAATGGTGCTTGAATTTTTTCGCGTGCTTTTGTAATAGCTGATTCACTGACTGGATTTTCACCGTTGTGCTTCAAATATTCAACTGCGCCCATACCTGCGCGGCGGCCGAAGACTAATAAGTCTGAAAGTGAGTTTCCACCGAGCCGATTTGACCCGTGCATTCCACCAGCAACTTCACCAGCTGCAAAAAGCCCCGGAACCCCGATTGCAGCAGCAGTATCTGGTTCAACTTCAACGCCTCCCATTATGTAATGGCACGTTGGTCCAACCTCCATCGCTTCCTTTGTAATATCAACGCCAGCTAACTCAAAGAATTGATGGAACATAGATGGAAGTCGTTTTTTAATTATCTCGGCTGATATTCGTTTGGAAACATCAAGATAAACGCCACCATGTTCGGATCCACGCCCTGACTTCACCTCAGTATTAATGGCACGCGCAACCTCATCGCGTGGAAGTAGTTCTGGTGGGCGACGATTATTGTCCTGATCTTCATACCAACGATCGGCTTCAGCCTCAGTGTCAGCATACTTATCTTTAAATACATCTGGAATGTAATTGAACATAAAGCGCTCACCGAGATTATTGGTCAGCACTCCACCTTCTCCACGAACTGATTCAGTAACCAAAATTCCACGAACAGATGGTGGCCAGACCATTCCAGTTGGATGAAATTGCAAAAATTCCATATCCACTAAATTAGCGCCAGCTTTTAGAGCGAGAGCGTGGCCATCGCCAGTTCCTTCCCATGAATTAGAAGTAATCTTGAAAGTTTTTCCAACGCCACCGGTTGCAATTACGACTGCTGGTCCTTCAAATAAAACTTCTTTGCCACTTTCACGCCAATAACCATAGGCACCAGCGATCTTTCCATTCTCCTTGAGAATATCTGTGATTGTTAATTCAGCAAAAACTTTTATTCCACTTTCCATATCGCCGGTATCGCGACCATCTTTTTGTTGCAGCGCAACGATTTTTTGCTGCATTGTGCGAATTAGTTCTAGGCCAGTTCGGTCACCAATATGAGCTAGACGTGGATACTCATGTCCACCAAAGTTACGTTGTGAAATCTTTCCCTCTTTAGTGCGATCAAAGAGCGCACCCCAAGTTTCAAGTTCCCAGATGCGATCTGGGGCCTCCTTGGCGTGAAGTTCTGCCATGCGATAGTGGCTTAAGAATTTGCCTCCGCGCATAGTGTCACGAAAGTGCACCATCCAACTATCTTTATCGTTCACGTTTCCCATTGATGCAGCAGCGCCACCTTCAGCCATAACCGTGTGTGCTTTACCAAATAGTGATTTACAAATAATTGCTACGCGAAGTCCAGCTTCACGCGCTTCAACTGCAGCACGCAATCCAGCGCCACCGGCACCAATTACCAGGACATCGTATTTATGGCGTTCTAGAGTCATATTCGATTTTCCTTTTAGAAGAAGTAGAAGTTAGTCCATGCGCCAGTTGCTACTTGGCGAACATAGATGTCGGAGAAAGCAACAGCGGCAAGTGAGTACCAGGCATAATTTTGATGTTTAGCATTTAGAACTGTTGTCATAGACCATAACTTGTAACGCACCGGATGCTTTGAGAAGTGCTTTAGGCGACCACCGATTGTGTGGCGGCAAGAGTGACAAGAGAGTGAGTAGACCCACAACAAAGTAGAACTCACCAAAAGCACGACCGAGCCAACACTTAAGTGACCCCATTCTCCCTCTTTATTGCGCAGAGAAATTATTGCGTCATAGGTAAGAATTACATTGAGAACAAGTCCTGCATAGAAAAAGTAGCGATGTGAATTTTGGATTATCAACGGGAAGCGGGTTTCACCTGTGTATTTTTTATGTGGCTCGGCTACTCCGCAAGCAGGTGGAGATAGCCAAAATGCACGGTAATAAGACTTGCGATAGTAATAACAAGTCATTCGGAACCCAAGTGGAAAGATCAAAATAATTAGCGCCGGTGATAAAGCAAAATTGAAAATCTGGGCACTTACTGGAGTCCAACCAAAGAGCGTGGCGCCTGCTTCACAAGCTTGCGATAAACACGGTGAGTAGAAAGGTGAAATCAGATGTGAATCTTTAACAAAGTAATTTGCATTTTCAAATGCTCTGAAAGTTGCATAAATTACAAATGAAAAAAGCACCATAAATGTAAGAAGTGGTTGTACCCACCACTTATCGGTGCGCAGCGTGCGTTCTTTAATCTTGGCGCGCGTTGGTGAGAAAACACCCGACATTTCTACCCCTTTTAAGGTTGGACAATCACTAGGTGAAGTGTGCGCTTTTAAAGGAAAACTCGCTAGGTGGGATCACGCACAAAGGCTATGAAGTCAGCCACAGCTTTAAAAAATGGCGGAGAGCGTGGGATTTGAACCCACGATACTTTCGTATGCCGGTTTTCAAGACCGGTGCACTCGGCCGCTATGCGAGCCCTCCGTGGGGAAGGTTACCCGAAGATCTCTTTCAGTAAAAATCAGACGCTATTGCGGCTCAAGTTCCAATAATTTTTCAATGATGATTGCGACACCATCTTCATTGTGTGGTGGGGCGACATCTTTCGCATTCTTAGGGCCCATGTGGTGGCCATCGATCATCGCATATGAACGTCCTGCCCATTGCAGCATAGAAAAATCATTTGGGTTATCACCAAAAGTTACGCAATCTTCAGCTGTAATTCCAATACGCGCTGCCATCATCGACAAAGTTTCACCTTTAGACACACCTTGCGCAGAGATTTCAAGCAAAGAATCATTATTTGCTGAGTGAGTAACGGTTACGACTCCACTTAATATCGGCGTTGCAATTTCTAACATTTCATCTGCTGATAATTCTTGTTGTGAAAGGCGCGCCAATAATTTTAGCACTGGCCGGTTAGTAACTGCATCAATTTTTTCGACACTAATATCATCCATACCGATATCCCATCTTGGAATATAAGCATTCTCGCGATGGAAATGATCATTAGATTCGACAGCAAAAGAAACATTTGGAATAGCGACTCTTAGCAAATCAACTGCCTTTTGAAGTTCAGTGGGTTGAATCATCCACTGCTCTAAAACTTTATCGTTATGTAAATCGTATAAAAGCCCACCGTTGCAACAAATTATAGTTCCAAAATCAAATGCTTCGCGTATATCCCCCATCCAACGTGGCGGTCGGCCTGTTACAAAAAATATTTCAACTCCAAGATCTCGCGCTTTTGTAAATGCGGCGATGGTTCGATGAGAGATCGCTTCATCGTGAGGAACTATCGTTCCATCTAGATCTGTTGCTATTAGCCTTGGGCGGTAATTAATCACACAAGCTCAAATCGGTTTGTCCCAAGAAATGGTTGAAGCGCTGCAGGAACATTCACGGTGCCATCAGCATTTTGATGGTTTTCAAGTATCGCGACAATCATTCGTGGAATAGCAACCAAAGTTCCATTTAGTGTTGCTACTGCTTTTGTTTTATCAGTATCTTTGTAGCGAATATTTAAACGGCGAGCCTGATACTCCGTGCAGTTAGAAGTACTTGTAACTTCTCGATACGCATTTTGAGTCGGTATCCACGCTTCGATATCAAATTTTCTAGTTGCGCTAGAACCCAAATCTCCAGATGCAACATCAATAACTCGATATGGAATTTCCATCGCATTAAGGAAATCTTTTTCCCATTGCAATAGGCGCTTATGTTCTTCTTTTGCATCCTCTGGCTTACAGAATGAGAACATTTCTACTTTATCAAATTGGTGCACTCTGATAATTCCGCGGGTATCTTTTCCATAACTTCCTGCTTCGCGACGGAAACAAGATGAATATCCGGCATATCGCATTGGTAATTTCTCGGCTGGCAAAATTTCATCCATATGAAAGGCGGCTAATGGAACTTCGCTTGTTCCTACTAAGTAATAGTCATCTTTCTCTAAATGATAAACATTCTCTGCTGCCTGACCTAAAAATCCAGTTCCTTCCATCGCTGCTGGCTTCACCAGCACTGGTGGAATTACCGGTGTAAATCCGGCTTTCAAAGCGCTTTGGATCGCAAAGTTAACCAGTGCGAATTCCAACATCGCACCAGTTCCAGTCAAATAATAAGAGCGTGAACCCGAAACTTTAGCTCCTCGCTCTGTATCGATTGCCCCAAGAAGTTTGCCCAGTTCCACATGATCTTTAGGTTCAAATCCATCTTTAGAAAAATCTCTTGGTGTTCCAACGTGCTCAATTGTTACAAAGTCTGCTTCACCACCAATCGGTGCTTCCGGATCTAATAAATTTGAAAGCTGCATGACCAGAGCATTTGCCTGAGCTTCAATCTCTGCGCGAGCTGCATCAGCAACTTTTACTTTCTCCGCTAAAGCCTTTGCGTTCTCTAGAAGAGCCGCTTTCTCGTCGCCTTTTGCAGATCCAACTGACTTTGAAAGAACATTTTGTTCAGCACGAACAGTTTCAAAATCAGTGACAGCCTTACGGCGTACTTCATCAATCGTCAGCACTTGATCAACAAGAGTTGTGTCTTCGCCTCGTCCTTTTTGAGAAGCACGAACTACATCGGGGTTCTCACGTAAAAACTTAATATCAATCATTTTTACTGAGCCTCTCTTGGGTATGAACCTAGGAATCTAATGTCATCGCAAATTCCACGGAGCTCAGCAATACTGCTGCCTACCGCTTCGTCATTGATATGACCTTCCACATCAATAATGAAATGGTAGTGACCAAGTTCGCGACCCGTAGGGCGACTTTGAATAAAAGTTAAATTAACATTTCGTTTTGCAAAGACTTGAAGAATTTCAAGCAATGCTCCCGCGTGATCTATATCAATGAAAATTGCCATTGAGGTGCGATCTTTGCCGGTTGGTTCTGGAATCCAACCCGGCTTCTGAGCACAAATAAATCGAGTTACCGCTCCTGAATTGTCGCCAATATCTTTGGCAATAACTTCTAAACCAAAATGTTCTGCTGCAACGTTAGAGGCAATCGCGGCATCAAGCTCACCTTTTGACACTAATTCAGCGGCGGCGGCGGTCGAGTTAGTTGGAACTATTTCAGCGTTTGGATAATTTTTAGCGATGTAAGAGCGACACTGTGATTCAGCATGTGGATGTGTCCCAATTCGATTAATTATTTTATTTCCAGACTTGGCTAGTAAAGCAAAAACGACTGGCAAGATGACTTCAGCGGCTATTGTCAACGCATCGCCAGTTGCGAGTTCATCAAGTGTGCGAGCAACAACACCTTCCACTGAATTTTCAATTGGAACTAAGGCGTAATCAGCATCTCCAGAACGGACAGCATTTAGAGCAGCCGTTACGTTTGCAAAGGGAATTAGAACATCCGAATCACAAGTTATTTTTTTAAGAGCGGCTTCCGTAAAAGTGCCCACAGGTCCTAAGTAGGCAAATCTATGGATCTCGCAAGTACTCACTCGCTAAGGATACCTGCTTTAACGTACTGCCCGATCATTAATTACTTACCCTGTAATACCTCCCGCACAAAGGCTGGACGATTGGTTATTAAATTATCGACTCCTAGATGTCTGCAAAGAATGATGTCATCTGCTTGATCAACTGTCCAAACATTGACTTTGCGGCCCGCTGATTTTATTCGTTGCGCAAGTGCTGGTGCTTTTCGAAGGTGATCAATCCCAGGTCCAATTGAGTGCGCAGAAGTAAATCGAACTGAAACCCCTGGCGTGCTCTCCCTAATTAAATATGTCGATTGAATTTCTGGATTTAATTTCTTTACTCTCTCAATTGCAAACCAAGAGAAAGACATAACATTTACTTCTATCCCAGACTTTTTTATTCGATTCTTTTCGTTCTCTAATTTAGTAACAACGAAATCCTCAATTACGGTTCGAGTTGGAACGGGATGCTTCGTTTCGAGTAGTAAAGATTTTTTTTCATTAATTGCGAAATCAATAAATTCATCCAGAGTCACAATCTGCGGATACACCGATGCAAGTTCTTTGTAATTTGAATCTGCGATTACTAAATCACTATTTGCCCGTCGCTTAAAATCGGCATCATGCCAAAGCACCACAACGCCGTCACGGGTTAAACGAAGGTCGCATTCAAAACCATCTGCGCCTTGCTTTACTGCGTTTTCGTAGGCAACCAAAGTCATTTCTGGAAAGTCATGAGAGGCCCCACGGTGAGCGTAAATCTTCATAGTTCGAGATTAACACCATTAGTCTTACTCCCATGAAGCCTCTCTACTTCCAAAGCGCTGCGCGTTCCGTGCTTGGTTTGGTCCGTGAGGGAAATGAAGATTCTGCACTAAACGGTTCGCAAGTAATTGCGGTCGCAGATGGAATGGGTGGCCATGCCGGAGGCGAAGTCGCATCTTCTGTTGCGATAAATACTCTGCATGTAATTTCAAATATTTTTACAAAACCAGATATTGATGCAGAGTCTGCGAGTGATTTATTCCTAAATTCACTTGATGATATTGATTTACAAATACGGGCTGCTGTAAGTGATTCGCCAGAACTTTCTGGAATGGGAACGACTTTAACTGCGCTATTTATTAACGGTACAGAAGTATCTCTGCTGCATGTTGGAGATTCTCGTGCTTACCGCTTACGTGGAAATACCTTTGAGCAACTAAGCGCCGATCACACTGTTTTACATGAACTCCTATCAAAGGGCGTGATCTCTGAGGCAGAGGCACTCGTACATCCGCAGCGTTCAATGTTGACACAGGCACTTATGGGCGAAGGAAATCTTGAGCCATCACTGCAGGTATTCGAAGGAAAAATTCAGGATAGGTACCTACTTTGTAGTGATGGACTTACTGGTGTGTTGAGCGATAAAGAAATTAAATCTCTAATCAAAGGTAAGGATGCATCTCTAGCGATTGATGCACTTATCGACGCAATATATATAAATGGTGCACCCGATAATGTAACCATAATTATTGCTGACGTTGTTCAAGCAAGTACCACTTTGATCCAACCATTAGGAGCTGCAAAACCATGATGAACAAAATCTTGGGTGCTCGCTACCAACTAGGCGAAATGATCGGCACTGGCGGAATGGCTGATGTTTATATTGCTAAAGACCAACGATTATCACGTGAAGTAGCGGTAAAAATTCTGCGCAGCGATCTTGCAAAAGATCCTTCATTTGTTTCGCGATTTCGCAAAGAAGCAAAGGCAGCTGCGGGGCTAAATCATCCGCGCGTAGTAGCGGTTTATGACTCGGGTGAAGAACCCGCCCCTTACATCGTAATGGAATTAGTTTCTGGACATACTTTGCGTGAATTAATTCAAGGTGGAACTCGAATTCCACTTGATCGCGCACTCGAAATTGGCGCAGGAATATTAGAAGCAGTTGATTATTCACATCAACGCGGAATCATTCACCGCGATATTAAGCCAGCAAACGTCATGATTACCGATACCGGTGATGTAAAAGTTATGGACTTTGGCATTGCACGTGCGATGGATGATTTAGGCGCAACCCTAACAAGTACTTGGAATGTAGTCGGTACTGCGCAATATTTATCACCTGAACAAGCACTCGGTGAAATTGCTGGCGCACCAACGGATATTTATTCATCTGGGTGCCTGCTTTATGAACTTCTAACAGGACAACCACCTTTCACGGGTGAAACACCTGTATCGATTGCATATCAACATGTATCTGGTGTTTTAACTCCTGCTCGCCAAATACAACGCGACCTTCCTGAAAGTGTTGAAGTTATGTTGGAAATTGCAATGGCGAAAAAACCAGAAGATCGGTATGTATCTGCGCGCGCCATGTTGGATGATTTAAATCGGATTCGGAGCGGTGAAAATATTTCCACAAAGCCAGTTCGGCCTCCGCTAATGACTCGTCGTACTGCGCTAATTACTGGAATCTCAGCACTTCTTATCGGAGCGATAGCGATTATCGGACTCTCACTATCTGGAGGATCTACGACTTCGATTGGAAATGAAATTCCAAATGTCGTTGGGCTTACCGAAAGTCAGGCGCGGGCGCTATTAGATGGTTACACCGTAACTATTCAGCGTGCACCAGACCCACGGATTCCAACTGATCGAGTCGCTAGCCAAATACCTCTTGCTACAACTCAGGTGAGTAAAGGCTCAGCGGTAACGTTAACAATTTCTGATGGTCCCGGCGATGCGATTGTTCCCGATAATTTAATTGGAATGTCACTAATTGATGCGCGCACCGCACTGGCCGCAGCAGGTCTAGTTATTTCAAAAACCGAAGCCACACCATCTGATCAAGCACAAGGAACTGTATTAGGAGTCGTCCCTGAACCAGGATCCAAAATTACCGCGGGCTCTGGTGTTGTTCTAAGTATTGCTAGTGGTGAAGTTGTGGTTCCAGATTTAATTGGGATTGAGGCAATTCAAGCAAAAACGCTTTTAATCCAAGCAGGCTTTCTGGTTCGCGAATTCAATGATTACGATTCAACCCAAGTCGAAGGTGTCGTAATTCGCCAAGCACCTGATGCTGGAACAACTCAAACTATTGGAAAGCCAGTAACAATTACAATTAACAAAACACCTTAATTTAAGCGCGACGTCCAACAACCGGTGAAAGTCCAATTGATTTCTGCAGCGCTTCTTTATCGCCACATTCAGTTAACCAGTTAGCTAACATCTGATGTCCATGTTCGGTCAGTACAGATTCGGGATGGAATTGCACTCCTTCAATGGGAAGAGATTTGTGGCGCACAGACATAATCACACCAGATTCAGTAGCGCCCGTAATTTCCAAAACATCTGTAACGCTATCTTGCTCAACTGCGAGTGAGTGATAGCGAGTTGCAATAAATGGCGAAGGTAAATTGGTTAATACGCCTTTTCCTTGATGAATAACTTGCGAAGTTTTACCATGTAATAATTCTGGTGCGCGCGAAACTTTCGCACCGAAAGCCACCCCAATTGCTTGGTGTCCTAAGCAAACTCCAAATAGCGGAATCTTTTTCTCCGCACAATATTTAATCATTTCAATACTGACGCCCGCTTCTTCTGGCGTTCCAGGTCCCGGAGAAATTAATACGCCGTCGTATTCGCTGGCTTCTTCTACATCTACTTCATCGTTTCGCTTGACTGTGCAATTGGCACCAAGTTGGCCTAAGTATTGGACCAAGTTAAATACGAACGAGTCGTAGTTATCGACTACGAGAATTCTGGTCATGGGGCAATTCTTACAGAGTTATTCAGAGCGAGGATCGGCAATTTCCTGTTTCCAGTATTGGATTTAGGATGTAACCTTTACCTCATGCCTAAGTCAAAATTACGTAAAAAAGTTGCAGAACAGCACGCTCACGAAGAGCAACTCCACGAGGTAGAGGCCCACGGTCCCCTCGAGAGTCCAAGCTGGCTCGCACCTGTGATGGTCGCAAACTTCCTAATCGGGCTCTTTTGGATTGTTATTTTTTACGTTAGCCAGACTCAGTACCCAATTCCGGGTATCGGGGCTTGGAACATGATCATTGGCTTCAGTTTTGTAGGCGTGGGTTTCAGCCTCGCAACTAAATGGCGATAGAGCGATAGCGTCTTCGCCCGAGTAAATGGCGATAGAGCGATAGCGTCTTCGCCCGAGTAAATGGCGATAGAGCGATAGAAACTCTCAGCACTCTCACAGATAGAGGGTGCATGATTTAAGCATGACTGTAAGTGAAAAAAAAGTAACACATCGAATTCTCGTCGTTGACGATGAACTAAGTATTAGTGATCTCATTTCAACTAGTTTGCGCTTTGTTGGTTTCGAAGTTCGCACAGCTGCAACTGGTTCTGAAGCGCTAACAGTGGCGCAAGATTTTAAACCACATGCAGTTGTCCTTGATGTCATGATGCCTGATCTTGATGGCTTTGAAGTCTGTCGCCAACTTCGCAATGCCGGCTTAACTATTGGGGTTCTCTTTCTAACTGCTAAAGATGGCATGGAAGATAAAGTTGCCGGCTTAACTATTGGTGGTGATGATTACATGACCAAACCATTTAGTTTGGAAGAGCTGGTTGCACGCATACGCGCACTTTTGCGTCGTATCGGTGTAGTCGAAATGAATATTGATGAAGAGAAAATTAGTTTTGCTGATCTTGAGTTAAATGAGGCAACCCATGAAGTTCATCGTGCAGGGCAATTACTGGAAATGTCGCCAACCGAATTTCAATTATTGCGTTATCTAATTATTAACGCGGATCGAGTAGTTTCTAAATCTCAAATTCTCGATCACGTTTGGCAATACGACTTCCGGGGTGACGCTGGAATTGTTGAAACTTACATTTCATATCTTCGCAAAAAAATTGACGCATTCGATCCCCCACTTATTCATACTGTTCGTGGTGTTGGTTATCGCCTAAGATTGCCAGCCTCTAAGTAGAATGTTTTCATCACTTTCCAATTGGAGCTTGCTAAACCGACTTACCTTGGGTGTAGTTCTCCTTTCATCGTTGGGAGTTATCGCCTCTGACCTTGCTGCTCAATCTTTACTTCGAAATTATTTAACTCAAGAAGTTGACCGCGAGCTCATAAGCATTGCTGGTGGATCTATCCCCAGACTTGAACGCGGTGGAATTGGTAATGATCGAGATGATGTAAACCATCAAGGTCGTGTTGCGAACATTTCCCCACTTCGTAATATTCCTAGTTCAACTTCCATCACACTTTTTGGACCAACCGGATTAATGATTGGCCAAATTGGTGGTGATTTAGGAAGTAAAGAGATTACGAATTATTTGAATGAGAAGTCACCTGATGAAGTGGCTGAGCATGATTTAACTCCATTTACTATCGAAATCCCTGGCTCTGATTTCAGAGTATTTTCGCAGAAACTTCCCTCTGGCTTAGGTAGCGTCGTTGTTGCTAAATCTTTCGAGGATATAGATCGAATCCTGCTTCGCCTACAGGGACTCTTTGTGTTAATTGGCCTGATAATGATTTTCTTTATCGCACTCGCTTCGCGCAAAGTAATTAAAGTTGGGTTGCGACCACTCGCAACAGTCGAAGCAACTGCTGAACGAATCACAGAAGGTGATCTAACTGCTCGTTTGCCAGATTTCAAACCAAATACTGAAGTTGGCCGCTTGGTAAGTACGCTCAACATAATGCTTGGCCGTATCGAAGAATCTTTCGCTGCCCGTTTAGAAAGCGAAAATAAATTACGTCGATTCGTTGCTGATGCATCTCATGAGCTTCGAACACCAATTACCGCCATAAGAGGATTCGCTGAACTTCATCGTCAAGGCGCAGTCTCCGGTGAAGAGAAAACAAAAGAGCTCATCGGCAGAATCGAAGATGAATCAAAACGGATGAGTTCATTGGTAGAAGATTTATTGCTCTTGGCTCGACTTGATCAATCTCGAGAAATGAAGTCTGAGCCAGTAAATATTTCACAATTAGTATTAGAGGCAGTGGAATCAGCAAGAGCCGCCGGACCTAGCCATGAAGTTAGTTTTGATAAACCAGTAGAAGATATCTATGCACTTGGTGACACCTTGCGCATTCATCAAGTCGTTGCAAATTTACTTGCCAACGCGCGTACTCATACTCCTGCCGGTACAAAAATCGATGTCTCGGTTAATCAAAGTGAAAGCGGAGTTCACGTACGCATAGCCGATAACGGACCTGGATTATCACAAGCAGATCAAGCCAAGATATTTGAACGTTTCTATCGCGCAGATTCATCGCGTTCCCGAACCGAAGGTGAAGGAGCTGGACTTGGTTTGTCAATTGTTGATTCCGTCATGCGCGCTCATGCCGGCCACGTCAGTGTTGAATCAGAGTTGGGTAAAGGCGCAGCTTTTACACTTTTCTTTCCACTTGCAGATTAGAATTTTTTTAAGCGCTACTAATTCAAACTCTCCATCGCACGTAAAGTTTCAATTCGTTCTTGGATTGGTGGATGCGTTGAAAACAACTTTGACACAGTTTTTCCATCTAATGGCGATTCAATCCAGATATGCGCAACTGCATTAGATTTTTGTTGAACTACTGTCGAATCCGCAGCTAAAACTTCTAACGCTTTACGCAAGCCCGCTGGATTTCTTGTAAACGAAACTGCTGTTGCATCCGCAAGCGATTCACGGCGACGAGAAATTGCACTCTTTAATAAAGTGGCGGCGATAGGCGCGAGAATCAAAACAAATAATGAAACGACCAACATGATCGGATTGCCATTACTATCTCGATCACGGCGACCACCACCAAACCACAACATGCGAGTCAGAAAGTCACTGAGTATCGCAATTGCACCTGCAGTGGTTGCAGCAACTGCTGATACCAAAGTGTCACGGTTGGCAACATGCGCCATCTCGTGCGCGATAACACCTTGAAGTTCATCTCTATCCATAACTTCTAAGATGCGAGTAGTAAATGCAATTAGTGCGTGATCTGGATCGCGACCTGTAGCAAAAGCATTTGGGGCGGTATCAACGACGATCGCAACCTTTGGCATTGGTAATCCGCTAGCAATCACTACTTCTTCAATTACATTAAAGAGTTCAGGATTATCTTCGCGCGCAATTACTTTAGCACCAGTCATTTTTAAAACCAGAGTGTCTGATCCGTAATACGAACCCCAGACTCCAATCAGTGCAATTCCAACTGCTAGCGGAACCATGAAAGTTGAAGTGCCAGCGCCAAAATAAGTTAGTGCTGCATATGCAACTAGTCCGGTAAGTAATCCCATTGAGCCAAGGAGAAAATAAGTTTTACCCTTATTAGCGCTCTCTAATGCTCGGAAATCATTTCTCGCCATAAATATTTAGAATGTTACTTTTGGGACGTTGCGCGCTTGTGGATCATCAACTTCATAGAATTCGCGCTCTGTTACTTTTGCAAATCCAGAAAAGAAACTTGTTGGAATAGTTTTAACTGCAGTATTTAAATTTCGCACATTATCGTTATAGAACTGGCGCGCAAATGCCACCTTGTTCTCGGTTGTAGAAAGTTCTTCTTGCAGTGAGAGAAAGTTTGATGATGCTTTTAGATCTGGGTAGGCCTCTGCCACCGCCAATAACCCACGGAGTGCTTGTGTAAGCATCCCATCGGCTGCCGAGACATCTGCGATTCCGGTTGCAGATGTTGCTTTTGCGCGCGCAGTTACGACTGCATCAAAAGTTCCTTGCTCATGCTGGGCATAGCCTTTTACCGTCTCCACTAAATTGGGGATCAGATCTGAGCGGCGCTTTAATTGAACTTCAATCTGAGCGAATGATTCGTCAACGCTGATATTTAAGCGGATCAAACGGTTGTATTGGGCAACAAAAAATAGAACAAGTAGTCCGACTACGGCGAGCGCGATGATTATTTCCATATTTACTTCAACCCCTTACGTAAAGGTTGTATTCCTTTACGAGTTAATTAATTTTACTCTGGTGGAAATTCATAAATGATCGGCTAGCCGTTGGGCCGCGCTGACCTTGGTATCGTGAACCGTACTTCTCGCTGCCGTATGGATGCTCAGCTGGAGAAGAGAGCTTGATCAAACAGAGTTGACCAATCTTCATCCCCGGAAATAATTTAACTGGCAGGTTGGCAACGTTTGAGAGTTCCAGAGTTATGTGACCAGAGAAACCTGGATCAATAAATCCGGCAGTTGAGTGAGTTAGCAATCCAAGGCGGCCCAGTGAAGATTTTCCCTCAAGGCGACCAGCAATGTCATCTGGAAGTGTGATTACTTCGTAGGTGCTCGCCAAAACAAATTCGCCTGGGTGCAAAATAAAGGCTTCGCCATCTTCGGCGATTACTTCGCGAGTTAGCTCTGCCTGCTCAATCGATGGATCGATGACTGAGTACTTGTGATTTTCAAAGACGCGGAAGAATTTATCTAGGCGCACATCCACCGATGAAGGTTGAATCATCGCCTCAGAAAATGGTTCGACGGCTACCCGGCCAGCCTTGATTTCGGCGCGAAGGTCACGATCACTTAAAAGCACGGCGTGAGCCTATCTGACTCACCTGAAATTTCGGGCCTAGGGCTTGCGTAAGTTACTGGTCGGTAGCATTATTTACCTATGAGCCATTACAACGCCAATCTACGCGATATCGAATTCTGCCTCTTTGATTTACTCGGGGCCGAGAAAGTTCTAGGTACATCAATCTTTAGTGAGCTAGATCGTGACACCGCCATGGGCATGTTGGAAGAGATGAAACGTTTAACTGAAAATGATCTCGCTGCATCATTTGTTGAAAGTGATCGCATTGGGGCCAAACTCGATCAGGCAACTGGCGATGTAACTTTGCCAGAGAGTTTTAAAAAATCTTATAAAGCTTATATCGATGGTGAATGGTGGCGTCTTGATGCACCGGTAGCACTCGGGGGAACAAAAGTTCCAGCATCGGTTCGCTGGGCAATTGCAGAAATGGTTTTAGGTTCTAATCCAGCGATTCATATCTACGCCTCTGGTTATGCCTTTGCTCATGTTGCACATGTTCTTGGAACTGAAGAACAGAAGAAAATTGCAAAACATATGGTTGAAAAACATTGGGGCGCAACAATGCAACTAACAGAACCAGATGCTGGTTCTGATGTTGGCGCGGGTCGCACTAAGGCAGTTCAACAAATTGATGGAACTTGGCACATCACCGGCACCAAGCGTTACATCACATCAGGTGACGCTGATTTCTATGACAACATTGTTCACTTTGTTCTAGCGCGTCGCGAAGGTGGCGGTCCCGGAACCAAAGGTCTATCACTCTTCTTAATTCCTAAATTTATCTTTGATTTCGAAACTGGCGAATTAGGAAAGCGCAACGGCGTTTATGTAACAAGCATTGAACATAAAATGGGTTTAAATGTTTCTGCTACTTGTGAAGTTAATTTGGGCGAGAAAGAGCCTGCTGTTGGATATTTGTTAGGCGATGTACATGAAGGTATCGCGCAAATGTTTAAAGTTATTGAGTTTGCGCGAATGATGGTTGGAACTAAAGCGATTGCAACTCTTTCTGCTGGCTACCAACAAGCACTTCTATATGCCAAGCAACGTGTACAAGGTGGCGATATGAAGGTCATGAATGACAAGGCATCACCGCGCGTCACGATCATTCATCACCCAGATGTGCGCCGTTCGTTGATGGTTCAAAAGTCATACTCTGAAGGTATGCGCGCGCTAGTTCTCTATACCGCCACAATTCAAGATGAAATTGAGCTTGCCAAGGCATCTGGTGATGCAGCAAAAGAGAAAGCAATGGAAGCTCTCAATGACTTGTTGTTGCCGGTTGTTAAGGGTTATGGCTCTGAAAAATCTTGGACACTTCTTGGAACTGAATCTCTTCAGACTTTTGGTGGGGCTGGCTTTACTCAAGATTGGCCTTTAGAGCAATATGTCCGTGATGCAAAAATTGATACTTTGTATGAGGGAACAACTGCAATTCAGGGACTTGATTTCTTCTTCCGTAAAGTTGTAAAAGATGGTGGAAAAGCACTCGGATCACTTGGTAAAGAAATCCAAACGTTTGCCGAAACTTCAAATGGACTACATGCTGAAGAAAAACAAGCCTTGCTTAAGGCACTCGGTGATCTCAATGGAATGGTTGGTGTTCTAGTTGGACATGCCATGGCTTCACAAGAATCATCAATTGAAATTTATAAAGTCGGCCTAAATACATCACGCGTCTTAATGGCAGTGGGCGACATTATTACTTCATGGCTACTGTTACGTAGCGCTGATATTGCTGCAGGCAAATTAGCTGATGCAAGTGCGAAAGATAAAGATTTCTACAATGGAAAAATTGCAGCGGCAAAGTTCTTTGTCACTAATTACCTGCCTCATATCACAGCCGATCGTAAGATCGTTGAGGCAACTGATAATGCAATTATGGAGATCTCTGAAAACGCTTTCTAGTTTCGGGTAGGCTCCACCCATGCTGAAAAAGCACTCCGGTGAGTTCTATCTTCTAGCAGGAGCAGTCTTATTCTCTTTTAACGGTGTCGTCATAACGGTGGCCTTAGACCATATGACTGCCTTCCGTTTAGCCCAGACTCGCTCAATTGGAGCATTCGTACTCCTCTTTCTCTTTACCTATTTTCAAGATCGCGAATCACTATCTGCAACTAAAAAAGAAATCCCCACGCTTATGTTTTACGGAATTTTTGGATATGCGATGGTGCAGTTGGGTTATCTCGTAAGTATATCTAGAGGTGTTCCACTTAGTTTGGCTTTAATTATTGAATTCACCGCTCCAATTTGGATTGTGCTCTGGATTAAATTTATACGCAAAAGTGCAGTTGCAAACCAGATGTGGCTCGCAATTTCTCTCTCGCTAACTGGCCTGATTCTTGTTGCCAAAGCTTGGAGAGGTTTAACTTTTGATTTAATTGGTGTACTCGGCGCACTTGGCGCGGCTTTAGCGCTGGCAGTTTATTTCCTAATGAGTGAGAGCCAAGGCAAGAAGCGGAATGCGCAATCGATGGCGGTTTTTGGCTTTGGTTTCTCCGCACTCTTCTGGTGCATCGTTCTGCCGGTGTGGAATTATCCATTCGATGTATTTACATCCAGCATGAATTTACAAGGAAGATTTGATCAGTACAGCCTTCCAGGTTGGGTGATTCTCGCTTTTATAGTTGTCTTCGGAACCTTGGTTCCCTACTTATTGGTTATTAACGGTATCCGCAGACTCAGCGCTTCAACTTCTAGCGTGATCGGAATGTCAGAGCCTGTGCTGGCTGGTGCATTCGCATGGATCTGGTTATCGCAAGGTTGGTCATTTATTCAGCTACTTGGTGGCGCCGTTGTATTGGTTGGTATTTATATTGCTGATCGCGCCAAGACTTCAGCACACTAATTCTTTTATTAGTTTTGGAACTTATTCGTTCCAGGCACCATCTTGTGGCTCCTGTGCGGTCGTAAAGTCGCGACCCGATCCAGGACTTGCCGCCATATCTGCAAAGCGGGCAAAGTGAAGTTGCGCTGCAACGGTAATTGTTTTGGTTTGACCATTACGGTGCTTAGCGACAATTAAATCTGCTTCGCCCGAACGGTTCTGCGAGTCATACATATCGTCTCGGTGTAACAAAATAACAACGTCAGCATCTTGTTCAATAGAACCAGATTCACGTAGATCAGAGAGCATCGGCTTCTTATCGGAACGTTGTTCTGGGGAACGGTTGAGCTGGGAGATTGCAATTACTGGAACATTTAACTCTTTCGCCATTAACTTTAAGTGACGCGAGAACTCAGATACTTCTTGTTGACGATTCTCTACGCGTTTTCCACTGGTCATCAACTGCAGATAATCAATCACAATTAACTTTAAATCATGGCGTTGTTTTAATCGACGCGCCTTCGCACGAATTTCCATCATTGAAAGGTTGGGAGAATCGTCAATAAATAGTGGCGCTGCAGAGATCTCACCCATACGACGAGCTAACTTTGACCACTCTTCATCGCTTAACTGACCGGAGCGAATATTATTTAATCCAACTCGTGCTTCTGCCGACAACATACGCATCGTGATTTCAGAACGTGACATTTCCAGAGAGAAGATAACTGAAGTCTTTCCGTCATGAATTGATGCGTGACGAGCAATATCAAGACCAAGAGTTGATTTTCCAACTGCAGGACGCGCTGCCAAAATAATCATGTTGCCCGGGTGCAATCCATGAGTGAGTAAATCAAGATCACGGAATCCAGTTTTTATACCTTCAATACCCGTTCCTTTTTGAATCGCTTCAATTTCATCAAGTGCTTGTGGCAGCAACGTTGAAAGTTGCACATAATCTTCAGAAGTACGGCGCTCGGTTACTGCATACACTTCAGCTTGCGCTTGATCTACCGCATCATCAACTTCGCCTTCAACGTTATATCCAAGTTGCACAATCTTGGTTCCTGCTTCAACTAAGCGACGCATAATTGCATGTTCACGCACAATCTTTGCGTAGTAGCTTGCATTGGCAGCTGTTGGCACAGATGAAATAAGAGTATGTAAATATGGTGCCCCACCAGCACGTGCGATATCGCCACGTTTGCTTAGCTCTGCTGAAATTGTTACGGCATCTGCCGGTTCGCCGCGTCCATATAAATCTAGAATTGCATCGTAAATTAATTCATGGGCTGGTCGATAAAAATCGCGTTCACGCAAAATTTCTAAGACATCAGCGATCGCATCTTTCGATAACAACATTCCACCAAGAACAGATTGTTCTGCAATTAAATCTTGCGGGGGTGTGCGTTCAAATTCAGCACCAACGCTGCTTGGAGAATTGCTATATTTCGAGTTATTAGGTAGTTCTACGATGCTCACGAGATCTACCTTTCCACTAAGCACTGACAAATCACTGATAAATAAGGCTGACTCGCCCCAATGGAGGCAAACTTAGAATTTCGCAGGTTAAATAGCGAAAAGCGGTTCACCCCCTTGGGGATAAAACTGTGGATAAGGTGGTGGATAACGGTCTTTTCCTGTGTAAATAGCTGTGTGTAGCTTGTGGGTAACTTTCTCATTATTAATTACTTAGAAAGAAAGTGCAGGTCAGATAGGGGTTTTGGTTAGACCTTCCTGTGAATGAAAATAATTACTTAATTCTCATTTATTGAGATTGAAACGATTTGAGAAAGATAAAACCCCGACCACTCTAAATTTTGCAGGGTGGCCGGGGTTTTATTTAGAAATATTTACTTAGCGGCGATAACCGTTACCGTCACGGTTGCTACAACTGAGTGCGCAACCGTAACTTTAACTGAGTGATCTCCAGCCTTCTTAATATGTCCAGCAGTTTGAATGCTGTGACGATCGATATCAACACCTGCTGCAGCTTTAATTGCTGCTGCGATGTCTTTATCTGTGACTGCACCGAATAGGCGACCTGCAGTACCAGCTTTTACGCTGATTGAGATTGCTGCCTTTTCTAGCGTTGCCTTGATCTCTTTAGCGTGATCGAGATCGCGGACATCACGTGCAGCGCGAGCACGACGGATTCCTTCAATCTGCTTCTCGCCACCAAGTGACCATGCGATTGCTACGCCACCGGGCAACAAGAAGTTGCGGGCATAACCATCTTTGACAGTAACTACATCGCCGGCTGAACCGAGCTTTGCAACTTCACGAGTAAGGATGAGTTTCATATCTTCATTCCCCCTTAACGAGCTGTCGATGTGTAAGGCAACAGTGCAACTTCACGGCTATTTTTAACCGCAGTAGCAACAGAGCGTTGGTGTTGTGTACATGCGCCAGTGACCCGACGAGCGCGGATTTTGCCGCGATCAGAGATGTACTTGCGAAGGGTGGCTATATCTTTGTAATCGATATAGGTGACCTTGTCACGACAGAAACTACATGGCTTCTTCTTGAACTTCTTATTTAAGGCAGCAGCTTTTGCGCCCTTATTCTTCGGTTCCTTGAGGTTCCGGTTATTTCTTGCTCCCATTGTGGTGCTCCTTTTAAGTGGGCCCTAGTCATTAATACAAACGGTTTTGCCGCTTTTATTTAGAACTAGGAATGGATGGATAGATTTATTTTTAAACTTTAAAAAGGTGGCTCATCAGAGGTTGTGGTTGCCCATCCTCCGCCAGCGCTGGTTGTTGAAGCGGCAGCCCATGGATCATCATTTACTGAATCTCCAGCTGCAGCTGGTGCAGAGAATCCGCCACCTATTCCGCCTGCGCGTTGTGCACGTGTCACCTTCGCGGTTGCGTTACGTAGTGATGGACCAACTTCATCAACTTCTACCTCAAATACTGTGCGCTTTTCGCCTTCTTTGGTTTCATATGAACGTTGCTTTAGTCGACCAGAAAGAATGACGCGCATTCCTTTTGTTAGCGACTCGGCAACATTCTCCGCAGCTTGACGCCAGATCTGACATTGAAGGAAGAGGCTCTCGCCATCTTTCCATTCGTTAGTTGTCTTATCGAGATAACGAGGTGTTGAGGCAACACGAAATTTAGCGACGGCCGCACCTGATGGTGTGAAACGTAACTCTGGATCGTCAACTAGGTTGCCGATCATGGTGATTGTTGTATCTCCTGCTGCCATATTACTTACCTCTTCATCTCTGCTCGTGGAGTCCTTGCTTTAAATTACCGTCTACGAATGACATAAGTGGAGCGACGCTCCATATATGTGGATTATTCGGGACGCATAACCTTTGTGCGGAGTACAGATTCGTTCAAATTAAGTTGACGGTCCAACTCTCTGATCGCTGCTGGTTCGCAAGTCATATCAATAACTGCGTAGATACCTTCGCCTTTTTTCATAATTTCAAAAGACATACGGCGCTTGCCCCAAAGGTCAAGCTTGTTTACTGTGCCACCGCTATCTTTGATGATCTTGAGATATGTCTCAAGGCTTGGTGTGACTGTGCGTTCTTCTAGTTCTGGATCAAGAATGACCATGATTTCATAATGACGCATGTGTTAACCCGACCTCCTCTGGACTAAGACGGCCACGGTATTTCCGTGACAGGAGGGTTAAATTTCCGCACTCTTCAGCTCTTGGCCTACGAATGAGGAGTGCTAAGGGTACTTCTCCCCGCTATCAAAGAGAAATTCACGCAGAGATCTGTGGGCTAACGGGCCTTGAGTGCCGCCGGCTAAGCCGCGGCGCACCAGAACGATGACCAAGTACAGGGTGGCGGCGATGCGCGCTAATAAAATTACCGCGTACCCAAATAGCGGCAATCCGAATTTGGCGCCGGTGACGGTTGCTAAATGCTGCCAAATTGCGAAATGATAAAGAACTTCAGCACCTTGCCAAATCCAAAACGCATGTACGTCGCGTTTATCAATCAGCGCGATCACAGCAAGTGGAGTCAGCCAGAGAACATATTGCGGTGAGTAAACTTTACTTGCACACATGACGATCGCTAAAACTATAAAACTAAGGGAAGCGAGCGAAGGAACGATTCGTAATTCCAAAACATAGATACATAGCGCGGCAAGGCCAGCCAACAAAACTAAGATGGAAAGATAGTTTAGATTTGCTAAATTAACTCCGATTGCAGTTAGCGCATACCAAAGCGATCCCCAGTCAGAGCCGCGGTCAAGATTTAATTGATAGAAACGTAGCCAGCCTTCAGGTGTTGTTAAATAAACTGGCAAGTTAATTGCTGCAAAAGCTAAAACTGTAATTATGAAATATCTAATGGCGCTCCGTAGTTGGTGTCTGCGAAAGAAAATCAGCGCGATTGGAAGTAGTAAAAAAATTGGCATAAATTTTGTGGCAATTGAGATTCCCAATGCAAGGGCGCTTAAATCCAATTTCTTTCTATCAAACCAATAGATTGCACCTAACATCGAAATGATTGCCCACAAATCCCAGTTGATATAAAGGGATGCAATTGCTGCTGGGGCAATTACCGAAAGATAGGCAAACTCTGGTCGGAACTTAAATACAATTAATGAAATAAAAATAAATAGCAGCGCTAATGAAAATACATTTATATAGAAATACCATTGCAGCGCATCAGGACCAGATGGAGTTATTTGCGCTAGTGCCCACATAACAACGCCTGTCACGACTGGATACTCAACCGAATCTTCGCCATTGCTATAAGCCCAATCACCTTTACTTAAACCTCTTTCGCTAAAGAGTGCGGGTAAATCGGAATAACAGGCGTGTACGTATTGTCCGGGAGATTCCCAATTAGTTGCAGCGCAGTAATTAAATTTTGCAAAGCTTAAAAGCGAAGTAAATATTGCTAAGACAATAACTAAGCGCGCACTCTTTTGCACAAACTATTTCTCCTTGCGAGTTTGTACGCCGCCACTTGTCATCACAATAGGTTCTAATCCACCAACATTTGCCGGTGCCGGAAATGACATTACTGGTTGGCCTTTCAAGGCACCCTTCATAAATGCTGTCCAAATTCGAGCGGGGAAGGTTCCTCCAGTTACTGATGTCAATCCACCAATTCCATTAAGTGATTCTGACGCGCTGTCACGGAAGAGAGCAACAGATGCAGCTAACTGCGGTGTGTATGCGCTAAACCAAGCGGATGCATTTGATTGACTCGTTCCGGTCTTTCCAGCGGCAGGTCGGCCAAGTGCGAGCGCTGCCGAACCAGTTCCACCATTTACAACGCTCTTCAGCGCGTAAGTTAGATCAGCCATTACATCCGTTGCAAAAACCTCTTGGGTTTGTGAAACACCTTCATAAAGCAGCCCCTTATTTGGACCAGTTACCGAGGCAATCAAATATGGCTTTGCGTAAATACCTTGTGCTGCAAATGTTGCGTATGCATTTGCAACATCAATTACGTGCGGGCTCGCTACCCCAAGTGAAACTGATGGGGATGGAACCATTGCAACTGATTCAGGAATTCCTGCACGTCGCGCAGCATCTACAACTTTATCGAGTCCAGCTTTTTGTCCGAGTGGAACATAAATCGTGTTAATTGAATGTTTCGTGGCATTTAATAAATCAGTTTCGCCCCAACCTTCGTTGCCATAATTTGAAACTTCATACGGTCTGCCTAGGTCATCAAAAGTCTGGGGTGAATCACCGTTCCACATTGAAGTTAAAGGAATTCCAGCTTCCAGTGCTGCAATCAGTGCAAAGGGTTTAAAAGTTGACCCAGCCAGCGCAATTGATTGAGTTGCATCATTTAATTGTCTAACTAAATAATCACGGCCGCCATACATGGCAATAATTTCACCTGTGCCAGGGCGAATCGCAGCTAAACCAATTCGCAGATTTTCAGGTGCTTTCTTTGGATATAACTTTGTCACTGCATCGACTGCAGACTGCTGGGCTCGTTGATCGATAGTTGTTTTAATAACCAGTCCGCCGACTAATAGTTGGTCTTCAGTAAAACCAAGCTTTCCCATTTCTCTTTGTACCGCAGCAACTAGGTGTCCCTTTGGTCCACTCAATTGACCAGCTTTAGTTCTTGGAATTACGGTTGGAAACTTAGCCTTAGCCGCTTCTTCCTTGGTGATCCATTCTTGTTCAACCATTCCATCGATTACATATGTAAATCGGTTAAGTAGTCTTACTCCATTCTCTTTCGAGAGCGATGGATCGTAATAACCAGGGGAGCGCAAAATACTTGCAATTACTGCGCTTTGTGCCAGCGATAATTGACTGGCGTTGCGGTTGAAATATTGTTGTGAAGCGGTCTGTACACCATAAGAACCACGACCAAAATAAATTGTGTTTAAATAGTTTTCGAAAATTTGATCTTTACTCAAGGAGTTCTCTAGTTTTAAGGAAATTACTAACTCTCTAATTTTTCGTTGGATAGTTCGGCTGGGTGAAAGAAAAGCAGTTTTTGCATACTGCTGCGTAATGGTTGATCCACCTTCACCATTTAGCGAACCTGACTTTAAATTGTTTATTAGTGCGCGTGCGATTCCAGTTGGGCTGAATGCTTTATTTGAATAAAAATTTCTGTCTTCTGCAGCTAAAACGGCATTTCGTAGATTCATTGGGATTTTTGCCAGTGGCAAGATTTGTCGGTTTTGAGTTCCAACTCGACCAATTTCTTGACCATTGGAGTATTGAATTATTGTTGATTGACTATTTACATAAGCATTCGGATCGGGGATCGAAACCGTAAACCATGCAAAAGCAAAAAGCGTTGAACCAGCAATGAAACCAAAGCCAGCTAAAAATATGCCAGCGCGTATGAGTTTCTTGCGGATCATTTCTTAAGGTTACCCTTTTACCCAATCATCATCTTCTAGGGTGCGTACTCGTCGTGGTGGTTTACGCTCATTTCCGTCACCTAATAGATATGTTGCACATAAATGGTTCCATGAGCAATTTCGACAAACCTCAACAATATAGACAGAGAACTCCCCGAATTCTTTCTCCATTACAAGAAGTTCAATTTCATTCTTAATACGGCCTGAGAATTGACCTAACTGATCACCAAAAGTGTATTTAAGTTCGACTAAAGCATCTTTCTTACAGACCGGACATTTACGACTAGCTTTTTCACCATGATACTTAGCTGCTCTCATTAAATATGGATCTGCATCACAAGCATCTACAACCCCGCGAAATAGCGCGAGCAAGGTTGCACGCTTATCGAGTGAATAGTCGATATAGCCGCGCTTAGATTTCATAGTAAGAGAAGGATAAACCTCTTTATCTCAGGCTGCTCTATTACCCTTTCGCTGTGAGCAATACCAGCATGAGTCCTTGGAAGATTCTTACCGATAAGAAATTTTCACGATTATTAAGACTTCGCTGGTCTGGACAAATGACCGATGGCATTTTTCAAAGCGCTCTCGCATCTTTTGTTCTCTTTTCACCTGAGCGACAAGCAAATGCACTTAATGCAGCGCTGGCTTTTGCGGTGGTGCTACTTCCTTATTCATTTATTGGACCATTCGTTGGAACAATTCTCGATCGCGTCTCACGTCAACGCGCACTAATGTTTTCAAACTTAGCTAGATCTGTAACTCTTTTACTCATCGCACTTTTAATTTTTAATGGCTATACCGGTGTTGAATTAACAATATTTATTTTAATTACTTTTGGTGTTAACAGATTAATTCTGGCTGGACTTTCTGCTGGTATTCCATTAATGATTGAAAGTAAATCTCTCATTAGCGCTAATGCTCTCGCTGTAACTGGTGGTTCAGTCTGGGTGGTTCTAGGTGGCGGACTCGGACTCGGAATTCGTAAATTAATTGATAACGACACCAGCGCAGACCGTGCCGATGGTTACATTATTTTAGTTGCCGCAGTTGGATATCTAATCGCCGCATTCTTCGCTTCATTACTAAAGAAGAAAGAGATTGGACCACAAGATCACGAGATAAAAGAAGCAAGTATCGCGCAAGGCTTTATTGAGATGCGTGAAGGAATTGCATTCCTGCGCCAACATATGGATGCTGCTCGCGGCATCGCATCCATCGCGGTTCATCGTGGCGGAATCACCGCCATGACTCTGATTGCACTTTTATTAGAAAGAAATACATTTAATGATCCATTAGATAACGAAGCCGGGTTAGCAGGTTTAAGTTTTACACTCTCAATTGCTGCAGTTGGCTTTGTGGTTGGCGCAATCATCGCGCCATTGGGTGTTACAAAAATGGGACGACATCGCTGGATGCGACTTTCATTATTGCTGAGCGCTGCTGGTCCACTATTTATAGTCTTTACAAGAACGCCAGTTACTTTAGCTATTGCTGCATTTATGACTGCCTTATGGGGGCAGAGTTTAAAAGTGACCAATGATGCACTTGTACAATCTAAGATTGATGACATCTACCGAGGTCGCGTCTTTTCGGTTTATGACGTAGTTGTTAATAGTGCAATCGTTTCAGGGGCTTTATTCGCAGCGTTATTGCTTCCAGATAGTGGTGATACTTATCTAGTTCCGTTAATTGTCTCGGTTATTTATCTTCTCGCTGGGTTGCGTTTACTTCGTGGTGGGGTTTTCTTTGCTCCACCAAGTAAGTAGCTCTTGAGTGGCGCGCGCTTGACCAAGTGGTCCATTTTCCAAGCGAAGTTCCAAGAGAAAATCAAGGGCTTTACCTACGGCTGCAGATGGTTTAATGCCAAGTAACTGCATAACTTGTGCCCCATCTAAATCAGGGCGAATTTTAGATAACTCTTCTTCTTCCATTAATTTAGAAATACGCGCTTCTAAACCATCATAGGTTTTCGATAACCGTTCGGCTTTCTTAACATTACGGGTAGTGCAATCCGCGCGAGTTAATACATGTAAATGAACCAGTAAGTCACCAGCATCTCTGACATAGCGCCGCACCGCGGAATCAGTCCATTCACCATCACCATAACCGTGAAAACGCAGGTGCAGGGCAACTAAAGTTTCGACTTGTTCAATTGTGTCGCCATCGAAACGAAGTGCTTTTAAACGTACCTTTGATAAACGTGCACCCACGACTTCGTGGTGATGGAAAGAAACTCCACCGCCCTCAATCAAGCTGCGAGTCTTTGGTTTTCCAATGTCATGCAAAAGCGCCGCTAAACGAATAATTAAATTTGGTCCGCCTAAACGATCTTCGTGGGCAATTGCTTGTTCAAGAACTGTTATTGAATGTTCGTAAACATCTTTGTGATGGTGGTGTTCATCGATTTCTAACCTTAACTTTGGAACTTCAGGTAAGACAATATCCGCAATTCCAGTTTCTACTAAAATTGTTATTCCTAGTCGTGGTCGGTCTGACATTAATAACTTTATAAATTCATCGCGCACTCGCTCAGCGGAGATTATTGAAATTCGTGGCGCCATATCTTTCATTGCAGTTAAAACATCAGGTGCAATTTCAAAACCTAATTGACTAGCAAATCTTGCCACGCGCATCATTCGTAGTGGATCATCGGAGAACGAGTTCTCAGCTTTAGTTGGAGTTCGTAAAATTTTCTTTGCTAAATCTTCAAGTCCATTAAATGGATCAATAAATTCTGGGGTTGGAGTTGTTAACTCAAGTGCCATCGAGTTAATTGTGAAGTCGCGGCGAGATAAATCTCCTTCAATATTTTCGCCAAATACAACTTCTGGTTTGCGACTATCTGGATCGTAACTTTCGGAACGATAAGTTGTGACTTCCACTGTTGTGTCACCACGTTTTCCAGCAACGGTTCCAAAATCAATTCCAATATCCCAAACATTTTCGGCCCAGACTTTTAAAATCTTTTTACTTTCTTCTGGGGTTGCATTCGTTGTGAAATCCAGATCATTTCCAAGGCGACCTAAAAGCGCATCGCGTACTGGGCCACCTACAAGTGCTAAACGAAATCCTTTTGCTGCAAAACTTTGGGCCAGCGAACTTGCAAGCGGTGCGCGCTCAACAAGGGAGGCGATCGCAACTTCTCCTGCGGCTCCCAATGCACTCGTCACAATAGATAAGGTTAGAGCAGTACCCTTGCTCTATGACCCCGGCACCTAGTGCGGGCAGCGAAGGTGTAAAGAAGAAGCGCAGGCGTAGACGCCCCGCACATCGCGCCCCACTTACGAAAGATCAAACGCAGGCTGGCACAAACAACGATTCAACTGCGCTGCCTGAAAAAGGCGCTCAAAACCGAGCCTCACAGAAAGATAGAACAAAGAGTTACGCTAAAAGAGTCGATGAAGTTAGCGCCGGTGGTCTCGTCATCGATCACAGCGGTAAAAACGGGCTATTGATTGGCCGAATTGATCACAAGGATCCGACTGGAAAAAGAATTTTATGGTCGCTGCCCAAAGGTCATATTGAAGAGGGTGAGACTCCTGAGCAAGCCGCGCTTCGTGAAGTCGCCGAAGAGACCGGAATCGAATCAGCAATTGAACGCTCTCTCGGAGTAATCGATTTTTGGTTTATGGCAGGCGGTAAACGAATTCATAAAACAGTTCATCATTATCTATTTCGAGAAACTGGTGGGTTGCTTGCTCCACAGGAAAGTGAAGTTGATGAGGTCGGCTGGTTTCCGTTAACTGAAATTATTGAACGTTTGGCATATCCAGATGAAAAGAAACTTATTGCCCGAACCAATGCATCTGATGAAGTGGCGCCACAATGAAGCGCTTAATTTCGTTGTTACTACCTTTAATCTTCATATTTACTTCCTTACCTAGCGCGACCGCAGCAGAGAATGTCGTTTATTTAATTAGCAAACCCCACCAATTATTTGATGGAAGTTTTCGTAATGATGAATTAGTTAATGATCTATTGCCAACTGGAAGACTTGGTAAACCACTCGATACCAAACCACGCGGTAACCGTACTTGGGTAATTGATGGGCAACTACTTGATGAAATAGCCGATATGGCAGATGGTTATGACTTAAATAGTGGAAAAGAAACTTCTGGAGAAGTTGCTGCAAAGAGTTGGCTCTCTCGATTAGCGCTAATGACATCGGCCGATAAAATCATTGCTCTTCCTTACGGTAATCCAGATTTATCTTTAGCAAAGCGGTCTGCGCCAAGTGAACTACGTTTTTACTCTAGCTTCGGCGCTGAACGCGTTCGGTTCCATCTCAATCGCCAAATTACTATTGATAATTCGCGTGTATGGAGTAAGGGCGTATCCCGACTCAGTCCACAACTTCGTAAGAAATATACGCAAAATCGCCAAGCCCTGACTGCGCTATCGACTGTAATAAATGCACCTGAAGTAAGGGCACAGCGCGCAAAGTTAGCGATTCTTCTTTCGCCTTCACTTAATAAGAATGATCGAAATTTCTTTTCTTATAACGCGGACGACGGCGTAGCGGCTACGTTAAATAAACTTCGCGTTTCTGCAGGTAAATATCAGATCGCCTCTGAAACTGGTCAAGTTCCAGTCACAGTAATCAATGCATTTGATACTCCAGTTGAAATAAATTTGGAGTTAACTCCGCTGAACTCACGTGTCCAAGTAAGCGATATTTCTAAATTAACTATCGGTGCCAACTCTCGCACCCAACTTTCGGTTCCATTTTCCGCTATTGCACCCGGGTCAACGATAGTTTTGGCTCAAATTACAAACTTAAAAGGTGGATCTGTGGGGCCAGCGGCTCAACTTTCGATCAACATCACATTCTTTAATTCTCAGGTTGCTTGGTTCACAATAGGGGCCGCGCTCTTACTATTTGCCGCGGCACTTTTCCAAAATATCCGAAGATTTAGAAGGAGGCGAAATGAAAAGTAATGAGTTATTCCGCGCCTCTGGTGTGATGGCCATTGGGACAATTCTTTCGCGTATAACTGGATTTTTTCGCGCCATATTAGCCGTTGCAGTTCTTGGAACAGCCCTACTTGCCGATAGTTACAACGTTGCAAACACCATGCCAAATATTCTGTACAACCTGCTCGTCGGTGGGGCGCTAACAGCAATTTTTGTCCCGCAATTGGTTCGTTCATTTTCAGATGAAGACGGTGGACATGGATTTGCTTCACGGTTGGTTACTACCATTTCTGGAATTTTATTGCTTTTAGTTTTAATCGGAATAATTTTTGCTCCAGCACTTGTCAAACTTTATGCACCAGATTTTACAACTGCTGGTTTTGAACGAGAATTTTCTATCGCTGTAGCCTTTACTCGTTACTGTTTGCCACAAATATTTTTCTTAGGTTTATTTACGATGTTAGGGCAAGTAGCCAATGCTCGCGGATCTTTTGCGCCACTGATGTGGGCGCCAATAGCAAACAATCTCGTAGTAATTGTGATCTTTAGTGGAGTGCTCTTTCTTCAGGAGAGTATTTCAATTGAAAATATAACTAATGGGCAACTGCAACTTCTCGGTTGGGGTACGACTTTAGGAATTGTTGTCCAAGCCTTGATTTTAATTCCAGTTGTAAAACGCTCCGGAATAAGGCTTCGCCCCAAATTCGGAGTAACTGGTTTAGGAAAATCATTTTCGCTTGCTGGTTGGACTTTGGTTTATGTATTGATTTCGCAAATTGGTTACTTAATCACAGTAAACGTTGCAACTAGCGCAGCGGTACGTAGCGCTCAAGCTGGCATCACGACCGGTGTTGGGTTTACACCCTTTACTAGCGCTTACTACATCATGCTCTTGCCATATTCAATTGTGACAATTTCTATTGTTACCGCACTACTCCCACATCTTTCAAAGTTAGCAATTGAAAAAAATGTTGATGAAGTAAAGAAACAATTAATTAGAGCGATTCGTATGTGCGGAGTCGTAACTGTGCCTAGCTCAATTGCTCTACTTCTATTTGGTCCTTTAATGACTGAGGTTCTTTACTTCGGTATCTCACTCGAAGATTCACGTTATATCGGTTATGTGCTCTCAGCTTTAAGCCTGGGCTTGGTTGCTTTCTCTATAAACTTAATTTTAATTCGTGGATTTAACGCATTTGAAGATACTAGGACCCAGGTTTTCTCTATTTTAATTATAAATATAATTTCATCAGCGCTCTCTTACCTGTTCCTTGCAACACTAAAGAGTGATCACGTGACTATTGGTTTAGGTGTTGCTTTTGCAATTAGTTATATCTTGGGACTTTTTGTAACAGTCAGACTTTTACGCAGACACACTGGACCTTTGCAGATATCTCAATTTGCTGGCCAGCATGCTCGCCTTTATTTCGCATCAATAATCTCGATGGTTCCATTTTTTGCGCTGGCGCTCTTTGCTGGATGGATTAATGATGACGCTGCTCCAATAATTGGACTGCTGCGCTTATCTTTCATTTTGTTGGCCAGTGGTGCTGGCTTCTTATTTACAGCTCACGCTTTAAAAATAACCGAAATCGCCGCAATGAAAGATTTTGCTACCTCCGTTCTTGGAAAACGACGTGCTGCTCGCGGTGGATAAGCATAAATAGCGCAAATAGATAGACTGAGCACATGATTAGAGATCTCGTTATCGTAGGTTCCGGACCAGCGGGCTATACCGCCGCAATTTATGCTGCGCGAGCCCAACTCAACCCACTTATGTATGAAGGTTCGGTTACTGCTGGTGGCGCACTCATGAACACCACTGAGGTCGAAAATTTTCCAGGTTTTGTTGATGGGGTAATGGGTCCAGATTTAATGGACAGCATGCGCAAGCAAGCAAAACGTTTTGGAACAGAGTTAATAACTGATGATGTTGTTGAGATGGATTTAACCGGCGATATCAAAATTTTAAAAGACGGATCTGGAAATACTGTCCAAGCCAAGGCAGTAATTCTCGCTACTGGATCTGCTTATAGGGAAATTGGCTTAGAGAATGAGAAGCGTCTATCTGGCCGCGGAGTTTCATGGTGTGCCACATGTGATGGTTTCTTCTTCCGCGATCAAACTATTGCAGTTGTTGGTGGTGGAGATTCTGCAGTTGAAGAAGCAACTTTCTTAACTAAATTCGCATCTAAAGTTGTTTTGATTCACCGTCGCGACACTTTGCGAGCCTCGAAAATTATGGCAGAACGCGCACTCAATAATCCTAAAATTGAAATGCTTTGGAACACTGAAGTTACCGATGTTCTAGGTGTAGATAAAGTGGAAGGACTACAGCTTCGCAATCTAGTCACTGGAGAAGTTTCAAAACGTGACTTCACTGGACTATTTGTGGCAATTGGCCACATTCCACGTAGCGAACTACTTTTATCGCAAGTAACTCTTAACAGTGAAGGTTATGTTTCGGTTGAGGGGCAATCAACGCGAACTAATCTAAACGGTGTTTTTGCTTGTGGGGATTTAGTTGACTTCACTTATCGCCAAGCAATCACCGCTGCCGGAACAGGATGCCAAGCAGCGTTGGACGCGGAAAAGTTCCTCTCCCACTAGTATTCTTACAACAACTTAATTTTAAATGTTCAAATCATTATCTAAAGAGGAGCAAAAATGAGCGCAGGAAAAGTAACCGCAGCAACCTTCGATGAAATCGTACTTAAGAGCAGCAAACCTGTTCTTGTTGATTTCTGGGCGGAATGGTGTGGACCTTGTCGCGCAGTTGGACCAATTCTTGATGACATCGCAAATGAGTATGGCGACAAAATCACAATCGTTAAATTAAATACCGATGAAGAATCGGCAATAGCTATTAAGTACGGGGTAACCTCTATTCCAATGCTCAACGTCTATGTAAATGGTGAGGTAGTTAAAACCATAATTGGCGCAAAACCAAAACCAGCTCTTCTAAAAGACCTCGAAGGTTTTATCTAAACAACTCGTTGTTTTAGATTTATTATGAAAGAACTATCTCCAGATGAGATCCGTTCCTTCCAACAAGATCGCGGTTTACATGTCACTGGTGAGTTAAATGACCAAACCCAACGAGTACTAGAAGAATCTCGTTGGAAACTTGGTGATCGTTCACTAAATCTGCAGCAATCTCCAATGATGCGCGGTGACGATGTTGCTGCACTGCAAGCTCGATTAACAGAAATGGGTTTTAACGCTGGACGCGTTGACGGAGTGTTTGGAGAGCGAACCGAAGCTGCAGTAAAAGATTTCCAAAAATCTGTTGGTATAAAAGTTGATGGTAAATGTGGACCGGCCACAATCATCGCTTTGATTCGTTTAACAAAAATTGTCTCGGGCGGTGCACCAACACAAATGCGTGAAAGTGCAGCGCAAAGAAATCGTGGGCCGGCTCTCGCCAATAAAGTTATTGTTATCGATCCCGCATTCGGCGAAGAAGAATCAGAGATTGTTTATGACATTGCACAACGCCTAGAAGGGCGCTTACTCGCACTTGGTGCGAGTGTTTTTCTTACTCGTGGACCACGTAATGTTCTATCTGAAAGTGAAATTATCTCTTTCGCAAATAAAAATAAAGCGGATTTAGTTATTTCACTTCACACAGATACCAATAGAAATCCGGAAGCTCATGGTGTCTCAACTTATTTCTACGGTAGTGATGCGCATGGTATCCACTCAATTGTTGGTGAAAGATTTGCCTCTCTTATCCAGCGAGAATTATGTGCTCGTACAAATTTATTGAATTGCCGTATCCATGCAAAAACTTGGGATTTGCTGCGGCTAACACGGGCCCCTGCGGTTCGTGTTGAACTTGGTTATTTATCTAACCCTGGAGATTTTGCAAGATTGGCGCGTCCTGATTTTCGCGATACTTTGGCTGAGGCATTTATTATCGCGATTCAACGCCTTTATTTATCCGCGGAAGACGATGCCAAAACTGGAACACTTCGGTTATCGGACTTACGGAGTGCAGGGCTGAGAAGGTAATCATTTGAAATCAGTATTGGGTTGGCACGGGCAAGCAGGCGTGTGGGAGACTTCCTCTTATGTCTGAGGTATCAGTTCGCCATCAAACGGGCGCACCGCAAAATCTAGAAGAACGTTTTGCAACACGCGCTGCTGGAATGTTGCCTTCTGAAATTCGATCACTTTTTGCAGTTGCGTCACGTCCAGAAATTGTTTCTCTTGCTGGTGGAATGCCAAATCTTTCCGCACTTCCAATGGAAATGATGGCGGGTGTTGTTAACAAACTTATTTTGAACAATGGTTTAGAAGCTCTGCAATACGGCAGCGGACAAGGTCATCCAAAACTTCGCGAACAGATTTGCGATGTTATGGCTTTAGAAGGAATTCGTGCCAACCCTGATGACATTGTTGTAACCACGGGTTCACAACAAGCGCTTGATTTAATTTCTAGAATATTTATCGATCCGGGCGATGTTGTATTAGTTGAAGCGCCTTCTTATGTTGGCGCACTTGGAACTTTTAGGCAATATGAAGCATCTGTCGTTCATGTTGAAATGGATATGAATGGCTTGGTTCCAGATGCCCTCCGTGGTGCAATTAAATCTGTGCGCGCTGCAGGACGTAAAATTAAGTTTTTGTATTTAATCCCTAATTATCAGAATCCGACTGGCGTTCTTTTGCCAGCCGATCGCCGTACTGAAATTTTAAATATCTGCCGTGAAGAAGGGATCTTTGTAGTTGAAGATAATCCTTACGGACTACTTGGTTTCGATCGCCCTTCGCCAAATGCAATGCGAGCTGAAGATTCAGAGAATGTTATTTACTTAGGCTCATTCTCGAAGACGATTGCTTCTGGATTAAGAATTGGTTGGGCGCTAGTTCCACCATCACTAAAAGATAAATTAGTTATCGCATCTGAATCTTCAATTCTTTGTCCTTCAAACTTTACGCAATTAACAATTTCGAGTTATTTAGCTGATCAACCTTGGCGCGATCAGATTGCATCATTCTGTGAACTTTATAAAGTCCGCCGCGATGCGATGCTTGAATCACTAGAGCAATATTTCCCCGCTGAAGCAACGTGGACAAAACCCGGTGGTGGTTTCTATGTTTGGGTAAACCTGCCACCTGAAATTGATACTAAAGCGATGATGCCAAAAGCAATTGTGGCCAAGGTCGCCTATGTTCCAGGAAATGCTTTCTATGCTGATGGTTTTGGTTCTTGGTCGATGAGACTCTCTTATTGCCACCCAACCCCAGAGCGAATTCGTGAGGGTGTTAAAGCTTTAGGTGGAATTGTTAACGCTGAAATGGCTCGTCGCGGCTCAGCCTTAAAATAATTACTTACCCTCAATTAAATCAACAATCCTTTGTAAGTCTTCTCGTCCCGCATATTCAATAACAATTTTGCCCTTACCGCTTGTACCCTGAATACTTACGCGGGTATCTAAGTGATCGCTCAGCAACTCAGTTGCAGCAAGGGTTTCACCGCTAGCGCCTGATTTCTTGCTCTTTCCTTTATTTTTCTCTTTCTTTGGCGAGTGAATGGCCACCGCCTCTTCAGTTGCGCGGACACTCAACCCTTCAGCGACAATTCGATTCGCTAATTTTTCAATTTCGGCAGCATCGGTTATCCCAAGTAGTGCGCGCGCATGCCCAGCTGAAATTACGCCGGCTGCGACTTTTCGTTGCACGGTTGCAGGTAAATTTAATAAACGTATGGTGTTTGAAATCAGTGGACGTGATCGACCAAGCTTCAGCGCCAACTCATCGTGGGTGCAATTAAAATCTGTTAACAGTTGCGCGTAAGCCGCGCCTTCTTCAAGTGGGTTTAACTGGCTACGATGAATATTTTCAATTAGCGCCTCGCGCAATAATTCATTATCTGGAGTTTGTCGAATAATTACTGGAATCATCTTTAGTCCAGCTGCTTTTGCGGCACGGAAGCGACGCTCTCCTATAATAAGTTCGTACTTACCTGGTGTTGTTTGACGCACAACCGGTGGCTGCAAAATTCCAATTTCTTTTATTGATGCAATTAATTCATTGAGTGCGGTTTCATCAAAGACCATGCGCGGTTGACGTGGGTTTGGTGAAATTGAATCAATTGAAACTTCATTCTGTTGTGCGACTTCATTCCCGTTCACTGTTAGTGAAGTTGGAATTAGTGAATCTAAATTTATTCCGAGTCCACCGCGTTTTGCACTCATGCAATTTCTCCATCATGTTTGTAATTTATATTCACAACATTTGAATCAAATGCCAAATCATTCTTTGGTTTACCTCGCTCAGCAATTTCGCGGGCCACTTGCATATATGCAATCGCTCCAGGAGATAATGGGTCGTATGTCATAACAGTTTGGTTATAGGACGGCGCTTCAGAAACTCTTACTGCGCGCGGAATTGGTATATCAATTAACTCTTTTGGAAAATGTGAACGAACATTTTCGGCGACATCATTTGATAATCGTGTTCTGCCATCAAACATTGTTAAGACTATTGTTGATAAATCTAAATTCGCATTAAGGCGTTTCTTAACAACACCATAAGTCTCTAGAAGTTGAGACAAACCTTCAAGTGCGTAATATTCAGTTTGAATTGGAATTAAAAGTTCGCGCGCCGCAGCGAGCGCGTTAATTGTTAGTAATCCAAGTGATGGTGGGCAATCAATAAAAATGTAATCGTAATTCGGTGAAATTTCATCTAACGATTCTTTTAAACGCAGTTCGCGAGCAACCATTGAAACTAAATTAACTTCGGCATTAGCCAGCGATGAATTTGATGGAACACAATCAAGTTCTGGAAAACCTGCGACTTTTTGAATGACTTTACTTAGCGGAAGATCGCCCATAAGTACGTCATAGATACCTTCGATATCACGGTGCGGTACCCCTAAAGCGGTACTGGCGTTGCCCTGTGGATCCAGATCAATGACGAGAACCCGCAGACCGCCCATCGCCAGCGCTGCTGCAATATTGACTGTTGTGGTGGTTTTGCCGACTCCACCCTTCTGGTTGGCAACAGTGAAAATGCGAGTTGTTGCCGGCTTGGCCATCGCCTCTTTTAGGCGGCGTACACCAACGACCTTGGTCTCGCTCTCGCGATCTCTTGTTTCACGTGAATCATCCACGCGCTTATCTAAGCACCTTTGCGGATCGAGATTATTCGACCCATCTCGATTCCATCAAGTTTAATTTCGTGGAGCTCGGCCCCTTTAACGCCAACCATCTCGGTCGCCGCCGACTCCCCCTTCATCGCAAGAAGTGAGCCTCCAGTTTTGACCATATGCCAGCTAATTTTCTTCAACTTCTCAAGAGGGGCGACCGCACGCGCAGTTACAAAGTTCGCGGTCTTCTTCACATCTTGAGCGCGGCCTCGAATAACCTCAATTGAGGTACCTGCGACAGCCTCTTTAAGAAATTCAACTCTCCGCTCAAGCGGTTCAATCAGGGTTACCTGCAAATCTGGACGGGCAAGGGCGATAACAATTCCAGGAAGTCCTGCTCCTGAACCAATATCAAAGAGGGATGAGCCCTCTGGCAGTAATTTAATGATCGGCAAACAGTTGAAAATGTGGCGATCCCAGATCCGCTCACCTTCGCGCGGCCCAATTAAGCCCCGCTCAATACCCGCACTCGCCAAAAACTCTGCATAAGCGCGAATGGCCTCCTCTTGCCCAGAAAAGTACTGGGCGATCAGAGTTTCACGTGAAACTGACTCCGGCTGGAGATTTTCCATCATCCCTCTTTAGGCGGGATAAATGACGACGAAGCGCTTTGGATCTTCCCCGTCAGATTCTGAGGTTAGACCCAAGGTCTGGATCGTGTCATGGATAATCTTGCGCTCAAAGGCATTCATTGGGTCGAGTTTGATCGAAGCGCCAGTCGTTTTTGCCTGCTCAGCCATCTTCTCAGCTAAGGCGGTCAACTCCTTGCGGCGTCCGGCACGGAATCCGTCGATGTCAAGCATTAAACGGCTGCGGTCTCCCGTTGAAGTCTGAACCGCTAGGCGGGTCAACTCTTGGATGGCATCTAGGACTTCGCCTTCTTGGCCAACTAGGTGGCGCAATTTGCCGCCAACGATTGCCAAGCTGGCGCGATCATTCTCGACATCGATATCAATGTCGCCATCTAGGTCTACTATATCTAGCAAGCCCTCAAGGTAATCCGCTGCAATATCGCCCTCTTCTTCTAGGCGTGCCGCTGACTTTGGACCTTTTTTAGCGGTGGTAGCCGTTGGATCGCCTTCAACTTCTAGAACTTCGGTGCTTTCTTCGCTCATTTTGCTCTCCTTGTTATTATATAAAGTTAATTGAGTTATTTGGTAGTTTTTGCCCTTAAATGTCCGTTTATTTCTTCTTCTTCTTTTTTGGTTGTTTTCTCTGACGTTTTATATCTGGATTTTCAGCAGCGTTCGGCTCTTCAGGGTTCTTTGGATCGATAACCGTTCCACTCTGCCCATCGCTCTTAGCCTTATGTAAACGCTTACGTTGTAACTCTTCATAAGCGGGTGACCCTGGTGTTGGGTTTCGCTTAATTACGTAGTACTGCTGGCCCCATGTCCAAAAGTTTGTGGTTGACCAATAAATTAAAACACCCACTGGGAAGTTAACTCCAGATACTGCGAAGATCAATGGAAATAAATACAACATAATTTTTTGTTGTTGCAACATCATGTTATTACTTGAATCCATCTTTGGCATTCCTTTAACCATCAACTGACGTTGGGTTGTAAAGGTGGTCGCCGACATAATAAAAATCAAAATAACTGTAACTATTTTTACGGTTGTATCGGTTGATCCTAAAAAGCTCTGTGAAATCTTAGCGCCGAAGAGTGTCGCTTGAGCCGCGCTATCTAGATACTCACCCTTAAGAAAACCACGTGCAATTGGAGAAGAAACACCTTGTGCGTTTTTGGCAGCGATTCCATTAAGCACCGTAAAAAGTGCAAAGAAGATTGGAGCCTGTGCCAAGATCGGAAAACATGAAGCAAGTGGGTTGGTTTTGTGTTCCTTGTAAAGCTTCATCATTTCTTCTGATTGTTTTTGGCGATCATCTTTGTATTTATTTTGGATCGCTTTCATTTGTGGCTGCAACGCAGTTAGTGCACGCTGGCTTTTAATTTGCTTAACAAAAAGTGGGATCAAGATAATTCGAATTAGAACAACAAGTCCCATGATTGAAAGTGTCCATGTCACACCACTATCGGCTCCAAAGATAGGTGACAATAAACTGTGGATTCCAACGATAACTCCAGATACAAAGTTATAAAGCGGATTAAGTATTGCGCCCATTAATTGACTCCTGCACTGGTTTTTGAGGTGTTTAAAACGATTGGTTTAACTGCATAGTCCACGCCGCCGTGTGACCATGGGTTACAGCGGAATAAGCGGCCGACAGACATAAAAATTCCACGGGTTCCGTAATGGGAAATTGCGGAAGCGGCATATGAAGAACAGGATGGGTAGTACTTACATCGTGGGGCAAAAGATGGAGAGATCCATTTTTGATAAAAATTAATTAGCCCAACTAAAACGATGCGCATTATTTAGCCACACTCCGAGCAGATCGTTCTAAAAGTTTCACAATAAGTTTTTCGGTTTCCACAACCACCGTTCCTGAATTATTTTTGGCAAGCGCTCTAATTACAAGCAATGAGCCGTTTGGTAACTTTGAAATATGTGGCGCAACCGCATGACGTAATTTGCGAGCCAAACCATGGCGAACTACAGAACCACCAACGCTCTTATTAATAATAAGGCCACACTTTGGAGAATTTATATTTTCAGCAGGGGAAAGGTAGAGGTATCCAACAAAGTGTTCTGATGTAACGCGTACACCGCTCTTAGTTGCTCGAGCGAAATCCGCGCTTGCTGTTAAACGTGCGTTTTTAGGAAGCACGAAAGATCCGGAGTGGCTCTATTACCTACGCTGAAAGGCGAGTACGGCCCTTGGCGCGACGAGCTGAAAGAACAGCGCGTCCTGCACGGGTAGCCATACGCGCACGGAAGCCATGCTTCTTCGCGCGACGACGTGTATTTGGTTGGTAGGTGCGTTTTGTCATAATGACTCCTTATAAAATTCTTCGATAGACAGTTTTTGACCGCCTTGCTGGTTTTCACCGAGTTAGGTTTTGACTGACCTAACTTTTTGGCTCAAACCGGTTTCTATGAACTCTTCATAAATACGGGGGAAGCAAGAAGGTAACGGTAGAGGTGTGGATAGAGGCGGGTCAAACTGGAGGCCAGGTTTAGGGTTGTGGACAAACGCTTGCTTTTCTTTAGAAAGAGCCTTACTTTTCACCTCTGTCCACAGGCATCCGTCAAAGTGGATCTAAAGCCAAGGCTCAAGCCCAACTTTAGACCACAGCCTGTGGATAACATTGTGGATAGTCCTAGGGGGCGTAATGGCTGTAGTTGAGATCGAACTAGCCGACCTATGGGACCGCGTAATTGAACATGTCTCTCTCGGTGAGCCCCAACATCGCGCCTTCTTAACAATGACTAAGCCACTCGGGTTGGTACAGAGCGATGGGGGAATCACAAATTTGCTTCTTGCCGCCCCAAATGTTTTTGCAAAAGATGTTCTCGAGTCTCGACTGCGCACCGTGGTCAATGAAGTTCTAACTCGCGAGCTTGGAGATAAAACAAATATTGCAGTTATGGTCGATGAATCAATTGAATTAGCCGATCATCCAGCGCCAACCATCACAATTGAACCCACACCAGTTCGCCCAGGCACCGGTCGAGATGGTTTCGAAAATACTTCTCGTAAAAGTGATGAGCCTTCACAATTAAATCCGCGTTATATTTTCGAAACTTTTGTTATAGGTGCATCAAACCGTTTTGCTCATGCCGCCGCAGTTGCAGTTGCTGAGGCGCCAGCGAAGGCTTACAACCCGCTATTTATTTATGGTGAGTCAGGGCTCGGAAAAACCCACTTATTACACGCGATTGGGGCTTATGCCAAAGAGTTATACGGCAGCGTCCGAGTTCGTTATGTTTCATCTGAAGAATTCACAAATGACTTTATTAACTCAATCCGTGACGATAAAGCATCAGCGTTTCAACGCCGCTACCGCGACCTCGATGTTTTGTTAGTCGATGATATTCAATTCTTAGAAAATAAAGAGCGCACCCAAGAAGAGTTCTTCCATACCTTTAACACTTTATATAACGCTAATAAACAAATAGTAATTTCATCTGACCGTCCCCCAAAACAATTAACTACTTTGGAAGATCGATTACGTTCTCGTTTCGAATGGGGTTTAATCACCGACATTCAACCGCCGGAACTAGAAACTCGAATTGCTATTCTGCGTAAAAAAGCTGCACAAGATAAGTTAAACGCTCCGGATGACGTACTTGAATATATCGCTAGCAAAATCTCTACAAATATTCGCGAACTCGAAGGTGCACTAATTCGCGTAACTGCCTTCGCTAGCTTAAATCGCCAAAGTGTTGATCTGGGTTTAGCGGAAATTGTTTTAAAAGATTTGATTCCAACTGGTGCCGGTCCAGAAATTACCGCCGCCACAATAATGGCGCAGACCGCCTCATACTTCAGTCTCACTATCGATGATTTGTGTGGAACCTCTCGCTCTCGCGTTTTAGTTAACGCCCGCCAGATCGCTATGTATTTATGTCGTGAGTTGACAGAGCTTTCGCTTCCGAAAATCGGGCAAGCTTTTGGCGGCCGCGATCACACGACTGTTATGCACGCCGACCGAAAGATCCGCCAACTTATGGCAGAGCGACGTTCGATTTATAACCAAGTTACAGAGTTAACAAACCGGATCAAATCTCAAAATAGATAAAATAAGGAGTAATGTCCGATTTGGGTTACTTACCCCCAAGTGTGGATAAGTTGTGGATAACCGTGGATTTATCTTTGAAAACTGTGGTTAACCAGCGTGGATTACCTATCTCTTGAAAAAGAGGCGACGAGAAAGTTGGGGATTGTGTTACTTACGCACAGCGGTGAGGCCTTTCTCCACAGCTTTTGGCGAACAAAACACCACTCTGAGCAGGGTTTATCGCGCTTGTTCACAAATACTAGCGTTGGCTACTACTACTACCTTTATATAGATAAAACCTCTCCTCAAGCGAACCCCACAACTTTAAATTTAAAACTTGGACTATCAAAAAGAGTGAACGCTATGAAAGACTTTCAACTAAAGAAAATGGGGACTACTAAGTGAAATTCACAGTTGAGCAGAGCGCGCTCGTCGACGGCGTTAATTGGGTTTCGCGCAGTCTTTCCACCCGACCAATTAAAACCGAACTTCTCGGAATCTTTATCGATGTCACCAACTCAGAAGTGATTCTCTCTAGTTCAGACTTAGAAACATCAAGCAAATCTTTTTTTAAAGCAGATATCGCACAAGCCGGAAAAGTTTTAGTTCCCGGAAAACTACTAGCGGAAATATCTCGAGCTCTCCCAAATAAACCAATCACAATAACTTTAGATGGAACCCGAGTACTTGTAACTTCCGGTTCTGCAAAATTCACACTCCCCACACTTTCCATTTCAGAGTATCCAAATCTTCCAGAACTTCCTGAAACTACTGGCGTAGTTGCTAGTGACACATTTGCTAACGCAGTTGCCCAAGTAGCTATTGCGGCAGGCCGTGACGACTCATTACCAACACTTACTGGCGTACACATTGAAATAAAAAAAGATTCTGTAACTCTTGCAGCAACCGACCGCTACCGGTTAGCAGTTCGCGAATTTAATTGGGATCCAACCGCACCCGGAGTTTCAACAACTACACTTATGCGCGGGCGCACAATCGCCGATGCTGCAAAATCTTTAATAGGATCAAAAAACGTCTCCCTTTCTTTCCCACCAACCTCAAGCAATGATCGCCTCGCTGGTTTTTCCGGCGAAGGAAAATCTATGACCTCCAGAATGTTAGACGGAACCTTTCCACCGTTTAGTCATTTACTTGTTCAAGAAGTTACAACAACAGCAATAGTTGAAGTTGCACCATTTTTAGATTCTGTAAGACGTGTTGCGCTAGTTACAGATAAAACCGTTCCACTGCGTTTGGAGTTTGCCAACAACACAGTGTCACTTGAGGCTGGTGCTGGCGAAGAAGCCCAAGCGACAGAAGCAATTGAAATTTTATTAAACGGTGAAGCAATTTCGATCGCGTTTAACCCAGTATTTCTAGCCGATGGTCTACAAGCCGTTGGAACATCGTTTGTACAAATAACATTTACAGGTTCAAACAAACCTGCAATCTTGATGGGCAAATCAGACCGCGACGGTAAAGTTGTTGAAAACTACCGTTACCTTCTGATGCCAATGCGTTACGCCTCGTAAAGCAAGTAATAAAACCCGTGCGCGTTACAAAGTTATCTTTAATTAATTTTAGGTCTTACAAAAACCTAGAGTTAAATTTAAAGCCTGGGCCAACCACTTTCATCGGCAATAACGGTTCAGGTAAAACTAATATCGCAGAAAGCCTGATTTATTTAGCCTATCTCTCCTCACACCGCGTTTCGCAAAACCTACCCTTACTGCACCTAGGTGCTGACCAAGCGATCATCAGGGCCGAGATCGAGCGAGACGATCGAACTCTCCAAGTAGATCTAGAAATAAATGCCAATAAGGCCAACCGCGCTCGTTTAAATCAAAACCCTACGAAATCACAACGTGAAATTTTAGGCGCGTTACAAGTTATTTATTTTTCTCCGGAAGATCTTGATTTAGTTCGTGGCGAACCCACTAATCGCCGTGAGTTTCTAGACAAACTATTAATTACTCGCGCGCCACGTTTAGCCGGAGTTATCTCCGATTATGAACGAGTCGTGAAACAAAGAAATGCACTACTTAAAACCCGCGCTCCCGAAAATGCACTCGCTCCTTGGACTGAACAATTAATTGTTTTAGGCGCACAGTTAAGCGCTGAAAGAATTTCCTTAGTTGAAGCGTTAAACCCTTATGTAACTTCTAGCTACGCTAATTTAAATGAAATTAAACCCGCATCTATGTCTTATAAATCATCAACTGAAGGCTTAACCTCTGATACTGAATCAAATATAAAAATTTTAACTACACGACAAATTGGGTTGGCGCGACAAGAGCTAGATCGTGGTTCATCGCTAATTGGACCACACCGCGATGATTTACATTTACAACTTGGCGACTTTCCAGCGAAAGGTTATGCCAGCCACGGTGAATCTTGGTCAATGGCTATTTCACTACGTATTGGATCATTTAATTTACTTAAAGCAGAAGGCGCTGAACCAATCTTGGTGCTGGATGATATTTTTGCAGAGTTAGATACTGTTCGTCGCGCACAATTAACTTCAGTAACAAAAATGGCGGAACAGACAATAATTACCGTAGCGGTTGAAAGTGACCTACCTGCTGAACTTTTATCTTCAAAATATTATGTAACACCAGGACAAGTTTTGGCAGCGAACCCAAATGAGTAAGAGAGATCTAGCGCTGGATTTATTTCGTAGTTACAAAACAGGATTTATTAAAAAATCAAAAATTATTGAAGAACGCGCCGCGCAACCAGGTGATCCAACGTTAATTAATGAAGTTCTAACTGATTTAATTTCACAACGCGATTGGCATTTAGGTATCGCCGAAGGAACACTATTTTCAAACTGGAAAAAAATTGTTGGAGATGACATCGCCTCTCACACAACCCCAGTTTCATTACTAGAAGGCGCACTCTTAATTCAATGTTCATCGACCGCGTGGGCAACACAATTGACAGCAGTCGGCCAAGACTTATTGCACTCGGTTCAAAAAAGCGCCCCTGATGCCGGAGTGACCTCACTTAACCTCATCGGTCCACAGGCGCCTTCTTGGAAGCGCGGCCTGCGCACTATCAAAAACGAACGTGGCCCCCGCGATACCTACGGCTAGAGAAATCCTCCTCACCCACTAGGAACCCTCACCTGCGCTCAGAAAAGGCGTTATTTCCCACACCCAAGGCTTATTGTGGCTAGCGTACTTTTAATTTACCGATAGGATTACGAGCCTAAATAGAGGAATTCCCCTTCTATGGCTGTTTTTAGCCCAGAACCTGATTTCTAAGGAGCTTGAGTGTCCGAAAAGACCGGTGGTTACGACGCCAGTTCGATCACCGTCCTTGAGGGTCTGGATGCTGTTCGCAAGCGCCCCGGAATGTACATCGGTTCCACTGGCGAACGTGGCCTCCACCATTTGGTTTATGAAGTCGTAGATAACTCAGTCGATGAGGCGCTCGCCGGACATTGCGATGAAATCAACATTACCTTGATGGAAGATGGATCGCTACAAGTAATTGATAACGGTCGTGGAATTCCAGTTGATATACATCCGGTAGAAAAAAAGCCCGCACTAGAAGTTGTACTCACCGTTTTGCACGCCGGCGGAAAATTTGGCGACGGCGGCTATTCAGTTTCCGGTGGACTGCACGGGGTTGGTATCTCTGTTGTTAACGCACTTTCCACAGATCTCACTGTTGAAGTACAACGTGATGGTTTCTTCTGGACCCAAAGTTACAAACTTGGAGTTCCAACTGCGCCAGTTGCTAAAGGTGGAGTTTCAACTAAATCAGGAACCACGGTTCGCTTCTGGCCCTCTGTTGAAATTTTTGAAACAATAGATTTCTCATTTGAAATTCTCTCTACTCGTTTTCGTGAAATGGCTTTTCTAAATAAAGGTTTGCGTTTAACTCTTACCGATTTACGTCCCGGACACGTGGACGATAAAGGTGAACCCTTAAGTGTTAATTACAAATATGACGGCGGTATTGCAGATTTCGTAAAGCATTTAAATTCAACTCGTGGTGAAACACATAAATCAATCATCTTCTTTGAAGTAGAAGATAAAAAAGCAAAAATATCACTCGAAATCGCAATGCAATGGAACACTGGATTCTCTGAATCTGTTTACACCTTCGCCAACACAATTCATACCCACGAAGGCGGAACTCACGAAGAAGGCTTCCGTACCGCGCTAACTTCAGTCGTAAATAAGTTTGGCGAAGAAGCTGGGTACATTCGCAAAAAGGAAGATCGCTTAACTGGTGATGATGTTCGTGAAGGTTTAACTGCAATCGTCTCTCTGAAAATGGCAGAGCCGCAATTTGAAGGTCAAACTAAAACCAAACTTGGCAACACTGAAGCAAAATCATTTGTACAAAAAACTGTAAACGAATTTTTAACTCAATGGTTTGAGCAGAACCCACAAGAAGGCAAAGATATTGTTCGCAAAAGCATTGATGCGGCAGCCGCTCGTGTGGCAGCCCGCAAAGCCCGTGATTTATCGCGTAATCGCAAAGGTTTATTAGAAGGACGTGGCATGCCGGGCAAGTTAGCGGATTGCCAATGGACTGATCCCGCAAAATGCGAGCTCTACATTGTCGAAGGTGACTCTGCTGGTGGTTCCACAAAAGGTGGTCGCGATTCACGTAACCAAGCTGTACTTCCAATTCGCGGAAAGATTCTTAACGTTGAGAAGGCACGCATCGACCGTGTCCTACAAAACAATGAAGTTCAAGCGTTAATTACCGCACTTGGTACTGGTGTACACGAAGATTTCGATATTGAAAAACTTCGCTATCACAAAATTATTTTGATGGCCGACGCCGATGTTGACGGCCAACATATCCGCACACTTTTATTAACTCTGCTTTTCCGCTTCATGCGTCCATTAATTGAAAAAGGTTATGTTTATTTAGCACAACCACCACTTTATAAAATTAAATGGGGCGGTAAGGATCCAATCGAATACGCTTTCTCAGATCGTGAACGAGATGGAATGATCAAAATTGGTTTAGACGCTGGAAAGCGTTTACCAAAAGATGATGGAATTCAACGTTTTAAGGGTCTTGGTGAAATGCCTGCCAAAGAGCTTTGGGATACAACAATGGACCCAGAGCACCGCGTTTTAATTCAAGTAACTCTCGAAGATGCTTCCGCCGCTGATGATCTTTTCTCAGTGCTTATGGGTGAAAATGTTGAACAGCGCCGCGCATTTATTCAACGCAACGCTAAAGACGTTAGGTTTTTGGATATCTAAATGGCTGAAGATAAAACTCCAATAGATCGCACCGGCATGGCCAACCCAGGTGCTGACTTTGACCGCATCGAAACTGTTGATCTACAAGTTGAGATGGCGCGTTCATATTTAGACTATGCGATGTCAGTAATTGTTGGCCGCGCACTTCCAGATGTTCGTGATGGTTTGAAGCCAGTTCACCGCCGCGTTTTATATGCAATGTATGACGCGGGTTATCGCCCAGATAAGGGTTACTACAAATCTTCACGCATCGTCGGAGATGTAATGGGTAATTACCACCCACACGGTGACACCGCGATTTATGACACTGTTGTTCGTTTAGCTCAGCACTGGTCACTTCGTTATCCATTGGTAGATGGCAACGGAAACTTCGGTTCACCAGGCAACGACCCTGCTGCAGCAATGCGTTATACCGAAGCGCGTCTTTCACCTATCGCGATGGAGATGATGCGCGATATCGATGAAGACACAGTTAATTTTTCACCTAACTACGATGGCCGATCACAAGAACCAAATGTTCTACCAAGTCGTTTCCCGAACTTATTAGTTAATGGTTCAGCAGGAATTGCAGTTGGTATGGCAACGAATATTCCGCCACATAATCTGCGCGAAATTTCTGAAGGTGTTATTTACTCACTTAATAACCCAGATCTAAAACCGGAAGATTTGTTAAATGAGTTAATTAAGATTGTTAAAGGCCCAGACTTTCCAACCAAGGCTTTAATTGTTGGCCGCACCGGTATTGAAGAGGCTTACCGAACTGGTCGTGGGTCGGTCACCATGCGCGCCGTTGTACAAGTTGAAGAAATCAATAAGCGCACATGTTTAGTTGTTACCGAACTTCCATACCAAGTTAACCCAGATAACCTAGCTTTGAAAATTGCTGAGTTAGTCAAAGATGGCAAAATCAAAGGCATCGCCGATGTTCGCGATGAGGGTAACGAGCGCCTCGGCCAACGTTTAGTTGTAGTTCTACAGAACTCAGCGATTCCGAAAGTTGTTTTAAATAACCTTTACAAACAAACCCAACTGCAAGACACCTTCGGTGCAAATATGTTGGCGCTAGTCGATGGTGTGCCACGCACTCTTCGCCTCGATGAATTTATTAAGTTCTACATTCAACATCAAGTAGAAGTAATTATTCGCCGAACTAAATATCGTTTAGCAGAGAAAGAAAAACGCGCTCATGTTTTGCAAGGCTACTTAAAGGCACTTGATGCATTGGATGCGGTTATTGCTTTAATTCGCGCCTCAACAACCCCTGAAGAAGCGCGCACCGGTTTAATGAAGTTACTTGATGTTGATGAAGTCCAGGCAAATGCAATTCTCGATATGCAATTACGCCGTATCGCGGCGTTGGAACGTCAAAAAATTAATGATGAGTACAACGGCCTTATGGCCGACATTGTTGAACTAAATGAAATCTTGGCCAGTGAAGCAAAACAGCGTCAGATAATCATTACAGAGCTTACGGATTTAACTGCAAAATATGGCGATGAGCGCCGTACCCAGATTGTTGCTAGCGAAGGCGACTTTTCGGCGGAAGATTTAATTCCAGATCAAGATGCGGTCGTAACAATTACCCGCGGCGGTTATGCCAAGCGCACTAACGCTGATCTCTATAAATCACAACGGCGCGGTGGTCGCGGAGTTAAAGGCGCCGCGCTAAAACAAGACGACGTTGTCGACCATTTCTTTGTTGCCAGCACTCATGATTGGCTGCTCTTCTTTACCAATCAAGGTCGGGTTTATCGTTCCAAAGTTCACGAATTACCAGATGCGGGACGTGATGCACGCGGACAACACGTTGCTAACTTGATGGCATTTAAACCCGAAGAAACAATTGCCCAAGTTCTTTCAATTAAGGATTACACCGCATCTCCCTATTTAGTTCTTGCAACTAAATTCGGTTTAGTCAAAAAGACTCCACTTACCGAATTTGATTCACCGCGTACTGGTGGGCTAATTGCTATTTCACTTAAACCAAAAGATGAAGTTGTTTCGGCTGCGCTAATTAACAAGGGCGACGAATTATTATTAGTTTCTAAAAAAGCAATGTCATTACGTTTTGCTGCAGATGATGAATCACTTCGCCCAATGGGACGTTCAACTAGCGGTGTTATTGGAATGAAGTTCCGCGAAGGCGATGAACTGCTAACTATGGCGCGCGTTGATTCAAAGAACGCAACATCATTTGTATTTACTGCAACTGATGGTGGTTACGGTAAGAAAACCCCAATCGATGAATATCGTTTACAAGGTCGCGGTGGAATCGGAATTAAAGCTGCCAAGATTGATGAGAATTCACGCGGCACACTAGTTAGCGCACTTGTTCTCGCCGACAGTGATGAAATTTTGGCAATCACTTCTGCAGGAACAGTTATGCGAACACCAGCGGCTGAAGTCCGCCAGACCGGCCGCGATTCAATGGGTGTTCGTTTAGTAAATCTTGATGAAGGCGTCTCATTGGTCTCTGTTACACAGAACCAGGAAGATGAGATTTCAGCGAAATAACGCTACGCTCTGCCATCTGCGCTAAAGAGCGCGTTTTGGTCTCTTGAAGAAGTTCAAGTAACCTAGCGCTTCTGCAAACGTGAAAACGTCTGCGGGCCTATAGCTCAGCCTGGTTAGAGCGCTTCCCTGATAAGGAAGAGGTCGATGGTTCAAGTCCATCTAGGCCCACCCGTTCTAATACGGGGACCTAGCTCAATTGGTAGAGCGCTGCCTTTGCAAGGCAGAGGTTAGGGGTTCGATTCCCCTGGTCTCCACATGAATATTGCAACTCTCCACACATCACTCGGCGACATCATCATCGAGCTATTCCCAAACCAAGCACCTAAGACGGTTGCTAACTTTGTTGAACTCGCAACGGGCGCGAAAGAGTGGACTGATCCACGCACCAGCAAAAAATCAACAGAGAAGTTATACGACGGAACAATTTTTCACCGCGTCATTCCAGGTTTCATGATTCAAGGTGGAGATCCACTCGGTAAAGGTTTCGGCGGACCGGGATATCAATTTGCAGACGAATTCCATGGCGAACTGCAATTCGATGCGCCATACATTCTGGCAATGGCTAACTCAGGACCGGGCACCAACGGTTCACAATTCTTTATCACCGTTGCGCCAACTACTTGGCTAAACCGCAAGCACTCGATCTTCGGAGCAGTTAAAGACGCTGCTTCTCAGGCAGTTGTAGACAAGATTGCAACAACACCAACTGGTGGACAAGATGTTCCCGTAACTCCAGTTGTAATTAATAGCGTCACCATTGCTTAATTAGTTGCTTAATTAGTTAACTAAAATGTTTTCAATGAAGCGTTCTGCAACGCTCTCATTAATTACCATCATTACTGGTGCTTATCTTTTAAATCTCATTTATCCTGCCTTCTATGAAAAGACCGCACTCTTTGGTCCACTCGTTGAATCAGGTGAGTACTGGCGGCTCTTTACGGTCGCACTAGTTCATGGCGGCCTAACGCATTTATTTTTTAATATGTTTTCACTTCTTGTTTTAGGAAATCCGATTGAAGAAACGCTAGGCAAAGCCAGATTCTTAATAATCTTTTTTACATCTCTACTAACTGGCTCACTCGCCTCGATGTATTTAAATAGCTACCCATTTATTTCAGTCGGCGCATCTGGCGCGGTCTTCGGCCTCTTTGGCGCCTTCATCGCCCTTCGTAAACGCATCAACGAAGGCGTACGCGACATCTACGTAATCATCGGGCTGAACTTCGTACTCGGCTTCATCTTCGGCGGAGTGGACTGGCGAGCCCATCTTGGCGGCCTTGTTGGCGGTTACCTAGTTACCGCAACAATGCTGCGAATTACACGCGTGTAATTCCTCCACACCTGTGGATATAACCTGTGGACAAATAAAGAATTTGAAGTGAAAGGACTGTAAAGGGCTTTTCTCAGTCCTGAGCGAAAATTCTCTATTGTTGCTTTACGTTACGAAGAAGAATCTGAGCAACATCGAAAACTTCCACATCACTCTCCCGCCTAGTCATCCCATCACCAATCATCACCCGACAGAAAGGACAGGCAACTGCAACTTCTTGAGCGCCAGTAGCGATGGCTTCATCAACTCGATTTAAATTAATTTGTGTTCCTAGTTTTTCTTCCATCCACATCCGCCCACCGCCACCACCGCAACAGAAAGATCGCTCTTTATTTCGCGGCATTTCAGTTACATCGCAGCCAGAAGCTTCTAGCAATTCACGAGGTGGTGCATAAATCTGATTATGCCGACCCAAGTAACAAGGATCGTGATACGTGAGCTTCTGTTCACTCTTATGTGGGCTTGGCTTTAACTTCTTCTCTTTAATTAAAGTGTTAAGTAATTGAGTGTGATGCAGCATCTCAAGTTCGAAACCACTTTGGGCATAGTCGCGTCCAATTGTTGTAAAGCAATGCGGACAAGTAACCACAACCTTCTTCTTGCCTTTTGAACGACCAGTAAATACTTCATTAAAGGTATCAATATTCTCACGTGCCAAAATTTGGTATAAAAATTCATTACCCGCGCGACGGGCTGGGTCGCCCGTGCAAGTTTCACGCTTTCCAAGAACGGCAAAAGTAACACCTGCCATGTATAAAAGTTCCGCAACTGCTTTTGTGGTTTTTCTAGCATGCTCATCGTAAGCACCAGCACAACCCACCCAGAATAAATATTCAACATCATCTGGTAAGACGCCTTCAACAACGCGAACTGGGAAATCACATTCTGCGATCCAGCCTTCGCGGTCTTGTTTATTAGCACCCCAGGGGTTACCAGCACGTTCTAAGTTTCGGAAAGTTCCACCAAGTTCCGAAGGAAATTCCGATTCCACCAGAACCTGAAAACGGCGCATATTTACAATGTGATCGATATGTTCAATATCAACTGGGCATTCATTCACACACGCTCCGCAATTGGTACAAGACCAAAGCACATCGAGTGAAATCGGCGCAAATTCTCCAACTAGCGCTTCGGTTTCTACGACTTTAGCAAAAGCGTGATCGCGCATCGCCATAATTAAAAGTTTCGGAGAAAGTGGCTTATCAGTATGCCAAGCTGGACAGGCTGATTGACAACGCCCACATTCGGTACAACTGGTCATATCCAGAAGACCTTTCCAGGAAATATCTTTTCTTTCACCAAGTCCAAAAATGTCATCTTCGGCTGGATCCTCAAAGTTAATGGGTTTGCCGTGCGAAAGCATTTCTGGGAGCGCACCAAGGGAATTACTGCCATCACTGTTGCGTTTGTAATAAATATTAAAGAAAGAGAGAAAGCGATGCCAAGCTATTCCCATGGTGAAGTTGCTGGCAATGACAATGAACCAAGCCATCGATACAACAATTTTTGCAGTGGCGACATAAACAATTAAATTCTCGATCGTTGCAACACTAAGACCCTGGAAGGCTAAAACAGCCGGCCACGAAATTGCATAATTCCAATTCCAAGAAGTCTTTCCAATCAGCGCACCTTCTAGTCCTCTTAAGGCAAAGACACAAAAAACAATTGCAAGAATAGTTAACTCAACGTAGTAAGCCTTCCACATTCCTGAACCCTGAAAACGATTTGACTTGCGAAAGCGAGTTACTTGGCGAATTCCAATCAAAGCCACAATACTTATTCCAGTTAGCGCGCCGATGGTTTCAGAGAACAATTCATAAACAACCCAATGACCAATAATTGGCAGAGTAAATTCAGGGTTAATAACTTGACCGTAAGCGGTAATTAAAGTTCCAAGAAGTGCTCCGAAACCGATCATTACAAACCAATGCGCAGCTCCAACAACACCAAAGTTAAGCATCTTGGTGTGGCCGAGAATTTCTTTCAACATATTTTTAAATCGAGCTGCGCCGTCATTGCTGCGCGTTGGATCCGGTTGGCCTTTGCGATAGATCGCCACCAACTGCGGCACCCTTATCGCCAGCATCCCGAGCGCAACAACGGTGATCAGATACGAAAGTAAGCCCAGAGCTAATTGCATAGCCCGAGGTTACCGACAGCAGCGTGATTTTTCCCTTCACCATCTAACGTTTGGCTATTGGGAATGAGCCGACCGTAAAAGGTTCTTCCCAGTCGGCGACTGTCGGAATTTCCCAAGAGTGGGGAATATCCGAGAACTAAGGGGAGTTATACGGGATGCCCCAACCTTGAGTCGACTCGGCTCAATCTTTTGAGTAAGATCGACTCAGGTTAGGGCAGCCTCAACCCCAGATTGGGCTTGAGAAGAGCAAAAAATTAAGCAGAGAAAAAGGAGCATTACATATGGCTAGAGCAGTCGGAATCGACCTCGGAACTACAAATAGCTGCGTTTCAGTACTCGAAGGCGGAGAGCCAACGGTTATCGCAAATGCAGAAGGCGCCCGCACCACCCCGTCGATTGTGGCCTTTGCCAAAAACGGCGAAGTCCTCGTCGGTGAAGTCGCAAAGCGTCAATCTGTCACAAACGTTGATCGCACAATTCGATCCGTAAAGCGTCACATGGGTACTAACTGGACTATCGATATCGATGGCAAGAAGTACACACCACAAGAAATTTCTGCACGTATTCTACAAAAGTTAAAGCGCGATGCTGAGTCCTATCTCGGAGAAACTGTTACCGATGCGGTCATCACTGTTCCGGCTTACTTCTCTGATGCCGAACGTCAAGCCACAAAAGAAGCTGGCGAAATTGCTGGCCTAAATGTTTTACGTATTATCAACGAACCGACTGCAGCAGCGCTCGCCTACGGTTTAGATAAAGCGGATGTTGAACAAACAATTCTCGTATTCGACCTTGGTGGTGGAACATTCGACGTTTCACTTCTTGAAATCGGAGATGGAGTTGTTGAAGTTAAAGCAACTGCTGGTGATAACCACCTTGGTGGAGATGACTGGGATCAAGTTTTAGTTGATCACTTAGTTACGACATTCGGTTCAAAGAACGGAATTGATTTAACTAAAGACAAGATGGCGATGCAACGTATTCGTGAAGCCGCAGAAAAAGCGAAGATCGAACTTTCCTCATCACAACAAGCTTCAATTAACTTGCCTTACATCACTGTTGATGCCGAGAAGAATCCATTATTCCTCGACGAAACATTGACTCGCGCACAATTCCAAACACTTACCGCGCCACTACTTGAGCGTTGCAAGAAGCCATTCCAACAAGTTCTTAAGGACTCCGGAATTGCAATTGGAAATATCAAGAGCGTTGTACTTGTTGGTGGATCAACTCGTATGCCAGCAGTTGTAGATCTAGTTCGTGATCTAACTGGTGGCAAAGAACCTAACAAGGGTGTTAACCCTGATGAGGTTGTTGCAGTTGGTGCAGCACTTCAAGCTGGCGTTCTTAAGGGTGAAGTAAAAGACATCCTGCTTCTTGATGTAACACCTTTAACACTTGGTATCGAAACCAAGGGTGGCGTTATGACCAAGATGATTGAACGCAACACAACTATTCCGACAAAACGTAGCGAAATTTATACAACTGCAGATGACAGCCAACCAGCTGTACAAATCCAGGTCTATCAGGGCGAGCGTGAAATGGCTGCTTATAACAAGAAGCTAGGCATGTTCGAACTAACCGGAATTGCTCCAGCACCTCGCGGAGTTCCACAAATCGAAGTTACCTTTGACATTGACGCAAACGGAATCGTTCATGTCTCTGCTAAAGATCTTGGAACCGGCAAGGAACAGTCAGTAACTATCAGCGGTGGATCTTCACTCTCAAAAGAAGAGATCGAACGCATGATGGCTGATGCCGAATCACACGCTGCTGAAGATAAGCAACGCAAGGAAGAGGCAGAGACTCGCAACAACGGAGACTCACTTGTTTACCAAACCGAAAAGTTCATCGCAGATAATGCAGAAAAACTTTCTGAAGGTGAAACAGCTGAGAAGAAAGTTGAAGTAGAGGCTGCTCTTGCTGAACTTAAAACTTCACTCGAAGGCGCAAACTTCGAAGCTATCAAATCAAATACTGAGAAGGTAGCGACACTTAGCCAAGCACTCGGTGCAGCAATGTATGCAACCGCAGGCGCCGCAGCTGGTGGAGAAGGTGCACCATCTGAAGACGGTGTTGAAGATGCAGAGGTCGTTGACGAAGGTACTAATTCGTAAATGACAAACGAAGATGTAATTGAAACTGAAGTAGTTTCGGATGAGGTCGCCCCAGATCAGTTAACTCAAGTCCAGGAAACTGATCCGGTGGCGGCGCTCACCGCAGACTTGCAACGCTTGCAAGCAGAGTATGCAAATTACCGAAAGCGTGTTGAACGCGATCGCGCAGTTGCACACGAGTTAGCAATCGGTGGAGTCCTAACTGAACTTCTCGCCACACTAGATGACATCGATCGCGCTAGCGAGCACGGTGAATTAACCGGTGGATTTAAATCTGTTGCCGATCGCATCACAGAGACAACAACTCGTCTTGGGCTAGAAAAATACGGAACCGCTGGTGATGTATTTGATCCACAAATTCATGAAGCACTTTTACATGACACTAGCGTCGATGTTTCTCTTCCGACTGCAACTAAAATCTTGCAACCGGGATATAAATTTAAAGAACGCGTTCTACGCCCAGCGCGAGTTGGTGTTACCGAGCCCGCAACAGAAGCTGCTGGCGAGTAAAGATATTCCATGGCCGCTAAAGACCTTTACGAAAAGGATTTCTACAAGATCCTCGGCGTCAGCAAATCAGCTGACGGCGCTGCGATTAAGAAGAAATACCGCTCTTTAGCGCGTGAACTCCACCCAGATAAAACCAAGGGTGATGTGGCGATGGAGGAGAAATTCAAGGCGGTCTCTGAGGCCTACGAAATTTTATCTGATGGTAAAAAGCGCGCCGAGTATGACCAAGCGCGCGAAACATTTGAACGCGGTGGATTTCGCGCACCAACAGGTGGTGCAGGTGGCGGTGGATATTCACAACAAGGCGGCGACTACGCCGACATGTTTGGTGGCGGAAACCCACAAGATATTTTCGCTAATTTATTTGGTGGTGGTGGCGGACGACGCGGTCCACGTAAAGGACAAGATTTACAAACCGAGGCGAGCATTTCATTTAAAGAAGCAGCCTTCGGCACAACTTTAGAACTTCGTTTATCTACCGACGGCGGACCTTCACAAACTATTTCTGCGCGCGTACCCGCTGGCGTTAATGATGGCGCGAAAATTCGCGTAAAAGGAAAAGGCGCACCAGGTGAAGCTGGTCCAGGTGATTTATTTATTTTGCTACACGTTAAAGCTCATCCAATTTTTTCACGTAAAGCTGAGAACATTGCAGTAACTGTCCCAGTAACTTTTGTTGAAGCAGCACTTGGCGCTGACATAAAAGTTCCAACACTTGCTGGTGAAGAAGTCACAGTGCGTATTGCACCGGGAACATCAAACGGACGAGTCTTGCGCGTTAAGGGACGCGGCATCACAAAAAGTTCAACGGTAGGAGATCTACTTGTAACTATTGAAGTTCAGGTTCCACAACGTGTTGAAGGCGCCGCACTTGAAGCGCTGCAGAGATACGCAGCTGAAACTGCCGATACTGATTTTCGCAAAGAATTTTCAACTAAGGCACTGCAATGAGCTTAAACGAAGAGAACCAATTACCAGATGACGATGCTGGACTTTATGTAATTTCTGTTGCTGCTGAAATTTCAGGGCTACATCCACAAACTCTTCGTCAATATGACCGCTTAGGTCTAGTTTCACCAAGTCGCACAATTGGTCGCAATCGCCGATATTCATTGCGCGATATCGCCTCACTTCGCGTTGTACAACGTTTAGTTGGTGAAGGAATTAATCACGCTGGAATTAAACGAATCATTGAACTTGAATCTGCAGTTGCAAATATGTCAATAGAGGTTGCCCAACTACGCATTGAAGTAAACGCGCTACTGACTGAAAACCCCCCAAAATCACTGGCTATTCGTAAGAAAAGTGAAGTTATCGTTTACAAAGAAGATAAGTAATCGGTGTAGGATCAAGAACATGAACGCACATAAAAAGTTAAAGAAAGAAATTATTAAAAAGGCCGTTGTACATGGCAAGGTAATTCTTTCAAGTGGCAAAGAAGCGGATTATTACGTTGATCTGCGCCGCATAACTTTGGATCACAAAGCAGCGCCGCTAGTTGGCAAAGTCATGTTGGAGTTAACTAAAGGTTTAAAATTTGATGCAGTCGGTGGTTTAACACTTGGCGCAGATCCGGTTGCAACCGCAATGATGCATGTGGCCGGCGGTAAAGGTAGAAAATTAGATTCATTCGTAGTTCGTAAAGAAGAGAAGGCTCACGGCCTACAGCGCCGTATCGAAGGACCCGATGTAAAAGGCAAGCGCGTCTTGGCTGTTGAAGATACTTCTACAACTGGTGGTTCAGTACTTACTGCAGTTGAAGCACTTGTTGCAGCTGGTGCGATTGTGGTTGGTGTTGCAGTAATTGTGGAACGTGGTGCTAAGCAAGCAATTTTAGATGCTGGCTATAAATACTTTGCAGCGTATTCATTAGAAGATCTAGGGATTAAATAAACTTAATTTTCTTGTTTCTTGCTACGCCATCCTCGAAATATCTCTAATGCAATTGGCATAAGACTTATTGCAATAATTACCAAAATAATTACCAGTAGATATTTATCAATTGCAACATCAAAGACCCCACCAAGAAGAAATCCCATCCCAATTAGGAGTTGAGTCCACGCAACTCCACTCACAGCGTTCCAAAATCTAAACTGTTTCTTACTGACACCAATCACACCGCAGACCGGGCTAATTAGCGTACGAACAACAGGTACGAAACGCGATAACACTAAAGCTTTACCAATTCCGTACTTGGCAATCCACTTCTCGGTTGTTACAACATTTTTATGATTGAAGTAGCGACCATTGGACCGGTCAAAGAATTTTCTTCCATATTTACTTCCAGTCCAGTAAGCGAACTCCCCACCTAAAATCGCAAAGATGGGCGCGAGCAAAAATAGTAAAAGCGCAGAAATTTGCGCATCGCCTAAGACGATCGACCCGGCGCTGGAAGCTGCAATCCCCGCTAGGAAAAGCATCGTGTCACCGCCGGGCAGCACTAAGCCCACCAGAAGCCCGATTTCCATAAAGATCATGGCTAAGACGCCGATCAATCCGAGCGTTGCAATCACGGAATTAGCATCAAAGACGTTGAACACTTGGGGAAATTGCATGGCTAGAGGCTAATGGATTGACGCCTGTATAAAAGGTATAAAACTTGATTTTGGTACTTGGGGGCTATCTGTGCGTAAACTCTCGCCATCTTCGCGTCCGAATTTCGGTTGGACGCCTGACTCTCCAACGGAGGAGAATCCATGCGCGCATCTGCCGCTCTAACCAACGTGCAAGTAACTGGCACCAATCTAAATATCACTTATGTGGTCCTAGCAATTTCATTATTGGCGCTCGCGATTGCGTGGGTCTTGCGCTCGCAAGTTCTAGCGGCCAGCGAAGGCACTGAAAAAATGCGTGAGATCGCCGAAGCAGTACAAGAAGGCGCCGCTGCTTACCTCGCGCGCCAATTTCGCACACTTTCATATTTCGTAGGAATTGTTTTCTTCGTTCTCTTCGCACTTCCGGCCGACACAATTTCAATCCGTATCGGTCGCTCAATATTTTTCCTAATGGGTGCCGGTTTCTCAGCGCTCGTTGGTTACAACGGTATGTGGCTGGCAGTTCGCGCAAATGTTCGCGTTGCTGAAGCTGCTCGTCAAAATAGCGCACAGCAAGCAGTTCAAATTGCATTCCGTACTGGTGGTGTTGTTGGTATGACCACAGTCGGTCTCGGATTAATTGGCGCATCAGGTGCCGTAATTATTTTCCGCGAAAATGCACCAACCGTGCTTGAAGGTTTTGGTTTCGGTGCGGCAATGCTGGCAATGTTTATGCGCGTTGGTGGCGGAATCTTTACTAAGGCTGCCGATGTCGGAGCAGACCTTGTCGGTAAAGTTGAAAAAGGTATTCCTGAGGATGACCCACGTAACCCTGCAACAATTGCAGATAACGTCGGCGATAACGTAGGTGACTGCGCCGGTATGGCTGCAGATTTATTCGAGTCATATGCCGTAATGCTTGTTGCCGCCTTAATTCTTGGTAAGGCCGCCTTCGGTAATGAAGGTTTAGTTTATCCGTTAATCATTCCTGCAATCGGAATTCTTACCGCCGTAATCGGTATCTTCCTTACTAAATTGCGCTCAACAGATAAGTCAGCAATGACAGCAATTAACCGCTCATTCTTCTTATCCGCAATTATCTCGGCCGTACTTTCAGGTCTTGCAACATTTACATACTTACCTGCAACATTTGATCAACTAACAAACTTCTCACCGAAGGTTCTGGAAGACGCTGGAAATATTAATCCGCGCGTTCTTGCATTCGGCGCAGTTCTAATAGGTATCGCACTTGCTGCAGCAATTCAGGTACTTACCGGCTTCTTTACTGAAGTTGGCAAACGCCCTGTAAATGATGTTTCCGCATCGTCACAGACAGGTGCGGCCACCGTAATTTTGGCTGGTATTTCGATCGGTTTTGAATCAGCTGTTTACTCAGCCCTCTTAATCGCATCCGCGGTATTCGGCGCATTTTTACTTGGTGGTGGATCAATTACCCTCTCCCTCTTCGCAATCGCAATTGCTGGAACTGGTTTGCTGACAACTGTTGGTGTAATCGTTGCCATGGATACTTTCGGTCCAATCTCAGATAACGCGCAAGGAATTGCCGAAATGTCTGGCGACGTTAAAGGTGAAGGCGCAAAGATTCTTACCTCACTTGACGCGGTTGGAAATACAACTAAGGCCATCACTAAGGGAATCGCAATCGCAACCGCGGTCCTTGCTGCAACTGCGCTATTTGGGGCGTTCACTGATGCAATCAAAGAAGCAGTTATTAAGGCCGTTGGTGAAGGTGCAGATGTTGCACTTCAATTCCAAGGGGTATTCGATGTTGCAGATCCACGTAACCTCGTTGGACTAATCATTGGCGCAGCAGTCGTCTTCTTATTCTCAGGTCTTGCAATCAACGCGGTATCTCGCGCCGCAGGTGCCGTAGTTATGGAAGTACGTAATCAATTTAAATTACATCCCGGAATTATGGCCGGAACTGAAAAGCCTGAATACGGCCGCGTTGTAGATATTTGTACACGCGATTCACTTCGCGAACTCGTAACTCCGGGCGTACTTGCAGTTATGGCACCAATTGCCGTTGGTTTCGGCTTAGGTGTTGGCGCACTTGGCGCTTACTTAGCTGGCGCAATTGGTACTGGAACACTAATGGCAGTCTTCTTATCTAATTCCGGCGGTGCTTGGGATAACGCGAAGAAGATGGTTGAAGATGGAAATTACGGCGGTAAAGGTTCTGACGCCCACGCCGCAACAATCATTGGTGACACTGTTGGAGATCCATTCAAAGACACCGCCGGCCCTGCAATTAACCCACTTCTAAAGGTTATGAACTTGGTTGCACTTTTGATTACTCCGGCGATTGTAAGTTTCGCACTTCCAACGCAACAATCAACTTCACTGATCATCGCACTTGTTGCGGTTGCATTTATTGTCGCTGCGCTAATTCGCAACCGACGTCAATCAACTTCTATTGAATATTAAAACCACTCCTTCCCTAAGGAAATAATGGCAAAAGAGTTAAAGACGTTGGTGATCGTTGAATCACCGGCAAAGGCGCGCAAAATTGGTGGCTACCTCGGCGATGGTTACATCGTTGAGGCGAGCGTCGGCCATATCCGCGATCTGCCACAGCGCGCTGCCGACATTCCGAAAGAAGTTAAGAAGTTAGCTTGGTCTAAAGAAGGCGTTGATATCGAAAATGATTTCGCCCCGCTCTATGTAATTAACCCAGATAAGCGCGCGAAAGTTGCTGAACTAAAAGAGTTGATGAAACAGGCTGGTGAAATTTTACTGGCTACAGATGAAGACCGCGAAGGCGAAGCTATCGCGTGGCACTTAATGGAAGTCTTACAACCAAAGATTCCAATTAAGCGAATGGTCTTTAACGAGATCACAGAATCAGCAATCAGAGCGGCAGTTGAAAATACACGTGATCTTGATTATCACTTAATTGATGCCCAAGAAACTCGCCGCGTACTTGACCGTCTTTTTGGTTATCGCCTTTCGCCAGTTTTATGGAAGAAAGTTATGCCGCGAATTTCTGCTGGTCGCGTACAATCTGTTGCCACTCGATTGATCGTTGAAAAAGAACGCGAACGTATCGCTTTTATTTCCTCTGCTTGGTGGGATCTAAGTGCTAAAACTGATTTAGGTTTTACTGCGCGCCTGCTTAGCGTGAATGGCAAGAAAGTTGCAGCGACTTCGGATTTCGGTGCCGATGGTGCGGTAAAAGAAAAGTCAATTGAAAATATTTTGTTATTAGATCAAACCCAAGCGAACGCCCTCGTTGATTCACTTAAAGGTATTCCACTCAACGTTAAGTCGATGGAAGAAAGCCCACGCACCGAGCGCCCCAAGCCACCATTTACAACTTCAACGTTGCAACAAGATGCCGGCTCGCGCCTTGGTTGGGGCGCACAGATCACCATGCGGGTTGCTCAACGTTTATACGAAAACGGTTACATCACTTATATGCGTACCGATTCAGTAAATTTATCTGAACAGGCAGTCAAAGCCGCACGTGCTGCCGCCACATCTTTATACGGAAAAGATCATGTCTACGAAACAACCCGTGTTTATCAAGGTAAAAGTAAGAACGCCCAAGAAGCGCACGAAGCGATTCGCCCAGCGGGTGAAACATTTAAAACTCCGGGTGAGCTAGCACCAGAGCTTTCGCGTGATGAATTCGCTCTATATGACTTGATTTGGAAGCGCACCGTGGCATCGCAAATGGCAGATGCCAAGAAAATGCAGATGCGCGTTGACTTTGATGTGCTTACTAATTCAACTTCGGCTAGCGATGGCAAAGAAACTATCTTTCGCGCCAATGGCAGCGTCATTACCTTTGCTGGATTCCTTGCCGCTTACGATGACATTGCAACTGAAGATAATAAAGATGAAGAGAATGAAGATCGTCGCTTGCCCGCAATGTCTATCGGGCAAGCAGTAAAAGTTGAAGAATATTCTTGCGAAGGCCACGACACCAAACCCCCTGCGCGCTACACCGAACCAACTCTCGTTAAAAAACTGGAAGAACTTGGTATTGGTCGCCCTTCAACTTTCGCTTCCATCATTCAAACAATTCAAGATCGCGGCTATGTAAATAAACGTGGTCGCGCACTCGTTCCAACATTCTTGGCATTCTCAGTTACTGGCTTACTTGAATCGCACTTCAGCAAACTTGTTGATTATGACTTCACCGCGTCAATGGAAGAAGATCTCGATAAAATTGCATCCGGTGAAGCTGGCCGTGTTGATTGGCTCCGCGATTTCTATTACGGCCATGACGGCCAACCTGGCCTTAACGAGTTAACTCTGGATCTTGGCAATATCGACGCGCGCGCCACAAACACCATGAATTTATCGGATTCAATTGAAATCCGCGTTGGCCGCTATGGCGCATACTTACAAGAGAATTTTGAAAATGATGAACGCAAACTGGCCAACATTCCTGAAAACTTAGCGCCAGATGAGCTAACTCTCGCTAAAGCAATTGAGTTATTAGCAGCGCCATCAGGTGAACGCGAACTAGGTACAGACCCAGCAACCGGTTTGGAACTTCTGGCAAAGTCTGGCCGTTTTGGTCCATACATCACTGAAGTTTTCCCAGAAGTCCCACCAGTATTAAACGATAAAGGCGAAGTAAAGAAAGTACGTAAGAAGAAAGATGCCCCGAAACCAAAGACCGCATCCCTTCTATCAACCATGAACCTAGACACCATCACTCTTGATGACGCGCTTCAACTTCTTTCGCTGCCACGTATTCTCGGTACAAATTCTCTGGGCGAAGAGATAACGGTACAGAATGGCCGCTATGGCCCTTATCTAAAAGCTGGTGTTGATTCGCGCACACTAACAAGTGAAGACCAAATATTTTCAATTGATTTAGATCAAGCGCTGGAGATTTACGCAAAGCCAAAAGAACGTCGTCGCGGTGTCGCGAAACCTCCACTGAAAGAACTCGGTGCAGATCCCGGAACCGAAAAACCAGTAATTATTAAAGATGGCCGTTTTGGCATGTATGTCACCGATGGCGAAACTAATGCCACGCTTCGTCGCGGAGACACGCTAGAAGCTATGACGCTAGAGCGTGGCCTTGAGTTGCTTGCTGGCCGTCGCGCATGGGAGGCCGAGAACGGTCCTTCACCAAAGAAGTCACGGAAGAAAGCCACGAAAGCAAAGGCTGGTGACACCGCACCTTCTCTTACAAAGAACAATGTGAAGAAGGCAGCATCAAAGAAGAAGGCCGCCAAGAAAGCTTCCGGCAAAGCTAAAAAATAATTTACTTCTTTACTCCTGGGGATGCGATCGGGATATTTAACCAACCTGCGTTCTGCCCCATTTTTTTATCATAAGTAATAATTCCATCAAGTGATTCGCTGGCATAAATCGCAGAGGCAACATGAATTGCATCTAGTGCCCGCAAAGTCACATTATTCAGAAAAAATTAACTTTAAAATTGCTGAACTATCTAGATACCAAGAACTTTTCAATTTTGGTAACGCTCTGCCACCATTAACTCAGAAGGTGATTTTCCTTTTCCGCGCCATGGTGTTGGGCCCGCAGTTAATCTTGTGTCAAGGTCAACTGGGAGTGTTACAGCGCCGCTCGCTACTAATTCATTCCAAGAAGGCAGACCAGCATCGACCGGAATGAGTTTTGCGACAACCTTGCCCCACTGAGTAATAAAAATTGTTTCCCCAGATTTCACGCGACTGATCACTTGAGATGCATTTAGCTCAATACATACATGCAGAGTCTCAATAGATAGACTTTGCGCATGAGTGATCGTGAAACTTGGTTAATCACCGGAGGCGCTGGCTACATCGGCACGCATATCGCTGATGAATTTATTCGCGCTGGCAAAAACGTTGTTCTCTATGACTCGCTCTATCAAGGCCTCGAATCACGCGTCACCTTCCTTCGCAAAAAACATAACCTTGAGATCCCATTTATAACTGCCGACATCCTCGATTTCAACGAGCTCGAGACAACAATTCAAAAACATAAAGTCACGGGCATTGTTCACACTGCAGCCCTTAAAGCAGTTGGCGAATCAATGGAAAAATCTGATGAGTATTTCGAAGTCAACTTAACTTCCACTATCGAGCTACTAAAAATCGCCGAACGCAATAGCGTAAAAAACTTTATCTTCTCTTCCACTGCCGCTGTCTACGGCAGCCCTGACACCATGGATCCCTGCACCGAAGATGGCCCGAAAGATCCGATCTCGCCATACGGAGATTCCAAATACCAAGCCGAAAGTTATGTCGAGCGCTTCATCAACATTAAAGGCAATCACGGAACTTCACTCCGCTTTTTCAATGTTGTCGGCTCAGCGGCATCTCCCGAACTACTCGATAACTCTGTCGAGAATTTAGTTCCAATTGTCATCAACAAAATTAAAGTCGGCCACGCCCCAGTTATTTACGGCACTGATTACGCAACCACCGATGGCACTTGCATCCGCGATTACGTCGACGTGCGCGATATTGCCCGCGCACATTTAGCTGCCGCAGATGTTAAGCACCAACTTCCACCAGCAATTAACATTGGAACAGGTCGCGGTGCATCAGTGCGCGAGATTGTTAATTTAGTTTCAACTGCAATGAACAAAACCGATACTAAAGTTATTGAAACAGAACGTCGTGCTGGAGATCCAGCATCACTTTGCGCCGATGTCAGCCTTGCAAAATCAGCGCTCGGCTTCGAATCCATTTACTCACTTGAAGAGAGCATAAAAAGCCTTTTTTAACTCTCACTTTTTTGAAGACTTAATTATTTAATAGTGAAAGTTTTGCTTAAAATTAACTCCCCAGCGACCTTTACTTCGACCTTGCGTTTTCCGGGACCGACAGAAGTTGTCCCCGGTCTTACAATTTTTCCATTTATTGTGATGCTGATACTAGATGGCGTGGCATTCTGAACTAAAACTTTAATTTTTCTTCCTGAAACTGATGCAATGGCTTTAGGTGCTGGCGGTGCTACAACGTTGACAGTAAATTTTTGTTCCGCTCCACCATATTGAGCAGTTGGCAGTTGTCGCGCAGTTATTTCTGTTTCTCCCAGACCCACAAAGGTCAATCTATTTCCAGAAATAGAAACCACAGATTTATTCACGGCGTCCAACACCCATCCACCATTTGAATTTGACTTCGGGTAACTGACCGTAATTGGTGCACTTCCCAAGGTAGTAGTTATATTTGCTAATTTTTCTACTATTGGATTGGGCTTAACCGTAATAGTCGTACTTAATATATTTGAGCGTCCATATTTCCCAGCCGCTTCTTGATAAGCACTAATTTTTGTTGTACCCGGTGCAACGCCCACAATCGAACCATTTATAAATGTGGCAATCGCTAAATTATCACTAGTGGCAATCCACGCCCCTTTAGAATTACTCATAGGAAACGCAGATACGGGCAGTTTCTCATTTACTCCAACACTAACTTGGTTAAATGCTCCCAGAGTCGGAGTAAGTCCATTTACGCGAACAAGAAAAGTGGTATTCGCTGCCAACCAATTCTCGCTAGCCGCTTGTGACAAAGTTATTGTTGATGTTCCAGCATCTGTAAATGTGATTGAGTTAAGTTTCACTGTCGATACATTTGGTGCGCTAGAAGTTATTGTCCAAGCACCTGGTGAGGATGAAACAGGGAATGTAATGGCAAAATCAGGATCGCCAGAGACTCTTTCCAAATCTGTTAACTTTGAAATTACAGGGATTCCCTTAACCGTAATAGTGATCGGATTTGGTGTTACAGACCCAAATGTCCCAGAAGTTCCTTGTGTTGCAGTTAATTTCACTGTGCCCGGTTTGTATGCGATAAGTGAAATCTCATTAGTTAAAGAAATCGCGCCGACACCAACGATGCTTTCATCTGAAGATCTAACCTCCCACCTTCCGGGAGAATTTGATAGCGGTGTAAATAGCGAGAATGCCTTACTAACCGTCGACAAATTTATAGTTGTATCAACGAATCCACCTGAAGAAAGTGATGGTTCGATTGCATCTATATTTACTTTAAACGTTGTCGTATACGAGCGATATGCGCCCGATCTGGCTTGCTTTGCTGTAATCACAACAGATCCGGGAGTCAAAGCAGTTATACGTCGACCGATGATGCTGGCTATTGCCGAGTTACTTGAAGAATAGCTCCAAGTGCCAGTCGAATTACTGACGGGATCCTTAATTTCTAAAGTAGAAACACTATTTATGGACAGCGAAATATCTGGAATAGTCGAAACAGTGGGAGTTAACGCTGTCACTGTTATTACCGCACTTGCTGTTGCAGTTTTCCAAGTTGATGTTGGAGCCTGAGTAGCAGTCACGGTTACTTCACCACCATCAAGTAATGTCAAAGTATTTCCAATTACCGTTGCAACTGCACTATTCGAAGATGTATACGACCACGAACCAGGCGAAGTAGAAGTTGGTGCAACCAAAACATATTGTCCTGCAGTAAGTGGCACGCTCTGATTAGCCCAAGGGTTAACAACTGGCACGCCGGGTAGCACGTACAAATTTGCGCTTCGTGTTGCTGCCCCAAATGCCCCACTCGCAGCCTGAGTAAATGTGTATTGCGTTATTCCGGTGGCAAGTAAGGTCACCACAAGGCCATCAACTTTTGCAATTAATGGATTTTCAATTTGAAGAGAAATTTTTCCAGGGGAATTTGAAATTGGCGGTACCAAGGTAATAGTTTTTTGATCAATAGTTACTGTCACGGCACGCGCAGTGCGCAGCCTGGTAGTTTCGGCGTTTGCAGAAGCAGATGGCAAAAGAATTGAAATAAGCAAGGAAGCAATCAGAATTCTCTTTTTTCGCATTTATCTATTATTGAACGCGAATCTGTGAAAACGCCTATTCCGCTCCGCGTTTCCCTATTTTTTACATCACCAGAGCGCGATTCTCAGCGTCTTGAGCATCCCGGTTTTCCACAAACTCTGGAATCTCAGACAACTTTAATTAATATTTCGCACCAGGAGATAACACCATTATTCCCATATTTCTAGAATTGGTAATCAACTGTTTATCATAAGAAATAATTCCAATCACGGCATCCGATATTCGCAGAATTGATGCAACGTGAATTGCGTCCAGCGTCCGCAAAGTTATTTCAAATGTAAAGGCTTCGGCTAATTGCAGCGTCTGTGAATCCAATTCAACATACTGAATCTGCTCCAAAACATCATTTGCCACATTTAATTTCTCAGGATTAATTCGGTTTACAGCTCTCTTTACCTCTACTCGAGTAAGTGTCGAGGTAATCACTTTATTGCTCATAACTTTATCTAGTGCTGGTGTTTCCTTCTCTATAAATATTAGTTTTAAAACCGCTGAGCTATCTAGATACCAGTTCAAAATCTTTCCTCAGCGCGCATTTCCAGCAATATCTCAGTGGAAGTTTTCAACCCTTTAATTTTTACACGGCCGGGGTGCGGACGCCAATTGGGATTTTCTGCTGGCCTTATCAATCCGCTCTCAATATATTCATCAAATAGCGAACGCTTAATTGGTGCTAAACGCGCAACTGGTTTGCCATGTTCAGTAACCTCAATAATTGCTCCAGCTTTAACCATGTCTAATATTTTTGATGCGTTCTGTCTTAATTCGCGCACACCAACGGTTTGCACGCCTACGGTTTGCACACCAACGGTTTTACTTGCAGCGGATTTAGCCATCTTCCGCTTGGCAGGTTTAACTTCTGCTTTTTTCTTGACAGAGGCTGACTTAGCTTTGCGGTCAATTGTTGTCATGCCCTAAAGGTAGCATAATAATGATTTGTGCTACCCAGTGAATCAACTGCGCTAAAGCCCATAAAAAGCCTCTTTTAGCCCCGCCACACCTGCCCGATAGACTTCGGCCATGTCACCAGGCCTGCCCACCCCTGCCGCCCCAAAGCAGGATGCCACCCGCGGCGTCTTGGCCATCCCAGCTTTTCGCAAACTCTGGAACTCCATGCTCTTCTCATCTCTCGGTGATTGGCTCGGACTTCTGGCGACAACTGCGCTGGCCCAAAAACTTTCCGGTGGCTCTTACGCAACTGCAAACTTCGCAATCGCCGGTGTCTTCATTGCGCGCTTGCTGCCCTCAGTTTTTCTCGGACCTTTCGCTGGAGTAATCGCCGATCGCTTTGATCGCCGCCGCTTAATGGTGACGGTCGACATTTTTCGCGCCGCACTTTATATTTCCATTCCAATTGTTGGAACTTATTTCTGGTTATACGCGGCAATGATTTTAGTTGAGTGCTTAACACTCTTCTGGTCACCCGCTAAAGAAGCATCAGTTCCAAATTTGGTACCGAAAGATAAATTAGAGAGCGCTAATCAAGTTTCATTACTTGCTGCCTATGGCACCGCCCCTATCGCCGCGATTTTATTCTCGCTCCTTACTTTGCTTTCAGGTGCGATCGCATCATTCTCATCATTCTTACCAAGTAACTCAATTGATATCGCACTATATATAAATGCCGCTTCATTCTTATTTGCCGCATGGACAATCCGCGGCCTAAAAGATCTTCCAAAAGGTGCCGCCTCAAAATCAACTGCAGGCGAAGGTGTTGCTAGATCTCTTATCGATGGTTGGAAATCAGTCTCTGGTTCCAAAATTATTCGTGGCGTAATTATCGGAATGGTTGGTGCTTTCACCGCAGCCGGTGCGGTAATCGGTTTAGCGCGAACATTCGTTGGTGATCTCGGTGGCGGAGATGCCGCCTACGGAGTTTTATTTGGCGCCGTATTTACTGGCCTTGCAATCGGTATCGCCTTTGGCCCAAAGATATTCGCGCAATTTTCACGTCGCCGTTTATTTGGCGCATCATTAACCACGGCTGGCTTTTTCTTAGTTCTACTCGCACTTATTTCAAACTTAGCGGTGGCAGTATTTATCGTAATTATTCTCGGTGCTTTCAGCGGCGTTTGCTGGGTTACCGGTTTCACTATGCTCGGCTTAGAAGTACAGGATGAAGTCGGCGGGCGCACCTTCGCTTTCGTGCAATCACTTATCCGAATTACTCTGGTGGCCGTCCTTGCGATCTCACCAATCATTGCCGCCGCCTTTGGTGAACATACTTACAACTTCCAAAGCGTTGTCGTTACTTATAACGGGGCGCAAGTCACCATTCTCATCGCTGGTTTCATCGCCGCAATTATTGGCTCGATTTCTTATCGCCAGATGCGCGATCGCCCAAATGTTTCGCTCTGGTCAGATGTATTAGCTGCCCTGCAAGGTGAACTCGGTGGAATTACCGGTGAGCCAACTAAAGGCGTCTTCATCGCATTCGAAGGCGGCGAAGGAACTGGCAAATCAACGCAATCAAAACTTTTACAAAAGTGGCTTATCCAAGAAGGTGAAACTGTAACTCTCTCACGTGAACCGGGTGGAACTGATTTAGGTAAAGAGCTACGCCACACTCTGCTGAGCCATCACACTGGCGAAATTAGTCCGCGCGCGGAAGCACTTATCTATGCCGCCGATCGCGCACACCATGTTTATTCGGTTATTCGCCCCGCCCTAGAACGCGGTGATGTTGTAATCAGCGATCGCTACTTTGATTCTTCAATCGCTTATCAAGGTGCGGGCCGAATTTTGATTCCAGGTGAAGTTGCTCGTATTTCACGCTGGGCAACAGAAAGTTTGTATCCAACGCTAACTATTGTCATTGATATTCCTGCAGAAATTTCGATGTCACGCCTTACATCCCATGATCGCATCGAGTCTGAACCAATTAATTTCCACGAACGCGTGCGTGAAGAGTTTTTGCAAATTTCCTTACTTGATCCAGAACGTTATTACGTTGTCGATGGCACCCAGACAATTGAGGAAATTCACAAAGAAATTATTTCGCGGGTGGCCGAACTTTCTGGCCTAAAGCGTAATGCCAAAGGCCCACACGAGAACCGTTTGCTTCGCCCAATTCGCATCGCATCTAACGCGGTATCAAGTTCAGTAACCCGCGCTGCTACCGCCACAAAAGCCAAAGCAACCAAGTCGGCCAAGGTCCCAAAAATTAAAACTGCAAAAGTTAAAACCCCTAAAACCAAAGTAGAAAAACCAAAAGCCATAAAGAAAGATAAGAAAAAGTAAATGCCCGATGTCTTTAGCGACTTAGTCGGCCAAGAACACATTATTGATATTTTGCGCAGCGCAGTCACTGCCGCGAACGCCCCACAAGAATCAACCGAAAATTCAACGCATGCAATGACGCACGCTTGGTTATTTACTGGCCCACCCGGATCCGGTCGTTCATCCGCGGCGGTTGCATTCGCTCAAGCGCTGATCTGCCCAACTGGCGGATGCGGCGCCTGCAACGAATGTCGCAGCGCAAAAAACAGCGCCCACCCCGATATCGAAATCATCTGCACCGAAGGCCTCTCCATCAAAATCGATGAGGTCCGCGAACTCCTAACCCGCACATCTTGGGCGCCCTCCATGGGCGGTTGGCGCGTTGTGGTTATGGAAGATGCCGACCGTTTAACTGAGTCCGCCGCCAACGCACTTCTCAAAGCCATTGAAGAACCAGGTGGCCGCACCGTTTGGCTGCTCTGTGCCCCAACTCTGCACGATCTCTTGCCCACCATCCGCAGTCGCTGTCGCCACTTGCAACTGCGCACCCCTAGCACCCCGGCCGTCACTAACGTGCTCATCAACCGCGACGGCATCGCCCCAGAGATGGCAGATTTCGCAGCGCGCGTTTGTCAAGGCCATATTGGCCGCGCCAAGTATTTAGCAACTAACGAAATCGTGCGCAGCAACCGTGGCGTGATTATGAAGTTGCCGCTGCAACTAACTTCCATCGCCGCCGCATATGAAGCTGCTCAAAAGTTAATTGATCTAGCAACGCAAGAAGCCAACGCCGCATCGGAGGCCCGTGATGAGAAAGAGACCACCGCGCTGCAAGAGGCATACGGCAAAGGCGCCACTGGTCGCGGCATGGCAACCGGTGCTTCCAAGGCAGTTAAAGAGTTAGAGAAGGAACAGAAATCCCGCGCCACCCGCATGGTGCGCGATTGTTTGGATGGCGCACTTCTTGATATGGCAACTTTTTATCGTGATGTAATGCTGGTGCAGGCGGCAACTGCGCAACCCAACCAACCAACGGCCGAAACTTTGACGCGCTCGCTAATTAATATAGATATGTTCGATCAAATCAACGCCTTCGCGCATAAAACACCCGCTGCCGCGACGGTGAAGAAGATCAACGCCATCATGGAAACGCGGATTAATTTGAGCCACAACGCAGCACCACTTTTAACAATCGAAGCTTTGATGTGTCGCTTGGCATGATTTTTTCCAAAACCGCCCACCCATTTCAAAAATCGGGCATTGCTTTTTTACTCGCACTTTCACTCTTAGCAATTACTGCCTGCGGTTCTGCCAGCACAATTGAAAAACCACTTTCTTCTGCCCTTAATGATTATTATGACCAGAAACTAAATTGGGATAACTGTTATCAAGACTTTGAGTGCGCAGACTTAAAAGTCCCCATCGATTATGAAAACTTAACCACTGGCACATTTAAAATCGCAGTCCTTAGATACCCCGCCGCCATGCAAAATAAAAAACTCGGCTCACTAATCATCAACCCCGGCGGCCCCGGCGCCTCAGGCGTGGATTACGCCTATAACGCCGAATATATCTTCAACCCCGACATTCTCGACCGATATGACATCGTCGGCTTTGATCCCCGCGGCGTCGCCCGCAGCGCCCCAATTAAGTGTTTTACCGATGCCGAAAGCGATGCCAACTTCGCCGCCGACACCAAGCCCGATAACGCCGAAGAGTTAGCCAAAGCAATCGCGGATGCAAAATCGTTTATCGCAAAATGTGAAGCTAAAGTTAAATACTTAGATTCATATAGCACTGCAAATGCCGCACGCGATATGGATATTCTGCGTGAAGTGCTCGGTGATAAAAAACTTAATTACTTAGGTAAATCCTACGGCACATATATGGGCGCACTATATGCCCAACTATTTCCCGACAAAGTCGGCCGCATGGTTTTAGATGGCGCGGTTGATCCATCTGTTTCGCAATACAAACAATCACTGCAACAAGCAATCGGTTTCGAAACCGCAGTCACCGCCTTCATCGTAAATTGCTTAAAACTTCCATCATGTCCACTTGCAAAAACCCCAGAAGAAGCGCAAACCGAAATCATTAACCTCCTAGCAAAGGCCGCAGCAAACCCACTTCCAAGAAAAACGGAAGTTAAAGGCGATAGCCGCTTAGCAACTGAATCAATAGTTGTTTTAGGAATGGCAAATGCGATGTATGACAACACCGAAGGCTGGCCACAACTACGCACTGCAATCCGCCAAGGGCTCGAAGGTTACGGTGATACATTCTTAACGTTGGCCGATAATTACACTGGCCGCGCCCCCGATGGAACTTTCC
>Ga0105055_10000018_pt1 | contig 161280 bp, 159 predicted proteins | sample BON03_FD_78090 | JGI IMG/M metagenome (GOLD analysis project Ga0105055, IMG submission 78090) | Freshwater microbial communities from Lake Bonney liftoff mats and glacier meltwater in Antarctica - BON-03 | ecosystem: Environmental > Aquatic > Freshwater > Ice > Glacier meltwater | place: Lake... | reverse complement strand
TTCCAAGACTCTAATATTTTTACAGGAGTTTCATCTGGTTTACATGTAGTAACTGTAATAGATCCACAAGGATGTACTTATTTAACAACAGAAGTTTTAGTGATTGATTGTCCTAAATTCTTTACTCCAAACGGAGATGGTTATAATGACTACTGGAAAATTACAGGTTTAAATCAACCAGACGCTAAACTTTATATTTTTGATAGATATGGTAAATTACTTAAGCAATTGAGTACTGCAGGTCAAGGATGGGATGGAACGTTTAACGGACAACTATTACCTTCTAGTGATTACTGGTTTACTTTAGATTTTAATGAAGGAACTCAAACAAAACAAATTAAATCACATTTCTCTTTAAAAAGATAAAAAAGCAAATAGTTGAGTAAATAAAAAAGTTTTACGAAAGTGAAACTTTTTTATTTTAAAGTTATCTTTGTTTAAAATTTTCAACATGTACTTTTCCTTTATAATTCCTGTTTATAATCGTCCAGACGAAATTGAAGAATTACTTCAAAGTTTTGCTACTTTAACTTGTGAAAATATTTTTGAAGTGGTTATAATTGAAGACGGATCTTCTATTACTTGTAAACATATAATTAAAAAGTATGCATTAGATTTAGATATTTCTTATTATTTTAAAGAGAATTCAGGGCCAGGTGATTCTAGAAATTTTGGAATGTTAAAGGCTAAGGGTGATTATTTTTTAATATTAGACTCAGACTGTATTTTGCCTAAAAATTATTTATTAGAAGTTGCTAGTTCATTAAAATCAGAGTTTGTAGATTGTTTTGGAGGACCAGATAAAGCTTTAGATTCATTTTCAGATGTTCAAAAAGCAATTAATTTTACGATGACCTCTTTTTTAACAACCGGAGGAATTAGAGGCGGAAGTGAAAAACTAAACAAATTTCAACCCCGTAGTTTTAATATGGGACTTTCTAAAAAGGCATTTCAAGCTTCAAAAGGGTTTGGGAATATTCATCCCGGAGAAGACCCAGATTTATCTATTAGATTATGGAAATTGGGTTACCAAACAAAATTGATAAAAGAAGCTTTTGTATACCATAAACGAAGAATAGATTGGAATAAATTTAAAACGCAAGTAAATAAATTTGGAAAAGCAAGACCAATTTTAAATAAATGGTATCCAGAACATGCAAAAATAACCTATTGGTTTCCCACTTTATTTTGTTTGGGATTTGTAATGAGTATTTTAATTTTAGTATTTAAAACGCCAATATTCTTTATTCTGTATTTGTTTTATTTTTCGGCTCTTTTTATAGTATCACTTATAGAAAATAAAAGTTTTAAAATCGCATTTTACGCACTAATAGCTACTTTTTATCAGTTTTATGGGTATGGAAAAGGTTTTTTAATTTCTTATTTTAATATTTTTATACTTAAAAAACAACCGCAAGAAGCACATCCAGAATTATTTTTCAAAATATAAAATATGACTAAAATTATAGGTTTAACAGGCGGAATTGGAAGCGGGAAATCTACTGTTGCAAAATATATTGCTTCAAAAGGAATTCCTGTCTATATTGCAGACGATGAAGCTAAAAAAATTATGGATAATGAAAAAGTTATTACTGAAATTAAAATAATTTTTACAGATGATATTCTTACCAATGACAATAAATTAGATAGAGTTAAAATTGCAAATATTGTATTTAATAATCCAGATAAATTAAGAGAATTAAATGCAATTGTACATCCAAAAGTAAAAATACACTTTAAGAATTGGTTAAAAAAACATAAAAAGAATCTGTTTATTATAAAAGAAGTTGCTATTTTATTTGAAACTGGTGGAGATAAAGAATGTGATGCAATTATTTTAGTTACTGCACCAGAAGAAATTAGAATACAAAGAACTACTACAAGAGATAATTTAACTGTGGATAATGTAAGAAAAAGGATGAATAGTCAATTTTCTGACATAGAAAAGATAAAAAAAAGCACTTTTGTTATTAATAATATAAACCTCGAAGACACTTATTTTCAAGTAGATGAAATTTTAGAAAAAATGAATAATTCGTAAATAATAGGTTTAATGTTAATCTTTGGTTAATATTTTATTACTTCAAATGTTAAAAAGTTAAATTTGTGTTGATGAATAAGAAAAGATTTAGATTATTAGTTTTTTTAATGAGTTTATCCTTAATTGGTATAATTTTGGTACAATTATATTGGATTAACACTTCCCTAATTATTAATCAAGAACAATTCAAAAATCACGTTCAGCAAGTTATAGGTCATGTTTCAGAAAAAATGAACAACCAAGAATTAATTGCTTTTTTAAAAGAATATAATAAGATTAAAGATAGTATTGGTAAAGAACCAGAAACAAATGTTTTAAAAGAAATATTTTTTTACGAAAGAAATACGAATACTAATAAGACTATAATATACACTAATACTGTTGTTGCAGAAAACTACGGCATTAATGGTTCGTTCTTTGATAAAAAAGCCGATACCTTGAGTATTGGTAATTTAGTATCTAAAAGAAAAACTGAAATTTTTAATGGAATAGGGTTCGATAATTCTAAACAAGAATTTAATAGAACACCAAGTATTATTATTCAAAAATCTGGAAGTTTGTCTGCTTTTGATAAAGCAAATTTTGAAGTCATGTTTAAAGATATTGTTGCACAACGTTCTATACAAGAAAGAGTGTCACAAGAAGAATTGCAAAAAATATTAAAGGAAGAGCTAGATAAATATGGTATTAAAACGCCATTTGAATTTGGAATATATAGTAATGGTTTAGCAACTAAAGTTCGTTCGGAGAAATTTAAGTACGATAAGAAAGCAACTTACGGAATACCTGTTTTTCAAGATAATGAGAAGAAGAGTATGTACCAATTATTAGTTTCTTTTCCACAAAAAAATAAATTTGTTTTCTCTTCTATTTTAGGAATATCCTCTTTATCTTTATTATTTACATTAATTATAGTACTTACTTTTGCGAGTGCAATCAACCAATTAATTAAGCAAAAACAAATTTCAGAAATTAAAACAGATTTTATAAATAATATGACGCATGAGTTTAAAACGCCCATTGCAACTATTAATTTAGCTTTAGATGCTATAAAAAATCCAAAAGTAATTGGCGATCAGGAAAGAGTAATGCGCTATTTACAAATGATAAAAGATGAAAATAAGCGCATGCATGCGCAAGTAGAAAACGTATTGAGAATTTCAAAACTAGAAAAAAATGAATTAGACATATCAAAAGAACCTAGAGATGTTAATGAAATTATTTTAGAAGCGATAGATCATGTTGGTCTAATTGTGGAGGATAGAGAAGGGAAAATTAACTTTCACTTTAATGCAAAAAGAACCACAATATTACTAAACGAACTACATTATACAAACGTATTAGTTAATGTATTAGATAATGCAATAAAATATTCACCTGAAGCACCTATTATTGATGTTTATACAGAAAATATAAAAGATTCTATATTGATTCATGTAAAAGACCAAGGTGCAGGTATGAATAAAGCAGTTCAAAAGAAAGTTTTTGAAAAATTTTATAGAGAACACACTGGAGATATACATAACGTTAAAGGACACGGACTTGGATTAGCATACGTAAAACGTATAGTAGAAGACCATAACGGAGAAATATTTGTAGAGAGTGAAAAAGGTAAAGGAAGTACTTTTACCATAAAAATGCCATTAATAAATTAAAGAAATAATATGGAAGCAAGAAAAATTTTATTAGTTGAAGACGACCCAAATTTCGGAGCTATTTTAAGAGACTATTTAATGCTTAATGATTTTGATGTCACTCTTGCAAAAAATGGAATGGAAGGTTTTGAAAAATTTAAAAAAGACGAATTTGACCTTTGTATTTTAGATGTAATGATGCCTTATAAAGATGGTTACACATTAGCAAGAGAAATTAGAGAAAAAAATCAAGAAGTGCCAATTGTCTTCTTAACTGCTAAAACCTTAAAAGAAGATGTTTTAAAAGGTTATAAAGTAGGTGCAGACGATTATTTAAATAAACCTTTCGATTCTGAAGTTTTATTAATGAAGATAAAAGCAATTATGCTAAGAAAAGCATCAGAAGTAAAACCAGATACCACAAAATTTGAATTTGTAATTGGGGGATTTCATCTAAATTCTAAATTACGCTTTTTAACTTATGCAGACGATGAGCCTATAAAATTATCTCCAAAAGAATGTGAGTTACTAAAAATGTTAGCTTTACATGAAAATGACTTAATGCCAAGAGAATTAGCATTAACAAAAATTTGGAGAGATGACAATTATTTTACTTCAAGAAGTATGGATGTTTATATTGCTAAATTAAGGAAATACTTAAAAAGTGATCCATCTGTAGAAATATTAAACATTCATGGAGAAGGTTTTAGATTAGTAATTAAAAAATAACTAATAAAAAAAAGCGCTTTCAGCGCTTTTTTTTATTAGTTTAAAATAGAGTTAAAAAATTATGCACTTTCAACATGTTTATTTTAACTTCTTAAAAAAAAATCCGACTTTAATTAGTGAAATTTGGGTCGGAATTTCAACTTTATACTTGCAGCCCAAAGTGGTTTACCTCCATTCTATTTTTAATGCGTAAACACTTTTTATTTCTTTATCAATGCTATAAATAGATATTTTATCTGCTTTACTTTCTTTAATTAAAGCTTCATCCCCTAAATTTAATTCTCGCATAAAATTAATATCTATTGCTTTTAATTCTTGTTTTAAAAGATGTTTTGGATTTTCAAAATCTAAACACCATTCCATATATTTAACATTGTTAACATGATTTACAATGTCTAAATCCGATAAAACAACTTTATGCGTTCCTATTTCTTCTGCCTTTTCTTCAATATCAATTTTAACAGTAGATTGATTGGTAGCATTTATATTGAAAATTTCAAAATGGGCATGATTTAGCGCTAATGTATCCGATTTTCTAGTTTGGGTGTTTAGCACAGCCCAGTAGCTTTCACAAGCGATAATTTTTTCATTATTCAAATATACTTCCATAGAGCGAACGGAGCGCGAATTCTCTAAACTTTTAATCCAAGTTTTAATTATAATTTTGTCTCCCCATTTTGGAAGTTTGTCTATTTCTAACCGCATTTTATTCATTACCCAAGCTTGATTATGCGCTTGCATATCTAAATAACTAATACCACCTAAATCAGCATGATTGCCGGCAGTAATTTGTAGTAAATTACAAAGTTCGGTGTATTTTAAAAGCCCATTTGGGTAACAAAGTAAAAAGTTAATTTCGTATTCTTGTTCTAAAATTGGAGTAAATTTTGAAGCTATTGGCATATAAATTTAGATTGTAATTATTCTACTGTAAAATTAAAATATTGTTCATTATTATTACTAAAAGAGGTGTCAATATTAATACTTGTATCCTCACAATTTAAGCCATTTTCCCTGAATGTTTGAATTCTAGAGAGCTCAATTTTGTAATTTCCTGTCTCAAGCAATTTTATACCAACTCTACAATTTAAGAAATCATCTACTTTTTCATAGACAAATAAGTTGCAAAAACTACCTAATGAGCCATTAGTAATTTCAGTTGTATTCTCATCTAAACAAAGATAAATACTTGAATTATATACAGAGGATTTATAAAATTGAATTCCGAAGGAATAATCCAAAGTATAACTAAATAAATCAGTAGTTTCGCTCGTATTATCAAAATTTTGAATTCTGTCTAAATTTGAATTTAGCCAAATAATATCTCCTACATTATAAGAAACTTGAAGGTTTTCAACCGTTATAAGACCCTGTTTCTCTTTTGTTATATTATTTATATTACAAGGTTCTCCAGTCTCGCATTGAAAAGCCATAAAAAGTGGAATAAACAAAAATAAAACCGATATTTTTTTCATATTTTTTTTTAATAAAGATCTAAAAAACCTAATAAAGTTGCGTTAAGAAGTTGTTGTTTCAATATATTCAATTAACTTTTTTCTATCTTCTAAATAATCAAACCACATTACATTTTCTGTTCGTTTAAACCAAGTCAATTGTCTTTTTGCAAAACGACGTGTGTTTTTCTTAATTTCTTCTACTGCAAAATTTAAAGTTGTTTTTTTGTCTAAATAGTCAAACAATTCTCTATAACCTACGGTTTGCAAAGCATTTAAATTTTTATGAGGAAAAACAGTTTCTACCTCTTTCAGCAAACCTTCGTTCATCATAATATCTATTCTTCGTTCAATTCTATTGTACATAACTTCTCTGTCTGCTTCTAAACCTATAATTATAGGAGTGAAATTTCGAGTATTCGATTTCTTTTTTAAAAAAGAAGAATAAGGTTTTTCAGTTCCAATACAAACTTCCACAAAGCGCTTCATGCGTTGCGGATTTTTAAAGGTTTGCGAATTGTTTTCTGCTATGTAATTATAATAAGTTATATCTAATTTTTGTAAGGTTGTAACCAAATAATCCAAACCTTTTTCTTCAAATTCTTTATTTATTTGAGTTCGAATAGATTCGTCTATTTCTGGAAAATCATCAAAACCATTCAAAACTGCATTTACATATAAACCTGATCCTCCAACCATTATTTGCACATTATTTTCTAAAAATAAAGCATCTAGTTTCTCAATTGCATCGCGTTCAAAATCACCTACACTATAGGTATCAAAAATAGATTTATTTTGAATAAAATGATGCTTTGCTGCTGCAAGTTCTTCTTTTGAAGGAACAGCAGTTCCAATAGTAGTTTCTTTGTAAAATTGACGACTATCGCACGAAAGAATTGCACAACCAAAATATTGGGCTAGTTGAATGCTCAAAGCTGTTTTTCCTATTGCCGTAGGCCCAATAATAGTAATAAGATAATTATTCATTTAGTAAACTATTACCGCAATTATAACAATATTTTGCCTCTTTAAGATAACTTGTTAAGCCGCAATTTGTACAGGTTTTTTTTGCAATTAATTTATTTTCGATTTTGTTGTCTTTTTTAACAATTTCAGCAGATACTATTCCAGTTGGAACTGCAATAATTCCATACCCTAAAATCATTACAAAAGAAGCTATAAATTGACCTAAAGGCGTTATTGGAGAAATATCACCGTAGCCAACAGTTGTTAGGGTTACAATAGTCCAATAGATACTCATTGGAATACTTGTAAAGCCACTTTCCTTTCCTTCTACGACGTACATTAACGAACCTATAAATACAGTACTAATTAGAACAAAATAGATAAAAACTACTATTTTATTTCTACTAGCAATTAATGCATCTTTTAAATGTAAAGATTGTCCTGTAAATTTTGGATGATTAATAATTTTAAATAATCGTAACAATCTAAACGCTCTAACTATGGCTAATACACTTGTGCCGGTTACAAAAAGGGAAAGATACATTGGTAAAACAGCAATTAAATCTATAATCCCATAAAAGCTAAAAATATATTTTACATGTCTTCTTGTGGTAATAACACGAAGTAAATATTCAATAGTGAAAAAAGCGGTAATGATCCATTCTAATAACACAACCTCTTTATGGTATTCTCCATCAAAGCCTTGAACTGTTTCTAACATTACCAAAACCACACTTAAGAGAATAACCCCTAAAAGAATTAAATCAAAAAGTCTTCCAAAAAATGTATTTGTTCCATAAATTATTATGTAGATTCTTTGTCTTAATTTTTCTAAAAAGGTTTTTTTCTTTCGCATTTTAGTTGTTTAAAGGTAAATACACTCAAATATAATCTGTTAAAACCTAATTATTTTTAAAGCTTTCTTCTTCCTAGTATAAGATTGAATTATGGTTTTAACATCTTTATTGTTTTGCATAGGAATAATAATTTTCTTTAATATCTCTATGTTTGTAATTTGATAATTTAAATCATAAAAAGCATAACCTTTATACACACCATTTTCGATTAGTACTGCAGTTCGTTCCCCTTTATTTCTTCCTATATCTACAACTACCATGTTTTGGTTCTCAAAAGAATTTTTAGCAATACATTCTTTTACTCTTATGTTATAATCTTCAGGCGATTCTTTGTCAATACATGCACCGTTGCACTCTTGAATACCATATTGAAAGCAACTTTTTTTTGTATCGTATAAACCATTTATTTTTTGACAAAGATTAAATTGTTCTGTTAAACGAAACAATACATTTTTAGCATCTTGAGTAGTAGTAAAAGATGTTATTTCTTTTTTCCTTCCATCTGATTTGTCAATCTTAAAAGCTAAGTAGCCTTTTTCGTTTTGTTCTACATACAAAGCCCATGGGAATAGTGTTTTTCGTTGCGCTCTATTATAGATAGGTTTATTTACTTTGATTTCTTCACTTTCTTTTAAAAGCGCAATTAATTCACTACCCGTTTCTTCATAAGTTACCGCATACACATCGCGCTGTATTTTTTTGCTTTTTGCGTTTGTGCCTGTAAAATGCTGGTTGACTCTTTTTTTTATATTTTTACTTTTTCCAATATAAATAATATCACTTTGCTCATTATGAATATAGTAAATACCTGTTTTAGAAGGAGTTGATTCTATTAAATCTAATAATTTAGGACTTAAGCCAGATTTTACTTCGTTTTTAATGAAGCTTTTTACAATTTCTTTAGAAGAATCTTTAGATAGTAAAAGTTTAAATAGTTTTACGGTTGCTAATGCGTCTCCACTTGCCCTATGTCTATCTGTAACAGGAATTCCAAGTGATCTAACAAGTTTGCCCAAGCTATAAGAAGGTTGCTCGGGAATTAATTTTTTAGATAATTCAACTGTACAAAGGGTTTGTTTTTTAAAATCGTAACCCAGTCTTCTAAATTCTGTTTTTAAAATTCGGTAATCAAAAACGGTATTATGAGCAACTATAATGCAGCCTTCGGTAATTTCAATGATGCGTTTTGCAACTTCATGAAATTTTGGTGCAGAGCGAAGCATGGCATTATTAATACCAGTAAGTTTTACAACAAAAGGTTGTATTGGTTTTTCGGGATTTACCAAACTAATGAATTGGTCTACAACTTCATGGCCATTGTATTTATAAATAGCAATTTCAGTAATTCCTTCTTCGTTATATTGTCCGCCAGTGGTTTCTATGTCGAGTATGCAATAAATAGTTTAAAAGTTTTGAGGTTATAAGTATAAAAATCAAAGTTAAGTATTTTTTCTTTGCTCTTTTTTTTATTTTCGATTACCAAATATACTACTTCCTATTCGAACCATCGAACTTCCGCATGATATTGCTAATTTATAATCGCCAGACATTCCCATGGAAAGAGTTTTCAGTTGTAATTGTTCTGTATTAATTTTATCGAAAATAGATTTCAAATTCAAGAATTCTTTTTCAATTTGGTTTTGGTTCTCGGTAAATGTTGCCATTCCCATTAAGCCAACAATTTTTATGTTTTTAAGTTCTTTGAATTCTTCTGAAATTAGAATCTCATGCAATTCGTTTTCATCTAAACCAAATTTACTTTCTTCTTCTGCTATATAAATTTGCAGTAAACAATTTATAACTCTGTTATTTTTTGCAGCTTGTTTGTTAATTTCTTTCAATAATTTAAAACTATCTACTCCATGAATCAAACTAATATATTCAGCCATAAATTTCACTTTATTAGTTTGAACATGACCAATCATATGCCATTGAATATCTTTTGGCATTTCTTCCCATTTATCCGTCATTTCTTGGATTTTGTTTTCTCCAAAAATACGCTGACCAGCATTATAAGCTTCCATTAAATCAGCAACAGGTTTTGTTTTTGAAACCGCTACTAATGTTACATTTGCTGGAAGTACTGCTTTTATGTTATTAAGGTTGTTTTCTATTGACATTCTGTTGTGTTTTTTTTGTTATTTCGACGATTGAGAAACCTCATTATGTGATTTCTGCTTCGTTGAAATGGTAATTTTATGTTATGCTGAATTTATTTCAGCACCTAATTATTATCGATTCAAATACAATTTCAGAAGTACAAAATTGTATTTTATTTTTCAATCATTCAATACTTCAATTTTTTAATTCTACAGTTCATAAATCACTAATCCACTTCTAAATTTAGGTTCTATGTAAGTGCTTTTTGGAGGCATAATTAAATTATTGTCTGCAAAAGCTTTGACTTCATCCATATTGGAGGGAAAAAGCATAAAACCAACGGTAAATTCTCCGCCATCTACTTTTTCTTTAATTGCAGTTACAGAAAGTTTGCCAGAAAGATAATCAATACGTTCATCGTTGCGCAAATCGCCAATTCCTAATAAAGGTTGTAAAACGGTGTCGTATAAAATTTGTGCATCTAATTTTTGTTTTATTCCTTCTAATTTTTCTTTATGTTTAAATTTTAAAGCGTAGAACTTTTCATCTAAATACATTCCGTATTCTTTCTTTTTTTTTGGTTTCCACAATTCTTGTTCTTTAGACTCTATTTCAAAATTTTCAGATAATTTGTCTAAAAAGGCTTCTTTTGAATAACCGTTTAAATCGCGAATTATTCTATTAAATTCATAAATTTTCACGTTACTTTCTGCAATTAAAAAACTCATAAAATAATTTAGGTTTTTGTTGCCTAAATGTTTGTCTTGTTCTAAAAGCATTTCTGCAGAAGCTGAACGGTGATGCCCGTCTGCAATATATAAATTTGGAATATTATCAAAATGATTATCAATCCAGTCTATATCGTTTTGTGTATCAATTTTCCAAAGTGTATGCTTTTCTTTATTAGTTGTAGAAAATTCATAAATTGCTCTATTTTTCTTTTTCAATAAAATCCAAGTGTTAATTTCTACACTGTCGGGATAAGTAATTAAAACAGGCTCTGTATTAAAACGAGTTTGATGTAAATAATCTTTAAACATTTCTACACGATATTGTAAAGTGTCTTCGTGTTTTTTAATTACATTCTTTTTATAATCTTCAACCGAAGCACCAGCAATAATTCCGGTAAAAACATTCGTTTTTGTTTTTATTTCATATAAATAAAAAGCAGGAACGTCGTCTTCTATAAAAACTTCATTCTTTTTAAAATCTTGAAATCTATTAGCAACTCCTTTAAAACGTTTGTCTAAACTTATATTATGCACATTTTGATAAGCAGGGTTTATGACGTGTAAAAAAGAATATGGATTAAAGTATAACCACGCAGCAAGTTCCGCAGGACTATAATCTTCGTGATTTCTACAAGTAACCAAGCCAACTTTGTCTGGAGTAGGACGAACTGCTTTAAAAGGAATTATTTTAGCCATTTTTGAGTGATTAGGAATTAGTGATTAGTAACTAGCTATTCACTAATTCCTAATTACATTTACTTATTTAGAAAATTGTTTAGAAACTTTTTCTGCTTTTCTACTTTCTGCATAATCGTAGAAACCTTCCCCTGATTTTGCGCCTAATTTACCAGCCATAACCATGTTTACTAATAAAGGACAAGGTGCATATTTAGGGTTTTTAAATCCATCATACATAACGTTTAAGATAGCTAAACATACGTCAAGACCAATAAAATCTGCTAATTGTAATGGTCCCATTGGGTGACCCATTCCTAATTTCATAACTGTGTCAATTTCTTCCACACCTGCAACTCCATTATATAAAGTTTCAATTGCTTCGTTAATCATTGGCATTAAAATACGGTTAGCTACAAAACCTGGATAATCGTTCACTTCTGTTGGCGTTTTTCCTAATTTAGTTGATAAATCCATGATTATTTTTGTAACCTCGTTTGAGGTAGAATAACCACGAATAATTTCTACCAATTTCATAATTGGTACTGGATTCATAAAGTGCATTCCAATTACACGTTCTGGATGCACAACTTGTGCAGCAATTTGTGTAATAGAAATGGAAGAGGTATTAGATGCTAATATTACGTTATGCTCACAAACTTCGCTTAATTGCTTGAAGATGTTCATTTTTAGACTAGTATTCTCCGTTGCAGCTTCTACCACTAAATCACAACCTACAACACCATCTCTAATGTCAGTATAAGTAATAATATTAGAAATAGTTTTGTGTTTGTCTTCTTCAGATATTGTTCCTTTAGAAACCATTCTGTCTAAGTTATTAGCAATAGTTGCCATTGCTTTTTCTAAAGATTTTTCAGAAGTATCAATTAATTTTACAGTAAATCCAGATTGAGCAAAGGTGTGGGCAATTCCGTTACCCATTGTTCCTGCTCCAATTACAGCTATTTGTTTCATTTTTTAATTTCGTTTAAATTGTTTTTTTTGAAACATTAAGAGATTTAGAAAATTTAGTTAAAAGCTTAATGAAGCTAAATATCTTAATGGTTTATTTTTTTTAGCTTAGAATGTTATTTAAATTATAAAATGCAATAAAAATTAGTACAATAAAACTTCCAAATTCGATCATTTTTGATGTTATGTTTAATATATTTTTAATTTATTTGATAAAGTTTTATAAATAGAGTCTAGAAAAAATATAACGATTCCTAGTGTAATTAAAATTCCAAAAACAAATGCTAGAATTAAAAAAAGTTCTCTTTCACTACTATTAGAGTAAGTTATTACTTGTGTGAAAAAACATATAGCATAAAATAAAATTAATAAATATAAAATAGGTTTTAATTTATTATTCAGAGTTATTATAAAATCTTTTCTTGTCATTTACTTATTTTCCATTGAATCAATAATCATGTACGCAACACGTAATGCTTCTGTACCATCTTCAAGCGTTACAATAGGTGTTGTATTATTGTAAATTGCATCTGCAAATGCGTTTAACTCGTCTAAAATAGCATTATTTGGTTCCACACTAGGATTATCAAAATAGATTTGTTTTTTAAGGCCTTCCGCATTTTGTAAAATCATATCAAAATCTCCAGGAATTTCTGGCGCATCTTTCATTTTTACAATTTCACAAACTTTATCTAAATAATCAACAGATATATAAGCATCTTTTTGAAAGAAACGTGATTTACGCATATTTTTCATGGAAATTCTGCTTGAAGTTATATTTGCAACACAACCACTTTCAAACTCTATGCGCGCGTTAGCAATATCTGGAGATTGACTCAAAACAGAAACGCCGCTTGCGCTAATAGATTTTACTTTAGATTTTACAACACTTAAAATCGCGTCAATATCATGAATCATCAAGTCTAAAACCACGGGGACATCGGTTCCGCGCGGATTAAACTCGGCTAAACGATGCGTTTCAATAAACATTGGATTAATTATTTGATCTTTTACAGCAGTAAATGCAGGATTAAATCGTTCGACATGACCAACTTGCCCTTTTACATTATATTCTTTTGCTAAAGCAATAATTTCTTCGGCTTCAGCAACCGAATTAGAAATTGGTTTTTCTAAGAAAACGTGCTTCCCAGACTTGATTGCTACTTTTGCACATTTATAATGCGATAAGGTTGGTGTTACAATATCAATAACATCAACAGCATGAATAAGTTTTGCAATAGTATCAAATTGTGTATAGCCAAATTCAGCAGCAACTTTTTGTCCATTTTCATGGTTTTCATCATAAAAACCTACTAATTCATATTTATCAGATTGCTTTAATAATCGTAAATGTATTTTTCCTAAATGACCAGCACCTAGTACGCCAACTTTTAACATAATAGAGTATTTTCAACAAAAATAACAATTAATTGATAAATTTTGATTGATAATTACCATTTTGTTTTCTATTTTTACCAAAAACAAACATACTTTAAATTGAAAGACACATCTAAACACCAAGGGCTTCGAAACCAGCTTGCTGCACAGCTAGAAGAAAAAGGAATTACAGCCAAAAATGTATTAGATGCAATAAAGAAAATACCAAGGCATTTATTTTTAGATTCAAGTTTTGAAAATTTTGCATACCAAGATAAAGCGTTCCCTATTGGTGCAGATCAAACTATTTCTCAACCGTTCACCGTTGCTTTTCAGAGCCAACTTTTAGAAGTAAAAAAAGGAGATAAAATTCTTGAAATTGGAACCGGAAGTGGTTATCAAACAGCTGTTTTATGTGCAATGGGTGCAGTGGTTTATTCTATTGAGAGACAAAATGAACTTTTTAAAAAGACTTCTCGTTTATTGCCAAAATTAGGTATTTTCCCAAAAAAAATAATATTTGGAGACGGCTATAAAGGTTTGCCTGAAGCAGCTTCTTTTGATAGTATTATTGTAACTGCTGGAGCTCCTTTTATTCCAAAACCATTAATGGCGCAATTAAAAATAGGAGGGAAGTTAGTTATTCCGTTAGGAGAAGAAAATCAGATTATGACAATGTTAGTTCGTAAAAATGAAACCCAATTTGAGAAGCATGAGTTTGGAGAGTTTAGATTTGTACCTTTATTAGAAAATAAAAACTAACTATTTTAAATTTTCTAACTTATTTTTCAGAATTTCGATTTCGTCTAAAATTGAATTAATTTCTTTTTTATTTTCTGTTTTAACTACATCTAGCCCTTTTTCGTTTAAAATTTCTGTGATAGCCTGAAGTACAAATGTATTAAACTCATAATCGTATAGTATTTTTACTTTATACCAAGCAACAAGAATATCTTTTAAGTTTATATCTAAAATAGTTGCTAGTTTTTGAATTTGAACTTTTGTAGGAATTCTTAAACCATTTTCAAACTTACTTATCAATGCTTGATCAATATTTGTTAGTTCTGAAAGTTTTCTTGTGGAAAGTTGTTTGCTATTTCTGGCATCTTTAAGAATTTCTTTCACTTAAAATTAATTTAATAAAAATTAAAAGTTTTTCTTAATTCTGTCAATATCTCGTTTACTATCTTGCTCTTTTAAAGATTCGCGTTTATCGTAGTTTTTCTTTCCTTTACATAAAGCTATTTCAAGTTTAGCCAAGCCTTTATCTGTAGTATACAAACGTAGCGGAACAATTGTTAACCCTTTGTTTTGGTTATCTTTCTCCAGTTTTTTTAGTTCTTTTCTATTTAAAAGAAGCTTGCGTTCACTTTTTGCTTTATGGTTGTAATGCGTACCGTATAAATATTCTTCAATGGTAGCATTAATAACAAATAATTCATTATTGCTAAACTCACAAAAACTTTCTGTTATAGACGCTTTTCCTAAACGAATAGATTTTATTTCAGTACCCGTTAGTACAATACCTGCGTTATATTTATCTAGAATCTCGTAATCGAAACGAGCTCTTTTATTTTGTATGTTGATTATCTTTTGCATAATACTACAAATGTAGAATAATTGTATATAAATAAGAAAGTTATACCTATAAAATTTATTATATTTGGAATCCAAACAAAACTTAACTATAAATGAAACTTAAAATTGCAACATTATTATTGTTCTTATCTGTTTTTTCTTCAGCACAAACTCCATGTATTTCGGGGTTTGCAGGAGTATATCCATGTAATAATATAGATTTACTATCTCATTTATCTATTACTCAATTAGGTGGTGGTGCAGGTAATGATTATGGGGTTGGACAGATCCTTTAAACGGAAAAGAATATGCTATAATGGGTTTAACGACGCATACTGCTTTTATAGATATTAGTACGCCTACTGCTCCTGTATACTTAGGGAAATTACCATCTGCTTCAGCTACTCAGCCAAATAATATATGGAGAGATATTAAAATTTACAATAACCATGCTTATATAGTTAGTGAGGCAATTGGTCATGGAATGCAAGTTTTTGATTTAACTAATTTAAGAGGGGTTTCATCACCACAAATATTTTCTTCTAAATTTCACTATACTGGTTTTGGAAAATGCCATAACATTGCAATTGATGAAGTAAACGGTTTTGCTTACGCAATAGGTACAAGAACATATAATACTTCAAATTTAGGATTAAATAATGGAGGTGGGCCACATATAATAAATATACAAAACACATCAATTATGCCCGTTTTTGTAAATGAGTATAATGCACAAGGATATTCTCATGACGCACAAATTGTGGTATATAATGGTCCCGATACAGCACATGTAGGAAAACAACTATATTTTGGGTCAAATGAAGATAAAGTGGTTGTGGTTGATGTTACTAATAAATTGGCACCTGTTTTAATTTCTACTTTTACTTATTCTAACACGGTTTATACACATCAAGGTTGGTTATCAGAAAATCAGCAATACTTTTTTTTAGGAGATGAAATGGACGAACAAAGCTTTGGTTTTACTACAAAAACGGTAATTGTTGATATGTCTGATTTAGATAATCCTGTTTTAAAATGGAATTATGGTGGGCAAACTGCTGCAATTGATCATAACGGTTACATTAAAGGGAATGATTTTTATTTGGCTAACTATAGAGCAGGGATGAGAATTATGGATGTTTCAGATATAGATAATACTAATTTAAATGAAATTGGTTTCTTTGATACTTACCCTTCAAGTAACTCAAGCCAATTTAATGGAGCTTGGAGCGTATTTCCTTATTTCGTGAGTGGTTCTATTATTATTAGTGATATAGAAAGTGGTTTGTTTGTAGTTAAAAAAAATGCAGTTTTAAGTAATACTTCTTTTAAACAGTCTAGTTTTTCAATGTATCCAAACCCAACAAATGGGCTAGTTTCTATTAAATCTAGCGAAACTATTGAAAAAGTTGCGATTTTTAATATTTTAGGAAGTAAAGTAATGGCGTTAGATAATTTTAATTCAAGCGGGGCTACTTTTAATGTAAATGAATTAGCAGCAGGAATGTATTTAGTTGTTTTAAACGATACTACTTCACAAAAACTTATAATTAATTAATTATGAGAAAAATTATATTTTTAATTGTCTTTTTTTCAATTATTTCTTGTTCAGATGATGAAAAAAGGGAAGTAAGTTATTTTAACGGGTTAACACAATGGTCTAAAACTTTTGGAGGTAGTGATGATGAAGTTATTAGAGGTGCTTGCGCAACTTCCGATGGTGGTTTTGTTGTTATTGGAAATACTAAAAGTGCAGATGGAGACATTACATTTAAAACTAGTTTAATTGAAGATATTTGGTTGTCTAAATATGATATGGACGGAAATTTAATTTGGAGTAAAACTTATGGAGGTACTTTAGACGATTTAGGTTATAGTATTATTGAAAATTTAGATGGAACACTTACGGCTGCCGGATATAGCAAAAGTAGTGATGGAGATATTCCAAGTAATTTAGGAATGCACGATTTTTTTATCTTTAAAACAGACGCTACTGGGAATTTAATTTGGAAAAAATCTTATGGTTTTATGAGTCATGATCATGCACATAAAATTATAGCGACTACTGATGGCGGATATTTTGTAACAGGATATGCTGATTATGGAGGTTTTGGAAGAACAAGTTCAAAGAATAATGCAGTGCAACATGGAGTTGGAGAATATTATGGAATAAAATTAAATGCATCTGGCGATAAAGAGTGGGATCGTTATTTTGGAGGAACTCTTAATGAAAGAGTGTACGACGTTGTGCAATCTAATGACGGAGGATTAATTCTTGTTGGTTATTCTGAAAGCTCAGATTATGATGTTACAGATAACCATGGAGGTTATGATTATTGGGTATTGAAGTTGAGTATTGCGGGCGATTTAATTTGGAAGAAATCTTATGGTGGTTCAGGTTTAGATCAAGCTTATGGCATTGCTAAAACAAACAACAACAGCTATTTAATTGCAGGAACATCAAATAGTTTAGACGGTGATATTTCTTTAAATAAAGGCGCAAATGATATTTGGATTATTCATATTGATGATAACGGAAATAAACTTTGGGATAAATCTTTTGGAGGCTCTCAATTTGACTTTGCTAACTCAATTAAAACAATTTCTAATGGTAATTTTTTAATTTCTGGACATACTAGAAGTAATGATATAGATGTTAATCTAAACAAAGGAGCAAATGATTTTTGGGCTTTTACAATAAGTCCATCTGGTCAAATATTATGGCAAAATACTTTTGGAGGCTCAAATTTAGATTTTGCGTATGATGCTATTGAAACGGCAGATAAAAGTATTATAATAGTGGGAGAAACAGAAAGTAATGACTTTGACATAGAAACTAATAAAGGATTGAAAGATTTATTAATAATTAAAGTACATTAATTTTCCCAATTGTTTTTTGTTGAAATTCAATTGATATTTTAAAAAAAATGATTAACTTTATGGTAAATAACCTACTAACTTATGATTAGAGAATACCAGTTAACAGATAAAGAAGTTATAGCATCTTTACGTTTTCCAAGTGAAGAAGTATTAGAACAATTAGAAGCTATCAAAGAGAGAAAACAAGATTTAGATAGAGCACTTAGCCTAGGAAATCTTGAGCATTTAAAAATAAAAATATATTTTCAAGACGATGTTTCGCATAAAATGGTAGAAACTACTATTTGGGGAGTTACGGATAATAGAGTAATTCTAAAACAAGGTGTTGTAATTCCAGTAAATAGAATTCACAAAATAATTTAATAAAAACCCTGCAAGTGCAGGGTTTTTATTAGAGTGTTATTGCTAATTTGCAATTAAAAGTGCTTTTAGGATCTAGTATTTGAATGTCTTTTTTTTCGTAAATTAAACCAGAAGTATCTTGGGTATCTGCATATCCAGTCCAAGGTTCAATACAAAGAAAAGGAGCTTTTTCTTTTTTCCAAATTCCTAAGAATGGGAAGTTTTCAAATTGCATTTTTAAATATTCTTTTTTTTTATGTAAAATTGTAATTGCATTAGATTGTATGTTTTTAAAAACCAAAGCATCTTTTTCAAAAAGTTTTTCGTTAAGAGAAATACAATTATTTTCAGAAAGTATTTTTCTTTTAGTTCCCGAAAACAAATCATTTTCTAATTCATGTGTTTCAAAGTTTTCAGAAGCATTAAATAATAAGGCATACTCTTCTAAGGGATTTGAAATTGCAAAAGCAGGGTGCGTTCCAATATTAAAAGGCATTTTATTTGTGGAGTTGTTGATAACCGTGTAGTTAAGAACCATCTCATTTTCCAAAAGCGTATACTTAATAAGTAATTGAAATTGAAAAGGATAGTTTTTAAAAGTAATATCGTTCTCTTGTAAAGAAAAAGTAGCAGAAGTAGCTGTTTTAGTTACTAATTTAAAATCACAATCCCTTGCAAAACCATGTCTTGATAAATGGTATTCTTCCTCTTTAATTTTATAATTGTCATTTTTTAAACAACCTACAATAGGAAATAGAACTGGTGATGTTTTATTCCAGTATTTTTCATCAATTGTCCAAATATAATTGGTTTTTCCTTTTCTTAAAGCCATTAATTCGGCACCGAAAGAATTTATAGTAGCACTTATAAATTCATTGTTTAACTCTACATACATTTAAAATTTATTTTAAGGACACAATTTTTCTTTAATATTTTAAATAGTAATCATTCCCCATAAAATATTCGAAAAGAGGAAGATTGTACCATAAAAAATTAAGAAAATTTTATGACGTGAAGATACAAAATAATATAAATCAAGTCTTTTTTTTTTGTTAATTTGCTGTTCAATGAAAGCTGCTTACTTATAATTTTATTTTAAGCATTTTACCTAAAACTATATAAATGAAAAACTTTTTATCAAAAGTAATTACTATTCTAGTTGTTTGTATTGGGATTACTAGCGCTTCAGCGCAAGACTCAAACTACAGCTATTACGATGCATTCGCTCCTAATTTTTACACAAAAAGCGCAACACAAACCCGTTCTGCTAGTGGTCAACCAGGAGCAAAATACTGGCAAAATAGAGCAGATTATAAATTAACTGCTAGTTTAAACGAAACTTCTAATGAAATTAAAGGTTCGGTTAGCTTAACTTACACTAATAATAGTCCAGATGAATTGTCTTTTTTATGGATGTATTTAGACCAAAATTTATTTGCTAAAGATTCTCGTGGTAATGCTGTAGTTCCAGTAAGTGGTTCAAGAAACGGTGCAAAAGGGGAAGAATTTGATGGCGGACAAAAAATTAGTATGCTAACAGTAGATGGTAAAGCTGCAAAATTTGAAGTTGTAGATACAAGAATGAAAGTATATTTAAATAAACCTTTAAAAGCAAATGGTGGAAAAGCAAAAATTGCAATTAATTTTGCATTTGTTTCACCAGAATATGGTTCAGATAGAATGGGTTATTTACCTACTAAAAATGGAACTATTTATACTATTGCACAATGGTATCCAAAAATGGCTGTTTACGACGACGTAAGAGGTTGGAACACGCAACCATATTTAGGAGCAGGAGAATTTTATTGCGAATATGGAGATTTTGAAATTGCACTAACAGTTCCTGCAAATCATTTTGTAGTATGTTCTGGTGAAATTACAAATGCATCTGAAGTAATGAGTAAAGAAGAGCAAAATCGTTGGGCAAAAGCAAAGGAAAGCGAAACTACAGTAATGGTAAGATCGTTAGAGGATGTTATGAAGGAAAAAGCAACGGGTACAAAAACATGGAAATTTAAAATGTCCAATTCTCGTGATGTTGCTTGGGCTTCTTCCGCTTCGTTCATAATTGATGCTGCACGTATTAACTTACCAAGTGGCAAAAAAGCAATGGCTATTTCTGCTTATCCAGAAGAAAGTGAAGGTATAAAAGCATGGAGTCGTTCTACAGAATATACAAAAGCAAGTATTGAAGGTTATTCTAAAAGATGGTTTGAATATCCTTATCCTGCTGCAATAAATGTAGCTGGAAATGAAGGTGGAATGGAATATCCTGGAATTGTGTTTTGTAAATACTCTTCTAAAGGTGCAAGTTTATGGGGTGTTACAGATCATGAATTTGGCCATGCTTGGTTTCCTATGATTGTAGGTTCAAATGAAAGACAATTTGCTTGGATGGATGAAGGATTCAATACATTTATTAATGGTGTAAGTGCTGAAGATTTTAATAAAGGGGAATATGAAGAAAAGAAATTCAACATGCATTTAATGGCAGAAATGTTGACAAATCCTGCTTTAGAACCTGTTTATACAGCTCCAGACGGAATGAAAGAGCGTAACATGGGTATTTTAGCCTATATGAAACCAGGAACTGCATTAGCACTTTTACGTGAGCATGTTTTAGGAAAAGAGCGTTTTGACAATGCATTTAGAACTTATGTTGAAAGATGGGCATTTAAACATCCAACGCCAGATGACTTTTTTAGAACAATGGAAAACGTTGCGGGTGAAGATTTAGGTTGGTATTGGAGAGGTTGGATTTTAAATAACTGGAGATTGGATCAAGCTGTAACGGGAGTTAAATATGTAAAAAATAATCCTGCAAACGGAGCAATTATTACTATTGAAAACCTAGAAAAAATGGCAATGCCAGTTATACTTGAAGTAGAAACAGTAAGTGGTAAAAAAACAAGAGTAAATTTGCCAGTAGAAGTATGGCAACGCAACAAAGAATGGTCTTTCTCTTTTGATTCAACAGAAGAACTAAAAACTATTGTAGTGGATCCAGACAATGTTTTTCCAGATGTAAAAGACGAAAATAATACATGGAAAACAGAAGGTTTTGTTCTACCAGCACCAGGGAAATATAATGTTTACACAGGAAGTTATTCAAGTAAAGAAATTCCTATTGTGATTGAATTTATAGAAGAAGAAGGACAATTAGTTTTAACAGCTTCTGGGCAACAATCATTGCCATTGGAAGATACGGGAAATAATGAATTTGGCTTTGAAGAAGCAGGTATAAAAGTTAAATTTTCTGAGGATAAGAAAAACTTTAATTTGAGTTTTAACGGTCAAAGTTTCGATTTTACAAAAAACTAACCAAATAAAGCATAATTTATAAAAGCTCCGTTTTTAACGGAGCTTTTTTGTTGGCAAAAACGTTACTTTCATTTGAATACTTGTTTTACTATTGTTTTTTTGGCGATATCGAAATTGAAAAAGTAATTAAGTAATTTCTTTTAGTTGCTTTACAATTATATGCTTTTGTAGTATCTTATTTTAATCTTACTCTTTAATTAATTTTAAAGTAACTTTTAGATTGTTTTCGTTTTTTAGGATATTAAAATAAATTCCAGATTGTAAACTTACCTTTTCATCAATTTTATTATATGTCTCATTGAAAATTAATTTATCATAAAAATCAAAGAGCTCTAAGTCTATATTTGATAATTGTTTGTTAAGTTAATTTTTAAACTATTTTTTAAGCAAAGTCAAATTAATTAATATCTACGTCTACAGCTACTTTGTAAGTTGGGTCTTCTATAATATTTACATCAATAATTGCTTCTGCATTTTTAAGCAAGTCAATACAGTCTCCACTTAAGTGCTTTAAATGTATTTTTTTACCTATTGCTGCGTATCGCTCCGTTATTTTATTAACTGCATCAATGGCACTCATATCTGTGATTTTACTTTCGGCAAAATCAATAATTATTTCGTTTGGATCGTTTTCAACATCAAATTTTTCACCAAAAGCAGTGGTTGAACCAAAAAATAAAGGTCCGAACAATTCATAGTGTTTTACACCATTTTCATCCACATATTTTCTTGCTCTAATTCTTTTAGCGCTTTCCCAAGCAAATACTAATGCAGAAATTATTACTCCAATTAAAACTGCTAAAGCTAAATTGTGTAATAAAACGGTAATTAAAGTAACTACTAACATTACAAAAATATCGTGTTTTGGCATTTTTGTAAAGGCTTTAAAACTAGCCCATTCAAAAGTTCCAATGGCAACCATAATCATAACTCCTGTTAAAGCAGCCATAGGTAATAATTCAATTATTGGTGCACCAAATAAAATAATGGCTAAAATAGTTAATGCTGCAATTATTCCTGATAATCTTGCTCTAGAACCCGATGATAAGTTAACTAATGTTTGCGCAATCATAGGGCAACCTCCCATTCCGTAAAAGAATCCGTTAGCAATGTTTGCTGCTCCTTGTGCTAAACATTCCCGATTACTATTTCCTTTTGTTCCTGTAATTTCATCTACTAAATTAAGGGTTAATAAACCTTCGGTTAAGCCAACTGCGGCCATTATTAAACCATACGGAAGAATAATTTGCAGGGTTTCTAAGGTAAAAGGAATTTCAGGAATATGAAAAGGGGGTAAACTTCCGCTAACAGAAGCAATATCTACTACTTGTTTTGTTTCGATATTAAATACCAGTACAACTGCAAAAACTACTAATATAGCAACTAAAGATGCCGGAATTGCTTTGGTAATTTTTGGTAAAAGAATAATAATTGCAATTGTTAAGGCTACCAAACCTGCCATTATTAATAAGGGAGAACCTGTTATCCATTCTGTTTGCCCGTTTACAACAGTTTTAAATTGTTCTAATTGCGACATGAAAATAATGATTGCTAAACCATTAACAAACCCAAACATAACGGGTTGTGGAACTAACCTAATAAATTTTCCTAACTTTAGTAATCCTACTATTATTTGAATTACTCCAGCAATTGCAACGGCTCCAAATACATAGTCTAAACCATGCGAATTCATTAAAGCAATTAAAACAATAACAGTTGCACCAGCACCGCCAGAAACGAGTCCAGGTCTACCACCCAAAACGGCAGTTACTAAGCCCATTATGAAAGCACCATATAAACCCACAAGTGGAGGAAAGCCTGCTAAGATTGCAAACGATAAAGATTCGGGAATCATGGTCATAGCAACAGTTAAACCTGCTAATATTTCAATTTTATAGTCTACTTTTTGAGAGAAATCGAATAAGTTGAGTGCTTTACGCATTAAATTTTGGCTTTTAAATTTTAAAACTGCAAAAGTAAGTTTTTAAATTAGACTTCTAAGAATCTAAGTTATCCAATAGTCTAATAATCTATTTGATTACAGATTTAGGGACCAATTTTGTAATATCGCCACCATTTCTTAAAACATCCCTAACAATACTAGATGATATATAAGATGTACTTGCAGCCGTTAGTAAAAAAACAGTTTCTATTTGAGATAAAACTCTATTTGTATGTGCAATTGCTTTTTCAAACTCAAAATCGGCAGGATTTCGAAGACCACGAAGAATGAATGCTGCTTTTTCTTTTTTACACAAATCAATTGTTAATCCACTATAGGTTATGACACGAACTTTTGGTTCGTTTTTAAAAGATTCTTCAATAAAGCTTTTACGTTCGTCTAATGAAAACATGTATTTTTTTTCAGCATTAACGCCAATAGCAACAATTACTTCATCAAAAAGAGAAATTCCTCTTTTAATTATATCAAAATGCCCATTAGTTATTGGATCAAATGACCCTGGAAAAATTGCTTTTTTCATTTGTCTTTTATTTTAAAGCTTCTAACATATTTTCAACATCTTTTTTGGAGTAATCTCCTAATATTACTTTGTAATTTCCAATTTTATTAATTACTAAAATACCGTAACAATTGTTTTTTTGATTGAAAAAGTTTTTCAAAAAATAATGGCCAATATCTGCATAATTTTGTTGGTCGTCTAATATTTCTTTTGCGGCTAATTTGTCGGCGTAAACAAAAACACTTCTAAATAATGTACTGTCTAGTTTGGAATAAATAAATTCATTAAACCAATCATATGTTTTTTTTAATTCGCCATAATTGTCATAAGAACAATCTTTTGCAAGAAATCTATAATTAATAATTAAAAATTTTTCAGTTTTCCAATTGTATTCATATTTAATAGAATTCATTTGGTCTTTTGGTAATTTAGGAAGTTCTTGCGCATTTATAGCGAAAGAGAAAAACAGAATTAAAAACAATACGTTATTTTTCATTTCTTTATTTTTTCCAGATTGGTTTACGTTGTAAAGCTAATTCTATTTCATTATCCAACAAATCACTCATTGAAATATTTGCATAGGCTGCTTGCTGTGGAAAGATACTTTGCGGGCTCAATCCAGGATTAGTGTTAATTTCAATAAAATGAGGTTCATTATTCATAACAATATATTCTGCTCTAGAAAAACCAGTCATCCGCAAAGATTCGTAAACTTTTACCGCAATATTCTTTACTTTTTCAGTCATTTCAGCATCAATTCTTGCAGGAGTTATTTCTTCAGATTTTCCTAAATATTTTGCTTCATAATCAAAAAAGGCATTGTGAGAAACAATTTCGGTTAAACCTAAAACTTTAGTTTCGCCTTTATAATTTAAAACGCCTACGGAAATTTCCACTCCGTCTAAAAAGCTTTCAATTAAAATATCTTTGTCTTCAGCAAAAGCAAAAACAAGTGCTTTTTCAAATTCTTCTTTAGAATTTACTTTTGAAATACCTAAACTACTTCCAGATTGATTGGGTTTTACAAAGAATGGTAAAGCTAAATCTTTTACTACATCTTCATAAGTAAAATCGATATTTCCTTCAGAGACATAAATCGATTTTGCTCTTGGAATATTAAATTTTGTTAAAACTGAAAGCGTATCACGTTTATTAAATGTTAAACTCGATTGATAATAATTACAACCAGCATAAGGAATTTCCAATAATTCCCAATAAGCTTGTAAATGCCCGTCTTCGCCGGGTGTTCCGTGAACAGTATTTAAAATAACGTCAAAACCAACCGCGACTCCTTTATTATTAGTAAATGAAAAATCGGCTTTGTTTATTGGATATTTTTTATCTTCAATTACTACAAACCAACCTTCTAATAGAATATGAATTTCAAAAACCTCATATTTAGATTTATTTAAATGGTCTAAAATTAATTGACCACTTTTAAGAGAAATTACAGACTCGTCAGAATATCCTCCCATTACAACTGCTACATTCATATAAATTTTTGCTAATATGCTATTTTACAAAATTACATTATTTATTCAAACTAAAAATCTTTTCGATTTCATATATTTGCTGAAATATCTTGAATTATGAGTATTAAAAATTTTTTAACAAGCAAAACATTTGCTATACAATTAGGCATAGCTGCTGCTATAATAGTTGTTTGTGGTTTTTTATTAATGAATTTTTTGAGTTTTAAAACAAATCATGGAGAAGAAATTTCTGTCCCAGATTTGTCTAAAATGCAATTGAATATTGCGCAGGAAAAATTAGAAGAACTTGGTTTAGAAATAATTTTATTAGATACAATTGATTTTATGCAAGATATGCCGCCTTATTCTATTGTAGAGCAAGACCCAAAAGCTGGGAAAATGGTTAAAAATGCTAGAAAAATTTATGTAAAGCTAAATTCAGGAGAGTTTGATGATGTATTATTACCAGATTTTCAGGATAAAACTTACAGACAAATAATTGCTAATTTTCAATCTTTAGGAATTAAAGAAGGCCAGAAAACGTATAAGTCTCATATAGCAAAAGATGTTGTTTTGCAAATTTTACAAAAGGGAAAAAACTTAAATGAAGGCGATAAAATTAAGAGAAATTCAACGATAGATTTAGTTTTAGGAGATGGTAAAGAATTATTTAATGAAACAAATTTCAATAATTCTTTAGAGGAGAATGAAATAATAATCGAGACAAACGAATAAATTAATGATAGAAAATAATACGGTTGAAGCGAATTTTGATGATGATTTATTTGAACACCATCGCTTTGAAGCTGCTAAAGGACAATCTCCTTTGCGCATAGATAAATACTTGATGAACTTAATTGAAAATGCAACTAGAAATAAAATTCAAAATGCTGCATCTTCTGGAAATATATATGTAAATGATGTTCCTGTAAAATCTAATTATAAAGTGAAGGCTTTGGATGTAATTAGAGTTTTATTAGAACATCCACCATACGAAAATTTAATAATTCCAGAGGATATTCCTTTGGAAATTGTTTATGAAGATGATCAATTATTAGTAATAAATAAAAAAGCTGGAATAGTTGTACATCCCGGTCATGGTAATTATTCTGGAACATTAGTAAACGCATTGGCTTTTCATTTTGATAATTTACCAATGAATAGTTCAGAACGTCCTGGTTTAGTTCATAGAATTGATAAAGACACCTCTGGATTATTAGTTGTTGCAAAAACAGAGTCTGCAATGACTTATTTAGCAAAACAATTTGCAGATAAAACATCAGAAAGAGAATATATTGGTATTGTTTGGGGAAATGTTGAAGACGATGAAGGAACAATTGAAGGAAATATTGACCGACATGTAAGTAATAGAATGCAAATGGCGGTTTATCCTGATGGGGATAAAGGGAAGCATGCTGTAACACATTATAAAGTTTTAGAGCGTTTAGGATATGTTACTTTAGTTTCTTGCAGGTTAGAAACAGGGCGTACTCATCAAATTCGTGTGCACATGAAATACATTGGCCATACTTTGTTTAATGATGAGCGTTACGGTGGAAATTTAATTCTTAAAGGAACTACTTTTACTAAATACAAACAGTTTGTAGATAATTGTTTAAAAGTGTTACCAAGACAAGCTCTTCATGCAAGAACATTAGGTTTTGAACATCCTACAACAAAAGAATTTATGCGTTTTGAAACAGCAATTCCAGCCGATATACAAGAATGTATAGAGAAATGGAGAATTTATTCAAAAGCACAGACTTTGGATGAAGAGTAAATAATATAAAAGCAATTGAATTATAACTAAATAATTTAATTGCTTTTGTTTGAAATATACTCCAAAAAAATAAATTGTACCTTTGCAAAATAATTTGAGATGGAATTAAATATGAAACCCATCTCATTAATAATGAAAAAAGAAATACTACTTCATTATTAATTACCCATAATGGGATTTTCATAAAATTTATATATGTCATTTCAATCTTTAGGCTTATCTGATGCCTTGCTAAAAGCTATTAGCAAAAAAGGATACACACAACCATCGCCAATTCAAGAAAAAGCAATTCCTCCTGTATTAGAAGGTCATGATGTTTTGGCTTCGGCTCAAACTGGAACAGGAAAAACAGCAGGATTTACATTGCCTATTTTACAGTTGTTATCACTCGAAGCACCATTAAGAAATAGACCAGTTCGTGCATTAATACTTACACCAACAAGAGAATTAGCAGCTCAAATTTACGAGAACGTTCGGGAGTATGGTGAATTCTTAGATTTAAGAAGTGCAGTTATTTTTGGCGGAGTTAATCAAAACCCTCAAATAGCAACTCTTAAAAACGGAGTGGATATTTTAATAGCAACTCCAGGGCGTTTACTAGATTTACAAAATCAAGGACATTTACATTTAAATAAAGTAGAAATATTTGTTTTAGATGAAGCAGATAGAATGTTGGATATGGGTTTTCTACGCGATATTCAAAAAATAATGAAAGTTATTCCAGCTAAACGTCAAAACTTGATGTTTTCTGCAACTTTTTCTAAAGATATTAAAAAACTTGCACATGGCATTTTAAGCAATCCTGTACAAGTAGATGCAACGCCAGAAAATACAACTGTAGATGCAATTACCCAAAAAGTATACCGTGTTGCAAGAGAAAAGAAAACAGGTTTAGCAATTAAATTAATTTCAGAAGGAAAATGGAGCCAAGTTTTAGTTTTTACAGGAACTAAGCACGGAGCTAACAGACTTTGTGAAAATTTTGAAAAAGCAGGAATTTCTGCTGCTGCAATTCATGGAAATAAAAGCCAAGGAGCTCGTACAAAGGCATTAGCAGGTTTTAAAGAAGGATCTGTAAGTGTTATGGTTGCTACAGATATTGCTGCTCGTGGATTAGATATTCCATTATTACCTCACGTTATTAATTTTGATCTTCCTAATATTTCAGAAGATTATGTACATAGAATTGGTAGAACAGGTAGAGCAGGAGCTAGCGGAGAAGCAATTTCGTTAGTAAGTGCAGATGAGACTTCTTTTTTAATAGCAATTGAAAAACTAATAGGATTAAAACTTCCAGTAGAAATAGTAGAAGGTTTTGAACCAGATCCTACAGCTTCAACAAAACCTATTAATAGACAGCAAGAAGCTAGAGAATTTAGAAAAAGTAATCCAAGAAAACCTTCTCCTAGTAAAACAGAGAATAAAGATTCAAATTCTAGTAGACGTCCAAGTGCAAATACAGAAAAACGTACAGATAGTAGGAGAAGAACTAATTAGATAAATTTATCTTATAGAATATTCTTAACTATATAAACACTGATACTACTATCCAAATGTTGCAATTGGTTAGTAGTATCACTATTTAGATTTATTTTTTAAAATTTAAACAAAAATAATTAACTTTGCACTCTTAAATAATAGAAGAAGATGTTAGATAGACTTCAATATGTAAAACAACGTTTCGATGAAATTTCTGATTTGATTATTCAACCAGATATTATCATGGACCAAAAACGTTATGTACAACTTAATAAAGAATATAAAGATTTAAAAGCTTTAGTTGAAAAACGAGAAGAATACATAACCCTTGATGCTAATATTCAAGAAGCACAAGAAATACTTGCAGACGGATCAGATGCCGAAATGGTAGAAATGGCTAAAATGCAAATAGAGGAAGCAAAAGACCGTATCCCTGAATTAGAAGAGGAAATTAAGTTTATGTTAATTCCTAAAGACGCAGAAGATGCTAAAAATGTAATGGTCGAAATTCGTGCTGGTACAGGCGGTGATGAAGCTTCTATTTTTGCTGGGGATTTATTTCGCATGTATACAAAATATTGCGAATCTCGTAACTGGAAAACTTCTGTAGTGGATATTAGTGAAGGAACTTCTGGTGGTTTCAAAGAAGTTATTTTTGAAGTTAGTGGAGAAGATGTATATGGTACTTTAAAATTTGAGGCTGGTGTACACCGTGTACAACGAGTTCCACAAACAGAAACACAAGGTCGTGTGCATACATCGGCAGCCACGGTTATGGTTTTGCCAGAAGCAGAAGAGTTTGATGTGCAAATAGATATGAACGATGTTCGTGTAGATTTCTTTTGTTCATCAGGTCCTGGAGGTCAATCTGTTAATACAACAAAATCGGCAGTACGTTTAACGCATATTCCTACTGGTTTAGTGGCACAATGTCAAGATCAAAAATCACAGCATAAAAATAAGGACAAAGCATTTATTGTATTGCGTTCTCGTTTGTATGAAAAAGAATTAGCAATAAAGCAAGCGGAAGATGCTATAAAACGTACTTCTCAAGTAAGTTCAGGTGACCGTTCTGCAAAAATTAGAACTTACAATTATTCACAAGGTCGTGTAACAGATCACCGTATTGGTTTGGATGTTTTTGATATGGATGGAGTGATGAATGGTAAAATTCAAAAATTTATTGACGAACTTCAATTGGTAAACAATACCGAGAAATTAAAAGAACACGATGTTTTTTAAATTTTGAATTTATAGATTAAAAAAAACAGCTATATTTTTACATTGAACCAAAAAAATTTAGGCAAACTTATAATATATTTAAACAAAATGAGCTCGATACAATATCGAGCTCATTTTGTTTAAATATATTAAGTTCTTAGAATAGTTTATATATTTTGAATTTTCAGGGTATCCAATATTGTAAATACTTCTTTACATCATTAATTTTGTTCGACCTTTATTAAGATTATTTCTAACTACCTTTTTTATTTCTAATTTTTTTCCAAATTTTTAATCTGTTTTTTGCTTTACTACTAAAGTATTTTTCTTCCGCTTCACCTAATAAAAAACCAAAAGATTTAAATCTTTCTGAATTATCAAAAATCACCTTTAAAGATGCGGTAATAGGCAAGGCTAATATCATTCCTGGAATTCCCCAAAGCATTGAAAATAAAACAATTACTAATATTGAAACTAATGAGTTTAAAGATATTTTTGAGCCTGTTATTTTTGGTGTAATAAAATTACCTTCCAAAAATTGAATAAAACTAAAGATTGCAATAACTCCAATTGCATACCAATAAGAATCTTTTGTAGCCAATGCAATTAGTGCAGGTATAATTGAGCCAATTATTATTCCAATATAAGGCACTAATAAAAGCAAAGCAGCTAAAAAACCAAAGAAAAACGGATAGTCTATACCTAAAAGTAATAACCCAATGCTGTTTAATAATCCCACTATTGCCATTACTATTACGAGTCCTAACATGTAATTTTGTTGTACTTTATATAATTCTTTTAAAACAAATCGTGTTTTTTGTTTTGTACTAATTTTAGCAGTTGCTTTGTATATAAAACTTATTAAAAAATTGCGATATAATAAAAACAAAAACATATAAAGAGGTGAAAGCATAAAGTCGCCTAAAACACTTCCAGAAGCAGTTATAAAATTTAAAATTTTCGCAGAATTTTGTTTTACTATTTCATTAACTTCAATATTTTTATTTCCAACAAAATCATCAGTTTCTAAGCCAGTAGAGTGTTCTGTTTGTTCAATTAAGGATGTTAATTTGCTTCCAATTTTTGCATAATACATATCACTTTTATTCATTATTTCTTCAAACTGAATACCTATCAGTGCAAATATGAAAAAAACAATAGTAGTAAAAATTATGATAGCAATAGTAATTGATGTTATTCGGTTGAAACAAAAACTTTTTTCAAAATACCGAACAATCGGATAAATTAAAACGCTCAATATGATGGCAAACACAATTGGAATTAAAAAATCTTGTGAAATATAAGCAACAAATACAATTAGTATAAAAGCAAATAAGTCTTTAATAATGTGTGTTTTAGTTTGTGTTGGATTCATAAAATAGTTATTTTAAGTATAAACTGTCCATATTAAATTAATATATCTTCAAAGTTAATAATTATTTTTTTACAAAGATATTACATACTACAGAGAAGATTCTTACACAATTACTGACTATTCTTATAAAATTACAAGTAAATTGATTTCAAGTTTGTAAATTTACCAAAGAATAAACTACAAATGACAACACAGCAACTAACGAATACTATTTTACAAAAAAAATCATTTCTTTGCATTGGCTTAGATGTTGATTTGAATAAAATTCCGAAGCATTTATTAGAAGTAGAAGATCCTATTTTTGAATTTAATAAAGCTATTATTGATGCCACGCACGATTTATGTGTTTCCTATAAACCAAATACTGCTTTTTATGAAGCTTATGGTATTAAAGGTTGGCAATCTTTAGAGAAAACAATTAATTATATTAACGACAAGTATCCTGAAATTTTTACTATTGCCGATGCAAAACGTGGCGATATAGGAAATACTTCTTCCATGTATGCCAAAGCTTTTTTGGAAGATTTAAATTTCGATTCAGTAACGGTAGCACCTTATATGGGGAAAGATTCAGTGGAACCTTTCTTAGCTTTTGAAAATAAACACACTATTATGTTGGCTTTAACTTCTAATGAAGGAGCATTTGATTTTCAAACACAATTTGTGGATGGCGTTGCGTTATATAAAACCGTTTTAGAAACTTCAAAAAGTTGGAGAAATTCTGAAAACTTAATGTATGTAGTAGGAGCTACAAAAGCAGAATATTTTACGGAAATTAGAAAAATTGTTCCAAATAGCTTCTTGTTAGTTCCTGGTGTAGGCGCACAAGGCGGAAGCTTATCTGAAGTTTGTAAATATGGATTAAGTGATAATGTTGGCTTGCTAATAAATTCTTCTCGTGGAATTATTTATGCATCAAACGGACCTGATTTTGCTAAAAAAGCAAGAGAAGAAGCATTGAAGTTACAACAAGAAATGCAAACTATTTTAAAAAATAAATAAGTGACAAAATCTTTAGTTGACCAAATAGGAACTTCGCACATTTTTGAAAATACACCAAAACGTATTGTTTCTCTTGTGCCTTCACAAACCGAATTATTATACGATTTAGGTTTAGAAGATGCTCTTGTGGGTATAACTAAATTTTGTGTGCATCCTTTTCATTTAAAGAGTGTTAAAACAATCGTTGGTGGAACAAAAAACATCAAATTTGAAAAAATAAAGGCGCTTCAACCCGATATTATTATTTGCAATAAAGAGGAAAATACTAAAGAAATTGTTGAAGAATTAAGTGCAATTTGCAAAGTTTGGGTAACCGATATTTATACTGTTTTAGATAACAACCAAATGATTAAAGATTTTGGTGAAATTTTTAATAAACGAACAAATGCGTCTAAATGGATTGATAAGATTAATTTTACGTGCCAAGATTTTCAGAATTTCATCCAAAATAAACCAATTAAAAAAGTAGCTTATTTTATTTGGGCAAACCCTTACATGGTTGTTGGAAACACAACTTTTATTAACGAAATGTTGAAAATAAATCGTTTTCAAAATATTTACGAATCTAAAGAAGGTCGTTATCCAGAAGTTGAATTGAAGAAAATTCGATTAGAAGGCGATCCTGATTATGTTTTTCTTTCTTCTGAACCTTTTCCTTTTAAAGACGAACACGCTTTTGAAATAGGAAGGTTTACACATCATGCTGTTACGGTTTTTGTCGACGGTGAAATGTTTTCATGGTATGGTTCTCGTTTAGTAAAAGCGTTCTCTTATTTTAAAGCATTACAAAATGAAATTTAATTTTTGTTTAAGACAAAAGAAAAGTTTAAATACGTTATATTTGAAAAAAAATAGCTCTTGATTTCCTACACTATATATGAAAATAATTCCTCGCCAGAATGGGTAACCTTTGTTCATGGCGCAGGTGGTAGTTCTTCGATTTGGTTTAAACAAATTCGTGATTTTCAAAAACATTTCAATGTTTTAGTTGTTGATTTAAGAGGACACGGCAATTCAAGTAAATCTTTATCTGTTGGTTTTAAACAAAAATATACTTTTAAAGGAATAGCAGAAGATATTATAGAAGTTATTGATTTTTTAAAAATAAAAAAATCACATTTTGTTGGTATATCATTAGGTACAATTGTTATAAGACAATTAGCTGAAATAGAGTCTAGTAAAGTGCAAAGTATGATTTTGGGAGGTGCTATTTTAAAAATGAATTTCCGTTCTCAAATATTAATGAAAGTAGGAAATATTTTCAAGTATGTTTTGCCATATTTAATACTATACAAGTTATTTGCATTTATTATTATGCCAAAGAAGAACCACAAAAAATCAAGATTATTATTTATTAATGAAGCAAAAAAACTATACCAAAAAGAATTTATAAAATGGTTTAAGCTTACTGCTGAAATTAATCCTGTATTAAAATGGTTTAGACAAGTTGAATTAGATATTCCAACTTTATATGTAATGGGAGAAGAAGATTATATGTTTCTTCCTGCTGTAAAAAAAGTAGTGGAAGCACATGTTAAAACTGCAGAGTTGTTTATTGTTGAAAATTGCGGTCATGTTGTTAATATTGAACAACCTGCAATTTTTAATAAAAAAGTAATTGAATATTTAAAAACTAGAGAACAGCGAAAATAAAAAACCACGCTACAAAACGTGGTTTTTTCTAACTAACCAAAAATTATAAAAATTTTCTTTATTTCTAACATTACAAATGTCTGAATATTTTTTTTGTTATATGTTAAGTTTTTGTTATGTATATGTTATTGATTTTAAAAAAAAATTAACAGTTATTTTTTGTCCTGCATTGCAAAAACTTTTTGTAATAAATCAGTGGATCTTGCACTAAAATTTCCTCTAATATCTTTTTCTTCTACAGCAATCATTGTAAAGACACCTTCCATTGCTTTATTGGTAGTGTAATCTGTTAAATTTGGATTTACTTTACTCACAAATGGAATAGCATTGTATTTAGTAATTATGTTTGTCCAAACTTTATCAGCTCCTACTTTAGCAAATGAATTTTTAATTACAGGATTAAATTTAGTATATAATGCAGTTGAAGTAGCGTTTTGCAAATAGGAAGTAGCAGCAGTATTGTCTCCCATCAAAATATTTTTAGCATCCTTAAAAGACATTTGTTTTACGGCATCTACAAATATAGGTGTGGCTTCTTTAACAGCATCTTCAGCGGCTCTGTTTAATACTTTTATACCTTCATCTGCTAAACTTGAAAGCCCTATTTGCCTTAATTTTTTATCCACTTTTTGTAATTCATCTGGCAATAAAATTTTCACAGCTTCATTTTTAAAAAAACCGTCTGTTGCAGTAAGTTTAGATACTTGCTCGCTAATTCCTTTATCTAATGCTTCTTTTAGACCTTTTGCAATATCTAATTGCCCTATTCCAGAAGTTGTTCCTTGTGGAAATTGTCCCATAACTTGTTGCATTTCTGCACATCCAAATAATGTAACTGCTAATAAACTTAGTACTATTCTTCTCATAAAGTGTTAGATTTTTTTAGTAATAATTCAAAGATAATATTTTTTTTTAAACTTGTTTTATTTGTCTTGTAAGTGTATTATTAAATTATTAAATTCGTAAATTGCAAACATTAATTTGATATAAAATTACAAATGGAATTACAAAAACCTTATATACCTAACAATAAAGTAAGAATCGTTACTGCAGCTTCTTTGTTTGACGGGCATGATGCCGCAATTAATATTATGCGAAGAATAATCCAATCTACGGGTTGCGAGGTTATTCATCTAGGCCACGATAGAAGTGTTGATGAAGTTGTAAATACAGCCATTCAAGAAGATGCAAATGCAATTGCAATGACTTCTTACCAGGGAGGACACATAGAATATTTAAAATACATGTATGATTTGCTTAATGAAAAAGGAGCAGGGCATATTAAAATTTTTGCAGGTGGTGGAGGTGTAATTCTTCCTATTGAAATTGCCGAATTACATGCATACGGAATTGAAAAAATTTATTCTCCAGATGATGGAAGAGAATTAGGCCTTCAAGGAATGATTAACGACTTGGTAAAACGTTCTGATTTTGCTATTGGAGATGTTTTAAACGGTGAAGCAGATAATTTACAAAATAAAAATGCTAGAGAAATTGCACGTGTTATTTCTGCAGCCGAGAATTTTCCAGAAATTGCAAAAGCAACTTTAGATAAAATTCATAAAATTAATGCAACCTCTAAAACTCCGGTTTTAGGAATAACTGGTACAGGTGGTTCCGGTAAATCTTCTTTAGTAGATGAATTAGTTCGTCGTTTTTTAATTGATTTCCCAGAAAAAACAATCGGATTAATTTCGGTTGATCCATCTAAACGTAAAACTGGTGGAGCGCTTTTAGGAGATAGAATTCGTATGAATGCCATCAATAACCCTAGAGTTTACATGCGCTCGTTAGCAACACGGCAGTCTAATTTAGCGTTGTCTAAATATGTTGCAGAAGCTATTCAAGTATTAAAAGCAGCTAAATTTGATTTAATTGTTTTAGAAACTTCAGGAATTGGACAAAGTGATACAGAAATCATGGATCATTCAGATGTTTCTTTATATGTTATGACGCCAGAATTTGGTGCTGCAACACAATTAGAGAAAATTGACATGTTAGACTTCGCAGATTTAGTAGCACTTAATAAATTTGATAAACGTGGAGCTTTAGATGCTATTCGGGATGTAAAAAAGCAATACCAACGCAATCATAATCTTTGGGATATAAATCCTAATCAAATGCCCGTTTTTGGCACAATTGCTTCTCAATTTAATGATCCAGGAATGAATACGTTGTATAAATCTATAATGGATAAAATTGTAGAAAAAACAGATTCAGATTTGCGTTCTACTTTTGAAGTTACACGTGAAATGAGTGAGAAAATTTTTGTAATTCCACCACATAGAACACGTTATTTATCTGAAATTGCAGAAAGTAATAGAAAATATGATGAAACAGCTTTAACGCAAGTAGAAGTTGCTCAAAAATTATTCGGTATTTTTAAAACAATTGAATCGGTAAACGGAAACCTACCAGAATTAGATAAAACAGGAGTTATAGGTAATTCTTTAAATAGAACTGAAGATAATAAAGTATTTTTAGAATTGTTATTACAACAATTTGATAAAATAAAAATGGATTTAGATGCTTACAATTGGGAAGTTATTCTTACTTGGGATGAAAAAATAAACAAATATAAAAATCCTTTTTACACATTTAAAGTTAGGGATAAGGAAATTAAAATAGCAACACATACAGAGTCCCTTTCGCATTCTCAAATTCCAAAAATATCTTTGCCAAAATATAAAGCTTGGGGAGATATCTTAAAATGGAATTTACAAGAAAATGTACCTGGAGAATTTCCGTTTACATCTGGTTTGTATCCATTTAAAAGAGAAGGAGAAGATCCAAGTAGAATGTTTGCAGGGGAAGGTGGGCCAGAAAGAACAAATAAGCGTTTCCATTATGTAAGTGCTGGTTTACCAGCAAAGCGTTTGTCTACAGCTTTTGATAGTGTAACGCTTTATGGAAATGACCCACATATTCGTCCAGATATTTATGGGAAAATAGGAAATGCAGGAGTTTCTATTTGTTGTTTAGACGATGCAAAAAAATTATATTCTGGTTTTGATTTAAGTCATCCTTTAACTTCGGTTTCCATGACAATTAATGGACCAGCACCTATGTTGTTAGGGTTTTTCATGAATACTGCAATAGACCAAAATTGTGAAAAATATATTACAGAAAATGGTTTAGAACAAGAAGTAGCTAATAAAATTGTGGCTATTTATATAGAAAAAGACACCGTAAGACCAAGTTATAATGGTGCTTTACCAGAAGGAAATAACGGATTAGGTTTAATGCTTTTAGGAGTAACTGGAGATCAAGTTTTACCTTTAGATATTTATAATGATATTAAAGTAAAAACGCTAACGCAAGTTCGTGGAACGGTTCAAGCAGATATTTTAAAAGAAGATCAAGCGCAAAATACCTGTATTTTTTCAACAGAATTTGCACTGCGTTTAATGGGAGATGTACAAGAATATTTTATTAAACAAAATGTTCGTAATTTTTATTCGGTTTCTATTTCGGGATATCATATTGCAGAAGCAGGAGCAAATCCTATTACGCAATTAGCTTTTACACTTTCTAATGGTTTCACTTATGTAGAATATTATTTAAGTCGAGGAATGAATATTAATGATTTCGGACCTAATTTATCTTTCTTCTTTTCTAACGGAATTGATCCAGAATATGCTGTAATTGGTCGTGTAGCACGTAAAATTTGGGCTAAAGCCATGAAAAGTAAATATGGAGCAAATGAAAGAGCACAAATGTTGAAATACCATATTCAAACATCGGGTCGTTCCTTACATGCGCAAGAAATTGATTTTAACGATATTCGTACCACATTGCAAGCGTTATATGCTATTTATGACAACTGCAATTCATTGCATACAAATGCTTATGATGAAGCTATTACAACACCTACAGAAGAATCTGTGCGTAGAGCAATGGCAATTCAATTAATTATTAATAAAGAATTAGGTTTAGCTAAGAATGAAAACCCAATTCAAGGTTCGTTTATAATTGAAGAATTAACGGATTTAGTGGAAGATGCGGTTTTAACCGAATTTGATAGAATTACAGAAAGAGGTGGAGTTCTTGGAGCAATGGAAACAATGTACCAAAGAAGTAAAATTCAAGAAGAATCTTTGTATTACGAGACTTTGAAGCACACAGGAGAGTTTCCAATTATAGGAGTTAATACATTTTTAAGTTCAAAAGGTTCTCCAACTGTTATTCCTGCAGAAGTTATTCGTGCAACGGAAGAAGAGAAGATGTTCCAAATTAAAACATTGGAAAACCTGCACCAAGGAAACGCTGAAATAGTAAAAGAGCAAATTAATTTGTTACAAGAAGCGGCTATTAAGAACGAAAACATGTTCGAATTATTAATGGATGCAACAAAGTATTGTACTTTAGGTCAAATTACTTCAGGGTTATTTGAAGTTGGTGGGCAATATAGAAGGAATATGTAAACTATTTTTATTGTGAACTTGCAAAGCTAATTTATAGTAAAACAAAAATCCTTTCAGAAATGAAAGGATTTTTGTTTATCAGTAAAAGGAAATGCAATTAATCCTCCTTTTTATTTTCATTAAATTTTTTAGTAATCTCTTTTAGCTTTTCAGCACGAGCAACTCTTTTAGCTTTGGCTTTATCTTGTTCTTTATGTAACTTATCGTTGTGTATTTTTATGTTTTTATCGTTATTTCTTCCCATGATTTATTTTCTTAAATAATATTTTCTTAGCTTTATGTTTTTAATTCTGCAAATTTACGTTTTTTAGTTTTGGCATGACTATTGAAATAATTATTAAAAAAGGAAGTTAATCTTTCAAAACATAAAAAAATTATGAGAAGAATTACTTTAATTTTAGCCTTTATCGGGATGATAACATTACAAAGTTGTGTGAGAGAAGAAGTTGTTGTTAACGATCAAGATACAATAAGTGAGGTTTTTGAATTAAAAAATGTGGATATGATATTTAATAATTCAACAGGAGGATATTTTATCTATCGTGAATTGAATCCGCAAATTTTTCCTTCAGATGTGATTTTAATATACAGAATGTCAGATTTGATAAATTCTACCACTCCAGTTTGGCAATTAATACCCAGAACATTATATTTAAATGGCGGAGATGAATTAGATTATGACTTTGATTTTAGTCGACTAGATTTTACAATTTATGCTTCTGGAAATTATGATTTATTCAACACACCAGAATATATTTTTAATCAAACTTATAGAATAGTAATTGTTCGGGGCTTTTTTTCTCCTAGATCTTCTAGTACAATAGACTATAATAATTATGATGAGGTTATAGAACATTATAACATTAACGACAAAAATATAAAACAACTTTAGTCCTTAAACACCTAAAATCATATATCGTTTCAAAAAGCTCTACAATCGTGGAGCTTTTTTTGTAAATTTATTTTAAACTCTACTTTTTAGTTATTTTATTATTGATAAAAATATTTACCCCTATAAAAAATAGGGTTAAAATGTTTATTTTAATTATTTTGAGTATATTTGCATCAAATTAATAGGGTTAAACTTTTTAAATCTCATTTTATGGCAATTTTAAGATTTCAAGCTTTACAAAGCGCAACAGGTAGAAAACCAGTTTTTGTGGAAGAATTAGACAGAAAGTCTAAAATTTTTGGTTCAAATGTATTTAACGACAAAGCAATGCGTCTTTTCTTAACAGACGATGCTTACAAAGCAGTTCAAGGTGCGGTGCAGCATGGAACTAAAATTGATAGAAAAATTGCAGAACATATTGCAATGGGAATGAAAGAATGGGCTTTGTCTAAAAATGTTACCCATTATACACACTGGTTTCAACCATTAACAGGCACTACAGCCGAAAAACATGATGCTTTTTTTGAAACATCTATGGATGGAAGTGATCCTGTTGAAAAATTTGGAGGAACACAATTAGTACAACAAGAACCGGATGCTTCTTCTTTTCCAAACGGAGGAATTAGAAATACATTTGAAGCACGTGGTTATACTGCTTGGGATCCAACTTCTCCAGCATTTATTTTTGGAACGACTTTATGTATTCCAACAGTTTTCGTATCTTACACTGGTGAAGCTTTAGATAACAAAACACCTTTATTAAGAGCATTAACTGCTATTGATGCAGCAGCTACAGATGTTGCAAAATATTTTGACAAAAACGTAAAAAAAATAACACCAACTTTAGGTTGGGAACAAGAATATTTCTTGGTTGACTCTGCTTTAGCTGCTTCTCGTCCAGATTTAATGGCTACAGGGAGAACTTTATTAGGACACACCTCGGCTAAAGGACAACAATTAGACGATCATTATTTTGGTTCTATTCCAACTCGTGTATTAAACTATATGAGAGATTTAGAAAACCATTGTATGTTATTAGGAATTCCAGTTAAAACACGTCATAACGAGGTTGCTCCAAATCAGTTTGAATTAGCACCAATTTTTGAAGAAACAAATTTAGCGGTTGACCATAACTCTTTATTAATGGATGTTATGCAAAAAGTTGCAGAACGCCATGATTTTAAAGTGCTTTTTCATGAAAAACCTTTCAAAGGTGTAAATGGTTCTGGAAAACACAATAACTGGTCATTAGCTACTGATACTGGAATTAATTTATTAAGTCCAGGTAAAACGCCAATGAGTAATTTACAATTCTTAACGTTTTTCATTAACACTATTAAAGCAGTTCATGATAATGAAGAATTAGTAAGAGCTTCTATTGCATCCGCAAGTAATGACCATCGTTTAGGAGCAAATGAGGCGCCACCAGCAATTATTTCTGTTTTTATTGGGCAACAATTAACAAAAGTATTAGAAGAGTTAGAAGGTGTTTCTAAAGGAAAATTATCTCCAGAAGAAAAAACCGATTTAAAATTAAATGTAGTTGGTAAAATTCCAGATTTGTTATTAGATAATACAGATAGAAATAGAACTTCTCCTTTTGCATTTACAGGAAATAAGTTTGAATTTAGAGCAGTTGGTTCTACCGCAAACTGTGCTGTATCAATGACAACTTTAAATACAATTGTTGCAAAACAATTAAAAGATTTTAAAGTCGAAGTAGACGCTTTAATTGAAACAAAAGACATGAAGAAAGACGATGCTATCTTTAATGTTTTAAGAGAATATATTAAAGGTACAAAAGCAATTCTTTTTGAAGGTGATGGTTATAGTGAAGCATGGGAGATAGAAGCTAAAAAAAGAGGTTTAAGTAATCATAAAACTACTCCAGAAGCTTTAAAAGCGAAGGTTTCTGAGAAAGCAATTGCGCTTTTTGAAGAAATGGGAGTTATGAATCATGTAGAAGTTGAGTCACGTTACGAAATTGAACTAGAAGAATATACTAAGAAAATTCAAATTGAAGGAAGAGTTCTTGGTGATATTGCTCGTAATCATGTTGTGCCTACTGCAATTAAATACCAAAATACTTTAATTGATAATGTAAGAGGTTTAAAAGAAATTTTTGGTAAAGATTTTGAAGTGATTGCAAAAGAACAAATCAAAATGATTAAAGAAATTTCAGAACATATTGAAGGTATTAGTTCTAAAATTGATGCAATGGTTGAAGCTCGTAGAACTGCAAACTTACTTACTAATTCAGAAAAAATGGCTGCTGCATATTGCGATAAAGTAAAACCATTTTTTGATGCAATTAGATACCATTCTGATAAATTAGAGTTATTAGTTGACGATGAAATGTGGACTTTAACAAAATACAGAGAGTTATTATTTACTAAATAATTTTTAAAACCTGCTCGAAAGAGCAGGTTTTTTTATACTTAATTATTTAATTTAGCGTTATATAATAAAAAAAGCATGAGAATTTTTCTATTATTATTTTTATTTTGTCAGCAATTGGTTGCTCAAGAAATATTTACGGTTTATTTTGAGACAGATAAATTTGAATTAACCACAGTTGAAAAGGATAAATTGCATCAGTTTGTTCAAACTGAAAATATTGTTGTTCAAAAAATAGTTGGTTTTTGTGATTATAGAGAAAGGGATACTTACAACCAAATTTTATCAGAAAAGAGAGCACAGTTTGTTTATGATTTAGTAAAAAATAAATTTTCAAACACAATAGTTTTGGAAGGGAAAGGCGAAAAATTTAAACAAGATAATAATTTACAGAAAAACAGAAAAGTTGAAATTTATTATTTGAAAGAAATTTCGCAAATAGATCAAAAAAACACAATTCTAGACAAAAATATTAAACAAACAACCCAATATCAAAATTTAAAGATTGGCGATAAATTGGTTTTAAGAAATTTATATTTTTATAACCGTTCAGGAGATTTTCTTCCAAAATCGATACCTGTTATGAAGGAGTTACTTGAAACTATGTTAGCAAATCCAAAATTAAAAATTGAAATTCAGGGTCATATTTGTTGTTTTATTGGTCAAGATACGGAAGATATTGCTAAGGTTAGAGCTTTTTCGGTTTATAAATATTTGAAGGATAATGGTGTAACAAAGGAAAGATTGCGTTATAAAAGTTTTGGAAACACACAACCTATTCATAAGATTCCAGAGATAAATGATACGCAACGTAATGAAAACCGCCGAGTTGAAATTTTAATTTTAGAAAATTAATCTTTTGTACATTAGCAAAAAATCGTTACTTCGTAAAAAAATCATAACATGAAACTTTTCATACTTATATTTTCTTTCTTTTTTAGTTTAAATGTGCATGCTCAAGAACAGTTTTCTGTTTATTTTAATTCTAATAAATTTGAATTAGAAGGAAGTGAGATGTCTAAATTATCTAATTGGATAGAAACAAATAAAACTTCAAAAATTGTTGCTATTAATGGCTATACTGATGAAGTTGGTTCATCTGGTTATAACGACACATTGGCTTCCAAAAGAGTAGTTTTTATTTTTGAAAAAGTAAAAGAAACAGTTGCTATTAGAGAAGATTTTAAATCTTTAAGTGTTGGTGAAAATTTTAAACAATCAGAAGTTAAGGCCAAAAATAGAAAAGCTACTATTTATTATATTTTAGAAAAAGATATTTTTCGTGAAAACGAAATTTTAGGAATAGAAGATGAAATTATAATTCCAGATAATGCTACATTAGAGGAAAAAGTTGCATTATCTAAAGTAGGAACTAGAATAGTTTTAAAAAACATCAATTTTTATCAAAATACGTTTGTAACCGTTCCTGAAGCAAGAACTGCAATGTATGATTTGTTTTATGTAATGGAAAATAATCCTAGGCTAAAAATACAAATTCAAGGACATATTTGTTGTATCGCAAAAGACGGAAGAAATTTATCTTTAGATAGAGCAAAACAAATTCGTAGATTTTTAGTTTATAGTGGTATTCCATCGCATAGAATTACGGTAACAGGTTTTGGTACAACAAGACCTTTATATTCAATTCCAGAAGCAAATGAAGTACAGGCTGCAGCTAACAGAAGAGTGGAAATAGAAATAATAAGTAAATAATTAAAGTAAGAACATGAAAGTAAAGTCGCTATTTTTTGTCTTAATAATTGCTCTTTTTAGTGTAAATTGTTCAAAAAACTGTTCAGAAAACGCCACGCCACCAAAAGCCTCCATTTTTATTGAATTAGTAGATGCTACAACAAATGAAAACCTTTTTACAAACCTTACATTTACGCAAGGAGACATTGTGATTAAAGACTTAGAGGATGAAGCAGTAAATTTTAGTTTCGTGACCAAAGACAATTTAAATTTAATTCAAATTTTCCCAGCAACAGATGTTGCTTTAAATAATAACATCCTTTTATATTTGGGAACTTCGGAAACTATAACTATGCAATATAATGTTGAAGTAGTACAAACTGAATGTTACACGCAAAAGAAAATTATAGATCTTGTAACACCAGATTATTCTACAACTGTTGAAAATCAAATTTATACTATTAAAATATAGGTTTTTAAAGCTGCATTTTTTCGCTTTTAAAAATATACTAACTATATTTGCGCTTCAATAAACAATCAACAAAAAATGAGTTCTGAAACTAGTAAACGGTACAATTTAAGAGGAGTTTCTGCTTCAAAAGAAGATGTTCATAATGCTATTAAAAACATTGATAAAGGATTGTTTCCTAAAGCTTTCTGTAAAATTATTCCAGATTATTTAACAAATGATGAAGATTACTGTATTATTATGCACGCAGATGGTGCAGGTACAAAATCAGCATTAGCATACATGTATTGGAAAGAAACTGGAGATATTTCAGTTTGGAAAGGTATTGCTCAAGATGCTTTGATTATGAATATCGACGATTTACTTTGTGTGGGTGCAACAGATAACATTCTTTTATCTTCTACAATAGGAAGAAATAAAAGTGTAATTACTGGAGAAGTTTTAGCTGCTATTATCAATGGAACAGAAGAGTTAATTGCAGACTTAAAAGGCTTTGGCGTAACCATTCATTCTACAGGTGGAGAAACGGCTGATGTAGGTGATTTAGTGCGAACTATCATTGTAGATTCTACCGTAACGGCAAGAATTAAACGTACAAATGTTATAGACAACGCAAATATTAAGCCTGGCGATGTAATTGTTGGTTTAGCTTCTTTTGGTCAAGCTACTTACGAAAAAGAATATAACGGCGGAATGGGGAGTAACGGTTTAACGTCTGCTCGTCATGATGTTTTTGAAAAATATTTAGCAAATAAATATCCAGAAAGTTTTGATGCAGCTGTTCCTGCTGAATTAGTGTATTCTGGTCAAACTAAACTAACAGATGCTGTTGAAAATAGTCCAATAAATGCTGGTAAACTTGTTTTATCTCCAACAAGGACTTATGCTCCAGTTATCAAAAAAATATTAGAAAAATACAATTCTAAAGATATTCATGGAATGGTGCATTGTAGTGGAGGTGCGCAAACAAAAATTTTACACTTTGTAGACAATATGCATGTAGTAAAAGATAATTTATTTCCAGTTCCGCCATTATTTAAACTAATTCAAGAACAATCCAAAACAGATTGGAAAGAAATGTACCAAGTTTTTAATTGTGGCCATAGAATGGAAATTTATGTTCCTGCTGCAGTGGCGCAAGATATTATTGCAATTTCTAAGTCATTTAATATTGATGCACAAATAGTAGGTAGAGTAGAAGCTTCTGATACCAAAAAATTAACAATTTCATCAGAATATGGATTTTTTGAATATTAACTATTAATTATGAAAATAGTATTACTAATAATGTTTATTTTTTTTGCAATTCCTAGTAATTCGCAGACAACTTATAATTTGTCAGAATACTTAAATCATATAAACGATACTGTTCAATTTAAAGTTAAAGATTTCAAAGGTGAATTAAACAAATTTGTAGGTGTTTGGAAATGGATAGATAATAATAATCCTAAGACTTATTTTGAAATACATTTAACAAAAGTTGAAGATATAAAAAGAGGTAGACTTAGGGATAGTTCTCAATATACCATAGATGAGATAATTGGTAATTATTTATATGTTAAGAATGGGATAATTATTACTAATACTCTTAATAATACAAATTATATTGATTTGTTTCCTTGTGATGCTTGTCCAAATATGATATCAACTTATTTAAGTCCAAACAAGCTTTGGTTTTCCATGAAAGATTTAGTAAAATCAAAAATAGGTATGCCATTTTTTAAAATAATAGATTTAGAGACTAAACCATTCCGAGCAAGTTGGAAAATTCCGCCAAGTAATTCGTCTTTTGGGACTGAATTACCATTAGATTTTGAAGGTTTTTCGATACCAAGCGAAGTAATTTTAATAAAACAAACACAACAACAATAAAAATGCAACAAAACGTATTAATTTTAGATTTCGGTTCACAATACACGCAATTAATAGCAAGAAGAGTTAGAGAATTAAATATATTTTGCGAAATTTTTCCTTATGATAAAATTCCAACTGATTTATCATCATACAAAGCCGTAATTTTAGGCGGAAGCCCATTTTCGGTTCGTTCTGAAACTGCATTGCATCCCGATTTATCCCAAATTAGAGGAAAAATGCCTTTGCTTGCCGTTTGTTATGGTGCACAATATTTAGCTCATTTTTCTGGTGGAGAAGTTGCTGCTTCCAACACAAGAGAATATGGTAGAGCAAATCTTTCTTTTGTACAAGAAAACGAAGTGTTTTTAGAAGGTGTTAATTTAAATAGCCAAGTTTGGATGTCACATTCAGATTCTATTAAAAAATTACCAACTAACGGTGTTAAAATTGCAAGTACTAAAGATGTTGAAAATGCAGCTTATAAAATAGAAGGAGAAACAACTTACGCAATACAATTTCATCCAGAAGTTTACCATTCTACAGATGGAAAACAAATGTTAGAAAACTTTTTAGTAAAAATTGCTAAAGTTCCTCAAACATTTACACCTAACGCAGTTGTAGAAGAAATTGTTGCCGATATGAAGGCGAAAATTGGCAACGAAAAAGTAGTTTTAGGTTTGTCTGGAGGTGTAGATTCTACAGTTGCAGCGGTTTTATTAAATAAAGCTATAGGAGAAAATTTATATTGCATATTTGTTAATAACGGACTTTTACGTAAAAATGAGTACCGAAGTGTATTAGATCAATACAAAGGAATGGGCTTAAACGTAAAAGGCGTAGATGCTTCGGCACGCTTTTTGGAAGCTCTAAAGGGTTTAAGTGATCCAGAAGAAAAAAGAAAAGCTATTGGAAATGCATTTATTGAAGTTTTTGACGATGAAGCAAATCAATTAAAAGGGGTTAAGTTCTTAGGTCAAGGCACAATTTATCCAGATGTTATTGAGTCGGTTTCTGCTACTGGTGGTCCAAGTGCTACAATAAAATCGCATCATAATGTAGGTGGTTTACCTGATTTTATGAAATTAAAAGTTGTAGAGCCTTTAAGAATGTTGTTTAAAGATGAGGTTCGTAGAGTAGGAGCTTCATTAGGAATAGATCCTGAGTTATTAGGTCGTCATCCTTTTCCTGGACCAGGACTTGGAATTCGTATTTTGGGTGATATCACTGCAGAGAAAGTAGCAATTCTTCAAGAAGTGGATGCTATTTTTATAAACGGGTTAAAAGAGCATGGTTTGTATAATGATGTTTGGCAAGCAGGAGCAATATTATTGCCAGTTAATAGTGTTGGAGTAATGGGAGATGAACGTACTTATGAAAAAGTAGTAGCTTTAAGAGCAGTAGAATCTACAGATGGAATGACCGCTGATTGGGTACATTTACCATATGAGTTTTTAATGCAAATTTCAAACGAAATAATTAATAAAGTAAGAGGCGTAAATAGAGTTGTTTATGATATTAGCTCAAAACCACCAGCAACAATAGAATGGGAATAAAATAATTTTATTGCAATTTTAATGTAAAATAAGTCTGTAAAATAGGAATAGATTAATATTATGTTTTTTGTTTATTTCAAAGGGTTTTCTCAAAAATCGTTTGTTAAATATATAGTTAACAAAGGCGATACACTTAAGAAAATTGAAAATAAGGATCTTTATAAAGATGCAATGCTTGTTAATTGCAATTATGTACCATAAAATAACAATTAGAAATTATAGTATGAAATTATATTTTAAAACACTTATTTTCACAATTATTAGCTTTTCTGCTTTAAATGCTCAGGTTAATAACGTTAAAGAACACAAGGTTTCTAAAGGAGAAACAGTCTATCAAATTTCTAAAAAATACCAAGTTACACCATTTGATATTTACAGATTAAACCCAGACGCGAAAATTGCAATTGAAGAAAATACAATTTTATTAATACCAAGTAAAGTTGTAGAAGTGAAAAAAAATGCGGTAAAATCAGATTCTTTAAAAAAACATAAAGTTCTACCAAAAGAAACACTTTATAGCATTGCAAATATGTATGAAGTTTCTGTTGCAGATTTAAAAGAATGGAACGAGGATTCTTTAAATGAAGGTTTAAAAGTGGGTCAGGAAATTATAGTTTCTATGAATAATGTTGCAATTAATACCGATTATATTGCAGTAGAAGAAATTAAAACAACTTCAACTCTTTCTTCTCATGTAGTAAAAATGCAAGAAACAAAATTTGGAATTTCAAAAAAATATAAGATTTCAATAGAAGAATTAGAAAGATTAAATCCTCAAATTGTTGCAAGTTTAGAAGTAGGACAAATATTAAAAATTAAAGAAAATACCGAAAATGTTGAAATTAAAAATACACAGACACCAAACTTTTATGCAGTTATGCCTGGAGAAACATTGTATAGCTTAACGAAGCAATTAAACATATCGGAAGAAGATCTTATAAAATTAAATCCAGAAATTAATTTTGGTTTCAAAGAAGGTATGGTTTTAAGGTTGCCAGAAAGAGTTAATTCAATTGCTCCAAAAAAAAGAGTAAAAGATTTATTGCCACTAGTAGTAAAAACTAAAAAAAAGAATTTAGTTTTATTATTACCATTTAATATTAATAAAATGGAGTTAGATTCCTTAAAAACACAAATAGATTATCTAAAAACAGATAAGTTTTTAAATTTAACTTTAGATTTTTATTCTGGAGCATTAATGGCAATAGATTCTGCTAAAGTTTTAGGATTACCTGTTCATGTGAAAATTTTAGATGTAGAAAGTACTAAAACGTCGTCAAATGTAGCACAGCTTGTAAAAAACAACAATTTTTTAAATGTGGACGCTGTTATTGGGCCTTTTATGTATACCCACGTTGAAAATACAGCACAATTACTATTAAATAATAAGATACCGGTAATTTCTCCTTTGTCAAAAGAGAGTAGTGCAAGTTTAGAAAATTTGTATTATTCTGTTCCTTCCCAAGATAATATGATTAAAGCGGTGTTTAATTTCATGCAAGAAAAAAACGGAAATATAATTGCTGTTGTAAGTTCAAAAAAAACTACTTCAAAAGAGTATTTAGAAAAAAATTATCCATTTGTTAAATATTCTAAATTTACTGATAAAGGAACACTTGACTCTGAAAATTTAAAAAAATTATTAACAAAAGGGCAAAAAAATTACGTTATTTTAGATACGGATAAAGCAGATGAAGTTTTGAAAACAACAAATGCTTTATTAAAACTAAAATTGGAATTTGATATTCAATTAGTTGTTTTAGAATTATATACTGCATTAGATTTTGAAGGAATACCTATAAATAATCTAACCGACTTAAACATGTTATTTCCATCTTCAAAAAAAGAAGTAAATACAGATGCTGGAAGAATATTTAAGAAAAAATATAAGAGTGTAAATAATGTAAATCCAAACGTATATGCTACAAAGGGGTTTGACTTGACATTTGACACTTTATTGCGCATTTGTCAAGAAGAAGGATTTGTAAACTCTGTTAAAACTACAAAAACAGAATATATAGGAAATAGCTTCGATTATATTGTTCAAGATGGGAAAAACTTAAATAACGGCATTTACATCTTGTATTATGATACCGATCTAACAATAAAACAAGCACAATAATGGCTACTGCAAATATAATATATAAAGGAGATTTGAGAACAGTTTGTATGCACTTACAGTCTGGAACTGAAATATTAACTGACGCTCCTACAGATAATCACGGTAAAGGAGAAGCTTTTTCACCTACTGATTTAGTTGCCACAGCTTTAGGAAGCTGTATGGTTTCTATTATGGCAATTAAGTCAAAAGACTTAGAAGTTGATTTGTTAGACTCTACCATTTCGGTTACTAAAATTATGCAATCTGAGCCAAGAAGAATTTCTAAAATTGAGGTTATACTAAATATGAGCATTGGAACTTCTGATAAAAACAAAATAATATTAGAACGTGCAGCTATGTCATGCCCAGTTCTTTTAAGTTTGCATCCAGATATTGAAAAAGTTGTAAATTTTAATTGGAAGTAAATTGACGAACCAAGAAGAATTAATAAAACTTGCACACACAAAAATGCCTTTCGGAAAATACGAAGGGTATTTTCTTATAGATTTACCTGAATACTATGTGGTATGGTATTCTAATAAAGGTTTTCCAAAAGGACAATTAGGCTTACAGTTACAATTAGTTTACGAACTTAAATTAAATGGATTAGAAGATTTAATTCGAAATATCAGAAGAAACTTCCCTAAAAAGTAAATTTATAGATTAATAATTGTCTATTTTCCATTGTCAATTATCAATTTTAAATCGTACTTTTGCCACGTTTTTTAAGACAACTAACACAATACAACACCCGTTTCGAACCTAATTTTATGGATCGTAACAAATTAAAATAACAATAACACAATGAATCAAACAAAGTATATTTTTGTTACTGGAGGTGTGACTTCTTCTTTAGGAAAAGGAATCATAGCAGCTTCTTTAGCTAAATTGTTACAGGCAAGAGGGTATAGGGCAACTATTCAAAAATTTGACCCGTATATAAATGTAGATCCTGGTACTTTAAATCCTTATGAACATGGCGAGTGTTATGTTACAGATGATGGTGCAGAAACCGATTTGGATTTAGGACACTACGAGCGTTTTTTAAACGTTCCTACTTCTCAAGCAAATAATGTAACAACTGGAAGAGTGTACTTATCTGTTATTGAAAAGGAGAGAAGAGGAGAGTTTTTAGGTAAAACAGTACAAGTTGTACCACATATTACAAATGAAATCAAGCAGCGCATGCAGTTACTTGGTCAAAGTGGCGATTTTGATATAGTAATTACTGAAATAGGTGGAACAGTTGGAGATATTGAATCTTTACCTTACATAGAATCTGTTCGTCAATTATTATGGGAATTAGGAGATGAAAACGGTATTTGTATTCATTTAACCTTAGTTCCATTTTTAGCAGCAGCTGGCGAATTAAAAACTAAACCAACACAGCATTCTGTTAAAACATTAATGGAAAGCGGTATAAAAGCAGATATTTTAGTTTGTAGAACAGAGCATGAATTATCAGACGAATTACGCCAAAAACTTGCCCTATTTTGCAATGTTAAAAAAGAAGCAGTAATTGAATCTATAGATGCATCTACAATATATGATGTCCCTAATTTAATGTTAAAAGAAGGTTTAGACATAGTTACATTAAAAAAATTAGGATTGCCAGAAAAAAATAGCCCAGATTTAGTTAACTGGAATGAGTTTTTAAGAAAACATAAAAACCCAAAACATGAGGTTAATATTGGTTTAGTTGGTAAATATGTAGAATTACAAGACTCCTACAAATCTATTTTAGAATCATTTATTCATGCAGGAGCAACAAATGAAACAAAAGTAAATGTAATTTATATCCATTCTGAATTTTTAGATGCCAAATCGGCAGATGAACAATTAGGAAAATTAGACGGCATACTTGTTGCACCCGGATTTGGAGGTAGAGGTATAGAAGGGAAAATTGAAACAGTTCGTTACGCAAGAGAAAATAATATTCCGTTTTTAGGAATATGTTTAGGAATGCAAATGGCAGTTATAGAGTTTGCAAGAAACGTATTAGGTTACAAAGATGCTAATTCAATCGAAATGAATCCAGAGACATTGCATCCCGTTATTAATTTAATGGAAGAGCAAAAAGATGTTGTAAATAAAGGAGGAACAATGCGTTTAGGAGCTTGGAAATGTTCTTTGAATGAGAATACTTTAGTTCGTGAAATTTATGGTAAAGCCGAAATAATGGAACGCCATCGCCATCGTTACGAATTTAATGGAAAATACCTTAACGAATTAGAAAATGCAGGATTAAAAGCTTCTGGTATAAATCCAGAAACAGGTTTGGTTGAAGTAGTAGAATTGCCAAATCATCCATTTTTTATAGGAGTACAATACCATCCAGAATATAAAAGTACTGTAGCAAATCCACATCCATTATTTGTGAGCTTTGTTGCTGCAATGGTTAAAAATAAAAAATAACCTTTAATTGTTTACAAATAATTGTAAGCCGAATAATAGTTGCTAAATGGAAGAAAAAAAATTAGATTTTAAATCAATTATTGGATTTGTATTAATTTCAGTTGTTTTAGTGTGGATGTTGTATTCTAGCGCTCCCACAATTGAAGAACAAGAAGCAAAAGCAAAACAAGAACAAGTTGAAAAAGCTAAGGAAGTTACATCTGAAACAAAATCAGCTCTTTCTCAAACAGGAGTAGCTTCTACAGAAATAGATTCTATTCGTCAATCTCAATTAAAAGGACAACTTGGTTCTTTTGCATATTCAGCTACATTACCTTCAGCAAATGGGGGAGTTACAGAACTTAAAAGTGAACTGTTAACTTTGAAAATTGCAAACAAAGGAGGTTACATAGTAAGCGCTACTGTAAATGGTTTTGACCAATTTTATAAGGGTTCTAATAAAACTATTGATTTAATTAAAGACAATAACGCTAATTTAAATCTTACTATAAACACGGCTGATAATAGAACTTTAAACACTAAAGATTTATATTTTGAACCAATTTTAACTAAAGAAGGTAAAAATCAGGTTTTAACAATGCGTTTAAAAGCTGGTGAAGCTAAATATCTAGAGTATCGTTATGTTTTAAAACCTAACGATTACATGTTAGATTTTTCAATTCGTTCGCAAGGTTTAAATTCAGTAATCAATACTGCAGAGCCAATCGATTTAGAATGGCAACTTAAAACATATAGAAACGAAAAAAGTATCTCTTATGAAAATAGATATACAGAATTGGTTTTTGAATATGAAGACGGTAAAGATGATTATTTAAGTGCGGCAAAAGATGACGATGATATTGTGAATAATGTAACTTATATAGCTTTTAAGCAACATTTATTTACTTCTATTTTATTAACAGATACTCCTTTTAAATTTGCTAATTTAAAATCTGAAAATTTAGTTCAGGATGAAGCTGTTGACACTGTTTTTACAAAAAACTTTGTAGCTTCTGTTCCACTAGAATTTAAAAATGGCGAATTAAATTATAATATGAATTTGTATTATGGTCCAGCAAAATACAAAATCTTAAACGATTACAAAAGAAATTTAGATGAAATAATGCCTCTTGGTTGGGGTATTTTTGGTTGGATAAATAGATATATTTTTATACCTACTTTTGGTGTAATAAGCGGATTCTTACCTTATGGATTAGCTATTATTTTCTTTACTATTTTAGTAAGAATAGTAATGTCTCCAGTTACTTATAAATCATATGTTTCGCAAGCTAAAATGAAAGTATTGCGTCCAGAAATTGCAGAATTGAACGAAAAGTACAAGGATAATGCAATGAAAAAGCAACAAGAAACAATGAAGTTGTATTCTAAAGCAGGTGTAAACCCTATGGCAGGATGTTTGCCAGCTTTATTGCAAATGCCAGTTTTCTACGCTTTGTTTCAGTTTTTCCCTTCAATGTTCGATTTAAGACAAGAAGGTTTCCTTTGGGCAGATGATTTATCTTCGTTTGATGCAGTTTATCAATTACCATTTACAATTCCTTTTTATGGAGACCATGTAAGTTTGTTTCCAATACTGGCTTCGGTTGCAATTTTCTTTTATATGAAGATGACAACAGGAGACCAACAAATGAGTGCTCCTACTCAAGAAGGAATGCCAGACATGGGAAAAATAATGAAGATAATGCTTTATATTTCTCCTATTATGATGCTTGTTTTCTTTAATAATTATGCCTCTGGTTTATCGTTATACTATTTTATTTCTAATTTAATTACAATAGGAATTATGTTAGTTATCAAAAACTTTATTGTTAAAGAAGATAAAATTTTAGCCAAGATTAATGAAAATAAAACTAAACCTAAAAAAGAAGGAAAGTTTCAAAAGAAAATGCGTGAAATGATGGAGCAAGCTGAAGCGCAAAAAAAGCTTAAAAAATAATTACAAACCCTGTCTTAAAAAGATGGGGTTTTGTTTTAATATTATATAATGAAAATTTTAATTATTGGTTTTGGAAACATGGGCAAACTTACGCTAGTGTTTTACTAGTTCTGGATTTGTAATTTGTAACGACATATTTGTATTGAATAGGAGTGAAGTGAGGTAGAGAAAAACGAATCGTTTCTCTATAGATAATTCTAATTTTCACATAAAACCTTCTTCCATAATTTTGGATGTTGATATCATCACAGTAGTTCAAACCAATCGGGAGTGTGTTTTTCTCATCTAAATAGATATAAATACAGTCTTTTCTGGTGGATAAATCTCCTAATTCTTTTAACGCGATAACATCAAAATGCAACAATAAATCAGCTGGTAAAAATTGAGTCAATAATAGAATATTCATTCCTTTTTTTGACAAATTTAAGCGTAATCCCCAACTTTTTTATGTGAGCCATTAAACAGGAAAAAAGAACTCAATTGTAGTCTAATCAGTTCCTAAAATACAGGGTGGTCTAGTTGATTTGGTTCAAGAACAAAACATGAATAGGGATTAGAAAAATAATTTAGTTAGCTTTTAAAAAAAAAGTTTCTTTTCTCACTTCTCTAAACTGATTTTGAACCCTTTAATCTTAGCGTTAAAAGATTCTGCTGAAGCAATTATAATTTGTTTATAAATATAGTTCAGTATAGAATCATAATTGATTTCTTAGCAAATAACGAAAATATTTAATTCCCACCCCAAGTTTTGAACTTGATTCGTTATTTAGCTATAGTTCGGACTGGCTGGGGGAAATTCGTTCAGGAAAACGTACGACAAAGAAACAGTTTCTTTGTCGTTGATGATTAAATTGTATGTCTCCATTTTTTAAATATGATATTTTGAAAAAAATAAAGTAATAAATCTGAATTTACGTATTTATTTTCTGCTCTACTAATGCAAATTTAATTACTTTTTAGCTTTCGTAAACGCTTCACGAATATTGCCATCAACCAATATTAGTTCTTCATTAGTTAATTTTTCAATAGTTTGCGTAATCGTGTCTATAGAATTACTTTTATTACCGATGCTTTCTACTATAAAAATTATTTTATCGTCTTTTACAGACCATTTTTTGTATAGCAGTGTTTTCATATTGTCAGATTGTACTGTTCCATCTGCAAACATTGAAAAATGCAAAGCGGAGGGTGAAGTATCTTTCCAGGAACCGATTAGCAATTTTTCATCAACGTTTTCTTTCTGAATTTCAGATTTTTCTTCCTTAATCTCCATGTTTTTAGACTCCTCTTTACAAGCGTTTAAAGCAAATAGTGCCAATGTTGAAAAAGAAATTTGAAGTAATTTTGCTCTACATTTTAGGTTTTTCATTTGTTGTTTTTTTAAAGTGAATGGTAATATTAACGAGATCTAAAATAAGGTCAAAAGAATTATTCTATGGATGCTCTCATTTCGCTTTTCTTTTTAATGTAAATAGTTTCAGATTGCCATAAATATTCCAAAAATAAGTAACTTTTAGAATTAATTTATAACAGCATTTATTTTTTCCCATAGAACATTGTCAAAATCAGATAAGCCAAAACTACTGCCATCTGCGGAATTTCCCATTCTAATGATTACAATTTTTTTACTAGGAACAATATACATTTTTTGATCGTTTTTACCAAGTGCCGCATACATTTCGTTTGGTGCATTTGGAATTAATTTACCACTAAATTCAATTTGACTGCTGGGTAATTGATAACTAGATTTTCCATTTAGCCACCATAAATATCCGTAAGCTTGATTTATGTTTTGAGAAGTATTTGTAGCTGCTGTTAAATAATTTTGATTTATAATTTGAGTCGAATTCCATTTTCCATTAGCAAAAATCATTAGTCCAAAACGTGCCATGCTTCTTGTGTTACTTGAGTAAATACTTAATGCTTCAACTTGATTCCAATAGCCAGTCATGCCTATTTTATCTTTTAATTTTGTTTTAAAATAGGCGTCCCAAGTTTGACCGCTAGCTTGTGCAACAACATCTTGCATTTTTACATATACATTATGATATGCCCATCTTGTGCCTGCATTGGCAATATATTGTAAGTTTTCAGGAGAAACACCACTACCTTGAGCGCTGTCCAAACCAGAATTCATGGATAATAAGTTTTTACAAGTTATCAAGTTTTCGTTAGCTATTGGTGCGCTTGTCCAGCCTGTTCCTAAATAATCTGAAACTTTATTGTTAATATTTATTAAGCCTTCTTGTTCTGCAATGCCTGCAACAGTGCTGGTTAATGTTTTTCCTGCACTTGCCCAATACCAGGGTGTTGCTGTTGTATGTGCTCCGAAATAGTTTTCTACAACTATTTTTCCGTTATGCAAAATGATAAAACTTTTTGTATTTTTAAGCTCCAAATAATCTAATAGTGGCTGTAAGTTATTTTGATTCCAACCTAAGTCAGTTAATGTTTTTGTTTCCCAAGTATTTGAGTTATTAGGTGGGAAATATATTGCTGCAATAGATGTATTTTCTTCTGAATTAGAACAACTGCAAATAAAAAAAATGATTGTTAATAATACACTATTTTTCAAGTTTTTCATGTGCTTTTTTTATTAGACATTAAAAATAAGAATTAGTTTAATTAAGAAATTAAAATTGTAATTTTATTTTTTTAAAGAATTTTATTATGAGACATATAAAAATCATTATTAGTTTGTTTTTTTTAACTTTTTCAGCATGTCAATCTGATGTAAAAAGTGAGGATTTAGTTGCATTGAGTGGTTTTTGGGAAATTACTAAAGTTGAAATGCCCGATGCTGATGCGAAAGAATTTAAAATTAATGAGTCTATTGATTTTATACATTTTGAAGATAAAAAAGGGTTTAGAGTTAAGGTTATTCCTCAATTTGACGGCGGTTTACTTTCTAATAAAACAAAAGAATATTTTGATATAATAGAAAAAGAGTCTGTCTTTTATTTTTTATATAAAACCGATTATGCTTCTTGGGAAGAAGAAATAATTATTATAAATAAAGAAGAGTTAGTTGTTAAAAACTCAAATGATTTGGTTTATTTTTATAAGAAACGTACAGATTTAAATAAAAAATAAAATGGCTAAGAGATTTAATGAAGAGCAGTCTATTCAAGATGTTTTAAAGAACTTTATATCGCACAATAAACTACAAACTGGTATTGATAAAGTGGAGGTTAAAGAAGTTTGGTTTAAATTAATGGGAAACGGTGTGGCAAATTATACTGAAGAAGTGGAGCTTAAAAACAATACATTATATGTTAAGTTAACTTCTCCTGTTTTACGTGAGGAATTAATGTATGGAAGAGAGAAAATTATTACTATGATTAATGTAGAATTAGATAAAGAAGTAGTGAAATCTCTTGTTTTAAGGTAATATGATTTAGACTATATATAAAGCATAAAAAATCCCGTTTCAATTAAGAAATGGGATTTTATATTTTTAATCTCTTTTAATCAATTTTTACTAGAACATCTCTCTTCCAGAAAAATGAAAAGCACCTTCAATAGCAGCATTTTCATCAGAATCTGAACCATGTACTGCATTTTCGCCCATTGAAGTTGCGTATTTTTTACGAATAGTTCCTTCAACAGCATCCGCAGGATTAGTAGCGCCAATTAAAGTTCTAAAATCAGTTACAGCGTTATCTTTTTCTAAGATAGCAGCAACAATAGGACCACGAGTCATAAATTCTACTAACTCACCATAAAAAGGTCTTTCCGCGTGTACAGCATAAAAAGCTCTTGCATCTGCTAAAGTTAATTGTGTTAATTTTAAAGATACAATTCTGAAACCACCTTCAGTGATCATATTTAAAATTCCACCAATGTGTCCATTTTCAACACCATCAGGCTTAATCATTGTAAAAGTTCTATTCGTTGCCATAACGTTTATTTTTAATTTTTGGCAAAGGTAGTCTTTTTGTTGTTAGTTTAAAAAATTTTGCTCAAACTTTTTTCTTTAATGTGTATTTAATACTACTATTTCAAATAAAAAAGTAATTTTTAAAATTGTGAATATCTATTCACGAAAAAATTGTGTTTCTTTTTCTTTAAAAATTATCTTTGGCTTCCTTAAAATAAATATAAAGATATGAGTGCAACTTGGTATGAATGTAAAGTGAAGTATAGAAAAATTGATGAGAATGGCGTACAAAAAGTAACGACAGAACCTTATTTGGTAGATGCAATTTCTTATACGGAAGCTGAAAAAAGGATTAATGAGGAAATGTCTGCTTATGTCAGTGAAGAGTTCAAAATCACCAATATTAAAGTAGCAAACTACGCAGAAATTCATCCTTTTGAAAAAGCAGATAGATGGTTTAGATCAAAAGTTTCATTAATAGCTTATGATGAAGAAAGTGGAAAAGAGCGAAAAATGAATATGTATTTATTAGTACAAGCTAATGATGTAAAAGAGGCTTATGATAATACCAATTATGCCATGAAAAATACCATGGGTGATTATACTATTCCAGCTATTGCAGAATCGCCAATTATGGATGTTTTTCCTTATTTTAGTGGAGAAGAAGGAAGTTTAGAACAGTTAGAAAAATTTAATTTAATCAAAGATTCCAAAATAGAAATTAAAACTATGAAAGATCCTTTAGATTTTGAAGAAGCAGCTTCTGTAATTGTCTTAGAAGAAGAAGTTATAGAAGAATAAATTTTATAAAAAAAAACCTCATTTAAATAAATAAATGAGGTTTTTAGTTTAAATATAAAAGTATTTATAGTTGGATTATTTATTGTGCAATTGAACGAGCAACTCTAAAGCCATAAAATTGATGTGTTTTACTTGGCATTGTAGAAATTCTATTTGCAGGTCGCATGTAGTTTAATTTACTATCCCATGAACCACCTCTAACGCATTTTCTTTCGCCCATAACTGGTCCTTTAGGGTTTGCTTTATCTTCAATTTTGTAGTAGTCTTCATTGTACCAATCCCAGCACCATTCCCAAACATTCCCACTCATATCACAAATTCCTAGTTCGTTAGGTAATTTTGTTCCAATTGTATGTGGAGAACCATTACTATTTGTCTTGTGCCACGCTATTTCATTTGGATTGTCACTTCCGCTATATTTTGTTTCTTTAGATTTATTTCCGCCTTTAGCTGCATATTCCCATTCTGCTTCAGTAGGTAATCTGTAGCCATTTTTCGTAAAATCACAAAAAATATTAGGTCCTTGTTGAGCATAAACAGGCTCCAAGTTTTCTTTTTTACTTAACCAATTACAGTAATCAATTACTTCGTTCCAAGAAATATTATTAATAGGGTAATTGTCATGCCAACCCCAAATAGGTTTTGCAGGCATTTTAAGGTTTTTAGCTTTTACATATTCTTTCCATTGCCATACGGTAACTTCAAATTTACAAATTTCAAAATCTTTTACAGTTACAGAATGTTCTTTTTGTTCATCAATATCTGCAGCATTATCAGAATCTTTTGATCCCATTTTAAACGTACCTCCTTCAACTTTAACCATAAAATTTAATGAGTTATTATCTGTAAAAGAGGATAGAGTAAATAAAGTGATAAATAATAAGTAGACTAAAATAGTAGTTTTCTTCATGATTTTAATAAATTAAAATTTGGGTAAATATGTTAAAAATTTAAAAGTATATTATTTTTACCTATTAATCAAACTAAATGTAATTTTTAGCAGAATATTTTTTTTGATTAATTGTATTTTTTTGATTAATTTTATAACTTATTTATTATTAAATTTTGATTACTGTAAAATTTTGCTCTAATGGTTTTACTTTATCTAATAATTCATTTAAAAATGTATCAAAATTTTCTAATTCAATAATACTTGAAATGTTTATTGTTCGTTCTTGAAGTATTTTCTTTGGAAATAATTCGTTTTGTAATTGAACAATTTGGGTAATTTTTTCAGAGTGTTGTTTTTTTTCAGCTTTTAATAATCTCTTTTCAAGATTATCTAATCCTTTAATTTGTTTTGCTTCTTGTGCTTTAACTGCACCAATAAATGATTTGTCTGTTCTAATAGCAATTTCAGCTAATTTTAGAAATTGTTGCGATAAATAGTTTTTTTGTTCTGTGAAATCAATTTTAAATTCCGATAATTCTTTAGTTTTTTGTTTTACTAATTTCTCTTGATTTAAAAATAAGTCATTCCAACTTAAATTTAATTTGTGAGCCTTTTTAATTTGCTTTTCAGTAGCAACTAGAACAGAATTTCGGAGAAGTAAAATTGGAAAAGTAACTGCGTTAGCTTCGAAATTTGATTTCAACTCAAACCAATAAGCTAATTCTCCGCCACCGCCAATATAACATAAGTTAGGAAGTATGACTTCTTGATACAAAGGACGTAAAATTACATTTGGACTAAAACGTTCTGGATAATTTTCTAATTCTATTAATATTTCTAATTCTGAAAATTCCAGTTTTGTATTATTAATAAAATACGTGTTTTTATCAAAAATAATACGTTCTCTTAAATCGTCCAGAATATAAAACAGATTGATTTCTCTTGGGTTTACTTGGATTTTGTACTCTTTTAATGCTTCATTTGTTTTGTTCACTTCATTATAAGAAATCTGTTTAAGTAATTCTTCTTTAATATATGGAATAAAAAGTTTTTTTAATTCTTTATCGTCTCCATCAATAATTACTAGACCTTCTGAAGTAAATAATTCATTAACTAAAAAACGAGTAGCGTCTGCAAGATTTTTGTGTTTTAAATAAGCATTTTTAAATAATTCTTTTAAATAATTTGCATTATTACCAATACCAATTTCTTTCGAGAAAAGATCAAATACTTCTTTTAAACCTTCTGTAGATAGTCTTCCAACAGGACCATTACTTTCTCTATTCCATTTTATTTTATTCCCATTAAAATTGAAGTGATTAATTTCTTCAAAATCGTGATCTTCGGAAGCCATCCAATAAATAGGCACAAAATTATATTCAGGATATTCTTTTTTTAACTCTTTAGTTAGATTAATTACCGAAACAATTTTATATAAAAAATAAAGGGGACCAGTTAAAAGGTTTAATTGGTGACCGGTTGTAATTGTAAAAGTATTTTTAGAAGATAAAAGTGCAATATTATGTTTTGTTTTCTCTGATTTTTCTAATTTAGAGTATTGATTTTCTAACGCATCAACTAAAACTTGCCTTTTAAAATTATCACTACTATTGTAGTTGACTCTTTTCTCCTTAATTTGTAATTCAAAACTTTCGATTGTTGGAAAATGATTATATAAATTTTTTAACGCAGGTTTTTCATTTAAATAATCAATTATTAGTTTAGAAAAATATTCTGAATTTTGATAGCTTACACAGTCTTTTGGCATTTGAAAAAATATTTATTCAAAAATAGTAAAAAAATATATTTTAAAACCTCGTTTAACATAGCTTTAGAGTTTTGTTTTAAAATATAACGCGTATTTTTGTCGAATAAATTAAAACCTTTGAAAAACATTCTACTTATTACACCACCTTTTACCCAACTGAATACTCCGTATCCGGCAACGGCTTACATAAAAGGTTTTCTAAACACAAAATCTATAGAGGCTTTTCAAATGGATTTAGGTATTGAAGTAATTTTAGAATTATTTTCAAAATACGGTTTAATTGAAATGTTCGGTATTTGTACCTCCAAAAATGTTGATTTATCGGATAATGTTCAGCGAATTGTGTCGCTGCAACAGGAATATATTAAAACCATAGACTCGGTAATTTTATTTTTACAAGGACAACAGCCTACATTAGCACGCCAAATTTGCAGCGGTAATTTTTTGCCTGAAGCTTCTCGTTTTGCGCAATTAGACGATTTAGAATATGCTTTTGGTTCTATGGGAATGCAAGACAAAGCTAAACATTTAGCAACTCTTTATTTAGAAGATTTGTCTGATTTTATTGTAGAATGTATCGATGATAATTTTGGATTTAGTCGTTATGCAGAACGTTTAGGTAGAAGTGCCAATTCTTTTGATGAATTATATAACGAATTACAAAAAACAACTACTTACATTGACGAAATTACTTTACAAATTCTAAAAAATAATTTAGAAACGGTTAACCCGAAATTGGTATTGTTTTCAGTTCCATTTCCAGGTAATTTGTATAGTGCTTTTCGTTGTGCGCAATTTATTAAAGCAAATTTTCCTGAAGTTAAAATTGCAATGGGTGGTGGTTTCCCAAATACCGAACTCCGCCAGTTAAAAGATAAACGTGTTTTTGAGTTTTTCGATTTCATTGCTTTAGACGATGGCGAATTACCCGTTGAATTGTTACACAAACAAGTTTGTCTTTCCTATGAAGGAGGAATATCATCAAATGAATACAAACGAACATTTATCCTAGAAAATAACGAAGTCGTATATAAAAACAACACCGCAAAACACGATTATAAACAAAGTGCTGTAGGAACGCCTGATTATTCTGATTTGTTTTTAAATAAATATATTTCGGTTATTGAAATTGCAAACCCAATGCACAGTTTGTGGTCAGATGGTCGCTGGAATAAACTTACCATGGCACATGGTTGTTACTGGGGAAAGTGTACTTTTTGTGACATCTCATTAGATTATATTAAAATTTACGAACCCATTGCTGCTAAAATTTTAGTGGATAGAATGGAGGAATTAATTGCACAAACAGGCGAAAACGGATTCCATTTTGTAGATGAAGCAGCACCGCCAGCTTTAATGCGGGAAGTAGCTTTAGAAATTCTACGAAGAAATTTATCGGTTACTTGGTGGACAAATATTCGTTTCGAAAAAAGTTTTACACAAGACTTATGTCTATTATTAAAATTATCAGGTTGTATTGCCGTTTCTGGTGGTTTAGAAGTAGCTTCTGATAGATTATTAGAATTGATTAAAAAAGGAGTTACGGTTGAACAAGTTGCGCAAGTAACCAGAAATTTCAAGGAAAGTGGTGTAATGGTGCATTCTTATTTAATGTACGGTTATCCCACACAAACCGTTCAAGAAACAATAGATAGTTTAGAAATGGTGCGCCAATTATTTGAAATAGGTGTTTTACAATCGGGTTTTTGGCATCAATTTGCCATGACAGCGCATAGTCCTGTTGGAATTAATCCCGAAGCTTTTGGCGTTATTCCAATAACAAACGAAATTACTTTTGCCAATAACGATATCGCTTTTAAAGACAAAACGGGCATTGATCACGATAAATTCAGTTTCGGATTAAAGAAATCGTTATTTAATTATATGCACGGTATTTGTTTTGAATACAATTTACAAGATTGGTTTGATTTTAAAATTCCTCGCACAAAAATTGAACCTAATTTTATTAAAAATGCGCTTCAAAAAGAAGTTATTTTTGCAACAAAACCAAATACCAAAGTAGTTTGGACTGGCGGAATTCCTTTAGTAGAAACGTTTACCAAATCAAAAAAAGGAAATTCTTGGAAAATGATGACGTTGACTTTTCATCAAAAAACACATTCGTTTGAAATTACCCTAGAAGAGGATAAAGGCAATTGGTTAATAGAGAAACTGAAAGATTTGTCCGTTTCTAACGATAAACGCATAACTTTTCAGCAATTAAAAACAGATTTTGAACTTCAATTAGAAGATTTTGAACTTTTTTGGTATTCGAAGTCAATCAACACTTTAAAAGAGTTTGGATTACTCACTTTGTAACTATATCAAATTACCATATTTAGAGCTCAAATCTTTATAAAAACAATTTTTTTTCCTTATTTTTACGAATATTAAAAGTAAAAATATGAGTAATTCTTATAAACTAAACGTAAACAATACATTTAATTTTGATGTTGAAGAAGATTTTATTTCTCAATTAGATGCTGTAAGTGTTGAAAAAGATAAATTCCACATTTTAAAAGACAACACACCTTACCATGCAGAAATTATAGCTACTGATTTTATCAATAAAACCTATACCGTTAAAGTAAATAATGCTACTTATATAGTTGCTATTGCAAATACATTAGATTTATTAATAAAAGAAATGGGATTTGAAGTTGGAGCTGCAAAGCAAGTAAATGCAATAAAAGCTCCAATGCCAGGATTGATTTTAGAGATTTCTATAAAAGTTGGGCAAGAAGTAAAACAAAATGATCCTTTATTGATTTTAGAAGCCATGAAAATGGAGAATAGTATTTTATCGCCTCGTGCTGGTGTTATAAAATCTATTACTATGACTAAAGGAGCAGCAGTAGAAAAAGGAGCTTTATTAATTGAATTTGAGGAAATAAAATAGAAACAAGATGTAAGAGCAGAGAAATAAGAAATAATAGTTTTAGTAAACATATTTCTTCTTTCAATAAAATGGTCTTTCATCTTTCATCTTAAGAAATATGAAAAAAATATTAGTTGCAAATCGTGGTGAAATTGCCATAAGAGTAATGCAAACAGCAAAGAAAATGGGAATTAAAACAGTTGCTGTTTATTCTGTTGCCGATAGAAATGCACCACACGTAAAATATGCGGATGAAGCAGTTTGTATTGGAGAAGCTCCTTCTAGTCAATCGTATTTAAGAGGAGATAAAATTATTGAAGTTTGTAAACAACTTGGCGTAGATGGAATTCATCCTGGATACGGGTTTTTAAGTGAAAATGCAGACTTTGCGGATTTAGTAGAAAAAAATAACATCACATTCATTGGTCCAAAATCTAAGGCAATGCACATGATGGGAAATAAATTAGCGGCTAAAGATGCAGTTAAACACTATGACATTCCTATGGTTCCTGGTGTTGATGAGGCAATTACCGATGTACCAAAAGCTAAGAAAATTGCAGTAGAAATTGGATTTCCAATTTTAATTAAAGCAGCAGCTGGTGGTGGTGGTAAAGGAATGCGAGTGGTAAATAACGAGGCAGAATTTGAATCACAAATGGACAGAGCAATTTCAGAAGCTATAAATGCTTTTGGAGATGGTTCTGTTTTTATTGAAAAATATGTAGGTTCACCGCGTCATATCGAAATTCAAGTAATGGCCGATGGTCATGGAAATATCATTTACCTTTTCGAAAGAGAATGTTCGGTACAACGTCGTCATCAAAAAGTAATTGAAGAAGCTCCTTCATCGGTTTTAACACCTGAAATCCGTAAAGCAATGGGAGAAGCTGCAGTTAAAGTAGCAAAAGCTTGTGATTATTTAGGAGCAGGAACAGTGGAGTTTTTATTAGACGAAAATAAAAATTTCTATTTCTTAGAAATGAATACTCGTTTACAAGTAGAGCACCCCGTTACAGAGCTAATTACAGGAATGGATTTAGTAGAAATGCAAATTCGTGTGGCTAGAGGAGAAGCGCTTACTGTAAAACAAGAAGACTTGCAAATTAAAGGTCATGCAATGGAATTGCGTGTTTATGCCGAAGATCCATTAAATGACTTTTTACCAAGTGTAGGGAATTTAGAAGTGTACCAACTTCCGGTTGGAGAAGGAATTCGTGTAGATAACGGTTTTGAACAAGGAATGGATGTGCCTATTTATTACGATCCAATGTTGGCAAAATTAATTACCTACGGAAAAACACGGGAAGAGTCAATTGAGTTAATGATAAAAGCAATTGCCAATTATAAAGTAGAAGGAATTAGTACAACGTTGCCTTTTGGAACTTTTGTAATGGAACATAAAGCTTTTCGTTCTGGAAATTTTGACACGCATTTCGTAAAGAAATATTACGATGCTGAAGTGTTGAAAGCACAAGCTGAAAAAGAAGCTGAAATTGCAGCCTTAGTAGCTTTGAAGAAATATTTAGAAGACCAGAAAATAGTTCGATTACCAAATTAAGAAAAAAGAAACAAGAGGCAAGAAGCAAGAGTTTATAAGTTTAAAATATATCTTTTCTTTTTTTTCTTTCTTCTTTAATCTGAAAAAACATGCAAGACAAAATAAAAACATTAGAAGATAAATTAGCGCAAGCTTATTTAGGTGGCGGTGCAAAAAGAATAGCAAAACAGCACGAAAAGAAAAAGTTAACGGCTCGTGAGCGTGTTAATTACTTAATGGATGAGGGTTCGTTTGAAGAAATTGGTGCTTTGGTAACCCATAGAACTACCGATTTCGGAATGCAAAACGAAATCTATTATGGGGATGGTGTAATTACAGGTTATGGAACTATTAATGGTCGTCCAGTTTATGTTTTTGCACAAGATTTTACCGTTTTTGGTGGAGCATTGTCAGAAACACATGCAGAGAAAATATGTAAAGTTATGGACATGGCTTTAAAAGCGAATGTTCCTATGATTGGTTTAAACGATTCTGGTGGAGCACGTATTCAAGAAGGAGTGCGTTCACTAGGTGGTTATGCTGATATTTTCTACAAAAACGTACAAGCTTCAGGAGTAATTCCACAAATTTCTGCTATTATGGGACCATGTGCTGGCGGAGCGGTTTATTCTCCGGCTATGACCGATTTTACCATGATGGTGGAAGGAAGTAGTTATATGTTTGTAACCGGACCAAGTGTTGTAAAAACAGTAACGAATGAAGAAGTAACTGCCGAAGAATTAGGTGGAGCAAGTACACATTCTACAAAATCGGGTGTTGCGCATATCACCTCTACAAACGATATTGAATGTTTAGAAGATTTAAAACGTTTATTAAGTTATTTGCCACAAAGTAATAAAGAATTACCAACAAAATTACCTTATGAATTAAACGATGAGGTGCGAGAACAATTAGCGAATATTATTCCTGATAATGCAAATAAGCCTTACGACATGCACGATGTAATAAAAGGTGCAATTGATGAAGATTCGTTCTACGAAATTCACAAAAATTATGCGGAAAATATTATTGTAGGTTTTGCACGTATTGGTGGAAGAAGCGTTGGAGTGGTAGCTAACCAACCGATGTTTTTAGCAGGTTGTTTAGATGTGAATTCGTCTATTAAAGCAGCTCGTTTTACCCGTTTTTGCGATGCCTTTAATATTCCATTATTAGTATTAGTTGATGTACCAGGTTTCTTGCCAGGAACAGACCAAGAATGGAACGGAATCATTATTCACGGAGCAAAATTACTATACGCATTGAGTGAAGCAACTGTGCCAAAAGTAACCGTAATTACACGTAAAGCTTATGGTGGTGCGTATGATGTAATGAACTCAAAACACATTGGTGCCGACTTTAACTTTGCTTGGCCAAGTGCAGAAATTGCAGTAATGGGAGCAAAGGGAGCTTCGGAAATTATCTTTAAGAAAGAAATTAGCGAAGCAAAAGATCCTGCAGCAAAACTATTAGAAAAAGAAACAGAATATGCAGAGAAATTTGCTAATCCTTACAGTGCGGCACAACGTGGATTTATTGATGAGGTTATTTTGCCACAAGATACACGTAGAAAATTATTAAAAGCGTTTAGTATTCTAGAACATAAAACAGTAGATACGCCAAAACGTAAACATGGAAATATTCCTTTATAAAATAAAAACCACCGCAAGGTGGTTTTTTTGTTTTAATCTTTAGTTTTGTCTTTCTAGCGTAAGGAGGAACCTCAAAAGAAAAATTAATGTTTTTTTGTTAAGTTAAGGATCAGAATCATTTAGTGCGATTTTTTCTCGCATATAAATGACAGAATAAACGGCACTTACTTACAGTTTTCCGTAACCTTTTTATAAAATAATTAAAAGCAAAATCTTAAAATAGACACAAAAATTTTAGTTTTTACGTATAGTTTTTTATCTTGGCATGATTTTATTACATAAAGTCTAAGTATTACTAAAATTTGAATATGAAATTGTTTAAAATAATTATTGGTTTTTTTTTACTAAATGGGTTTTTTGTATTTGGGCAACAAACGATTAAACATAAAGTGATAAAAGGCGACACTTTTTATGGTATTGCAAAAAAGTATGATTTAAAAATTACCGATATTTATTCTTTTAACCCAGAAGTAAAAGATAAACCACTGCCGCTTAGTTATGAATTACAACTTCCAAACAAGAAATATATTGAAGAGGCAAATACTTTATCTCACGCAAAAACGCATACAATTTCGAAAGGTGATACTTTTTATAAGATTTCAAAAACATACAACATAACTATTCAAAATTTAACAGATTGGAATCCAAATATAAGTTCTAGCGAATTAAAAATTGGATACGTACTACAATTAAAACCTTTACGACAAACAGAAGCTCCTAAAGTACTTGTGGTAAAAGAAGTGCCAATAAAAGAAGAGGTAGTTGAGGAAGAAGATCAAGAAGAATTTTCTAATGACATAATTCATGTGGTAAAGAAAAAGGAAACGCTATATGGTATTGCCATAAAAAATAAAACTACGGTAAATAATTTAAAAGTGCTTAATCCCGAAATTACGGGAAATTTGCCTTTAGGTTACCATTTAGTAATAAAAAAGGGTGATCAAGAGGATGAAGTTATAAATGAAAATGAAAATGAAAATGATATTGTTGAAGTTGAACCTTCTTCCTCTACCGTTTTAGAAAATGCAAATATTTTAATTGATAGAGCTTCTGGTTTTATAGGTGTTCCTTATAGATATGGGGGCACAACTAAAAAAGGGATGGATTGCTCAGGGTTAATGATTGAGGTTTTCAAAGAAATAGACTTAATATTGCCTCGTTCTTCAGGAAGCCAAGCTGCTTTTGGAACAAAAATAAAACGTAAACAAGCCCAAAAAGGGGATTTAATTTTCTTTGCAACAACCAGAAGAAATTCAATAAGTCACGTTGGAATGATAACAGAAGTGCACAATAATGAAATTAAGTTTATTCACTCTTCTACTTCATCGGGTGTAATTATTTCATCCTTAAATGAGCCATATTACATTAAAAGGTTTAAGCAAGTTACGCGTGTTTTAAACTAAAAATCTAAAATAGTATTATAGAACTTGTTATGCTTTTTAAACTCGGTTACGCCTTGTTTAAATGTTAAATAAGAATGTCCTTTTTGTTTATTTTGTTTACTTATCAAATATAAATAATGAAAATGTTTGGTAAGTTCTTTCCAACCATATAATAAACTATGATTTGGATCGTAAATATGGGTTGGTTCGCTAATAGCACCGTTTATTTCTACAATTTGAAAATTAATACCTTTTTCTAAATTTTTATAAGAATTAAACATAATATCCATTCTTCCATAATAGAAACCGTCAATTTTACTGCAAATAGCATTTAAAGTTTCGGTAAGTTTTGGTGTAATATAATTACTAGCATCTACAAATTTTGTGCCTCTACAATGATTTCCATACGGAACTAAATTTATGGTTTCATTTAGCTTTAAAACTGCATTTAATTTTTCTTGGTATTCTTCTTCTAATACTTTTAACTGAAATTGGTAACGTAAATCTGTACTTAACAATTCTTTAATTGTGCTTTTTCCGTTTCCGGTAAGTATTAAAAATTCTTTGGCAACAATTCCAGTTATTTTTCCAAATTCTTCGTTTGGCAATTTTACATAAAACAAACCTATTTCATTTTTATACTTAATTAAATCTTGTACTAGAAAGTCGAAATTTGCCTTGGTAGCATAAGATGTAAGTTCATGTATATTAAATATTTTTTTAACAGCAGTTCCTCTCAATCCTACATTTGGTTTGCAAATTAGTGGGAACGTAATATTGTTTAAGTTTATTTGTTCAACTATAGAATTTATAGCTGTTTTGTTTTCTATTAATAAGGTTGTAGGATAATATTCTTGGGGAATTATATCGTAAATTTCTTTTTTAGATTCCATAAAAAAACCGCCATTTCTAATGGTTGGATTTGATGCATTAAAATAGAAAAAAGATCTAGTTCTAATTACATAATAGATATATTGAAAATAGACAGGCACATAAACAATTTGGAATGGCCAATATTCCCAATGTGTAAGTTTATGAATAAATAATTTAATTTTCAGCATTATTCTAACAAGTCTATATAATTTAAACTAATTGTTTCTTTTATAACGCATTGCGTAATGCTTACGGTTTTTAACAAATTATTTCTATTAATTTGCAAGCCATAATTTAGATTTTCACTTTCCGTAAATCGATGAAATTCTAAAAGGGAATGAGAGTTTACTTTTTTTGTTTGCAGCATAAAATTATCAAACCATTTTGCTCTTTCCTCTCTAATTTCTTTTGTATATAAAGTAGCGGAAGACCATATATAATTTTTTGATTTATCTAATTCAAGCGTAGATTTTTCAACTTCATTCCATTGTAATTTTACTAGCTTTTCAGAATTATAAAAAATAATAGTAAAAGGTTCTATTTCATGTAAATCAATTGTTTTCCATTTGGCTAACGCATTATTAGAACTAATTAAATCTAATACAATTAAGCCTCTACTTTTTCTATAATTTCCTTTTGAAATATGTTTTTCTTGCGCTCCATTTAATAAAACAATAATATTTTCATTATCGTGCGCAATCCATGTTCCGCCAGCTTGTGGATCTTTTGGAAACGTTATTTCTTTGTTATTTATAATGTAATTAGCAGGCGCAATTGCTTTTGGACGTGCTATTTTTTCATCTCTGTTAGAAGTAATGCAAACACCATTAGTTGTAGGTACAAAAGTTACTGTGCACATTGTGTTCTATATTCAATTGTTGATTTTGCAACTCCAAATTCAGAACAAATTTGTAGGTCATTGTTTTTTAAAACTGCTACTTTAATTAATGCTTGATGATGAATGCTGTGTTCTAAATTATATAATAATTCCCTAAAATAGTTAGTTTGTACTTTAAAAGTAACATCTTTGACTCCTTGTTCTAAAGTCATTTCAATATTCTCTAAAGCAATATTCTCTAAGATTATATTTATTGCATTTATTGCAACTATTTTGTTTGTTTGAATTGCAATATTGCGTTCTCTTTTATCGTAGTTAACAGTTCTGGTTGCATAACTTTTTAATAACGATTGGTACATTTCTATAATATGTCTAGTATGCTCTCCAATGGTTGCATTACTTAATTCTGCATGACAATATATGTATTCTTCCTCTTTTAGTTGGTTTAAGAGTTTAATAATTTGAACAAAATTTGCTTTAATTGCAGAGATTAGCATATCATTATTTTAATTTTTTATAACTATTAAATTTTTTTATTTCATCAAAAAGAAGAAATGTACAACAAGAAAAAGTAATCAATGCCAGAATAAATAATATTCCTCCATCGTCATTAAAGTTAATATTGAGGATAAATAAATGAGATAAAATAGCAGCTATCATAATTCCAATTCCTAAAATTGCTCCGTAAACACTTTTATTAGAAATTAATAATAAGATCGATGCAACTAGTTCAACAATTCCAGAACCAATTCTACCATACGGTTCTGCTCCTAGTTCTGTAAATAAAGCAATGCTTTGTGGAGCAGCAGTAAACTTAAAGAATAAAGTTTGCAGCATTATAAAAGCAGGAATTATTCTTATGGGCCAGTAGAGAACTTTATTCATCTTGTTATTTCTTTGGAAGGAATTTAACAGAAACAGAATTAGTACAAAAACGCTGACCAGTTGTTTCTTTTGGTCCATCGTCAAATATATGGCCTAAATGTCCGTTACAGTTTGCACAAACAACTTCTGTTCTTACCATTCCGTAGCTTATATCTTGTATGTAATTTACACTTCCTTCAATTGCTTTATCAAAAGAAGGCCAACCACAGTCAGATTCAAATTTAGTTTCCGATTCAAAAAGTTTAGCTTCACAAGCGGCACAAACATAAGTTCCTTTTTCAAAGTGATCCCAGTATTTGCCTGTGTAAGCTCTTTCAGTTCCTTTTTCTCTTAAAACTTCATATTCAACTTCACTAAGTTGTGCTTTCCATTCGGCTTCTGTTTTTTTAACTTTTGGTTCCATAATTTCTTTTGTTTGTGATTGACAAGATTGTATTGTGATTGCAAATAATAATAAAATAATCTTTTTCATATTTAGGTAATTATTGTTTTTTAAGATTAAATAGTATCGTTTTATCTTCATCCATGTAAATTACGAAAACTTTTCGTTAATGGCAATTTCATAGTCCAATATTGGCAATAATACAAGAAATAAAATGTTAGTTAAATTACAAAATGGAATTAAGTATTGACATCTAAATTTTTGATGTACTCTTCATGTTCAAAGAAGAAATACTCAAAGGCTTCCATCTTTTCTGAAAAAAAATCAAAAATTTCAGGCCAATGTTTTTTGTTATTCATGCTAAGCCCCGTTTTTTCAACCCAAACTCTACTAATCACTTTTCCTGTGCTTAAATGAAACTCTCGTTCAAAAATAGCATCAGGTAAATGATTTTCGAGTAATAAATCTTTTAGCGATTCTACTTTTTCATAATATACGATACGATTTTTTTCGTTTTTTGGTTCTATATCTAATAAAACTTGCGCTTTTGTATTATCTACATAGAATTTAAAGGTTACATCTTTAATTTTAGTATTATAAAGTATCCATTTTCTTGGATTAGATGCTGCAAAAGCAGTCCAAAACTCTTTTTTTAATTTTTGTGCGTCTTCTTTACTAAACATTTTTGACTTTTGATTAGTGATATGTTAAATATTTGAACTAATTTAGAAGTTATAAAAGATAAAAACAACATGTTATTTCTTGATTTTATAAAATATATTCCAAAAATAGAAAAAGAAAAGTTGCTAGCAGCAGATGCGCACGCAAAAATGGCACCGTTGGAGCGAATTTCTTTTTTAAAGAAAATGGATTATGCAGATAAAAACCCAAGAAAGGCAGCTGTATTAATGTTGTTTTACCCAAAAAAAAAAGAAACACATTTAGCCTTGATTGTTAGAAACACTTATCCTGGCGTACATTCTTCACAAATTAGTTTTCCTGGTGGAAAAGTAGAGTTAGAAGATAATGATTTATCTGAAACGGCTTTGCGCGAAACACATGAAGAAGTGGGAATTCACCCCAATAAAATTCAATTAATCAAATCTTTTAGTACTATTTACATTCCGCCAAGCAATTTTTTGGTTTCGCCATTTATGGGAATTTCTCATGAAGAGCTACAATTTATTCCAGATTTTAAAGAGGTTAAAAGAGTTTTAGAATTACCTCTTTCTGTTTTTTTAGACGAAAAAACAATCACAAAAGTTAAAATGACAACTTCATATGCTACTGATATTGAGGTACCTGCGTTTATGGTAGATAAATATATAGTTTGGGGAGCAACCGCTATGATGATGAGCGAATTGAAAGAAGCATTAGTTAATGTTTTAAAAAATAAATAAAACAGTCATTTGTTTTCTCTTTTTCACAAATTAATTACTTAAAATCCCTGTGTTTTGTTAAATTTGTAGCCTTGCTTTATAACTAATAAAACAAAAAGATTATGGCATTATTTAAAAGAAATCCTTTTGGTCATATTTTATTTTTAAAGAAATGGTTAATACGTATTGCTGCTGTATTAACACATAAAAGATATCGTGGATTTAACAGTTTACATATTGAAGGATCTGAAATTATTAGAAACCTTCCAGAAACCAATGTTTTATTTATTTCAAACCACCAAACTTATTTTGCAGATGTTGTTGCTATGTTTCATGTTTTAAACGCAAGTTTAAAAGGAAGAGAAAACAACATCAAAAATGTAGGTTATTTATGGAATCCAAAAATGAATATGTATTATGTTGCTGCTAAAGAAACGATGAGTTCTGGTTTGCTTCCTAAAATTTTAGCCTATGGAGGAGCAATTTCTGTAGAAAGAACTTGGAGAGCAGAAGGCAAAGATGTAAAAAGAGGAGTAAACCCAAATGATACCGAAAATATTAAAGTAGCATTAGAAGACGGTTGGGTAATTACTTTTCCACAAGGAACTACTAGATCATTTAAACCAGTAAGAAAAGGAACGGCGCATATAATAATGCAACATAGACCTATTGTGGTGCCAATAGTTATTGATGGTTTTAGACGCTCATTTGATAAAAAAGGACTTCGCATTAAGAAAAAAGGAATTTTACAATCTTTTATAATAAAAGAACCTTTAGTATTTGATTACGAAAACGATTCAATTGAAGATATTGTTGAAAAAATAGAGTTTGCAATTGAACAACATTCTTCGCTTCTAAAAGTTATTCCACTTGAAGACATAGAAGAACAATCTAAATTAAATCAAGAAAGAAAATGGAACTATTAAACAAATAAGGCATTAAACTTAAAGATGCTTTTTTAGTTTCTAAATACCTCAACCGTATACCCTTTTTTCCTAAGGAGTTTAATAACTCCTTTTTCACCTGCTAAATGACCCGCTCCTACGCCATAAAATGTTGGTTTTTCTTTAGAAACTCTTTCCATAATTGGAATCCAATTAGCGTTTCTATCGTTTATTAAAATTTCCTCAAATTCAGATGAAATTTTATTTTCAGAATCTTTCATAATTGCTAGCATCGCTTCAATGTCTTGCTCTTTGTAAATAGCAAGCATTTTTTTTGTTTCTGCTTTATCTTTTACCAAATTGTCTTTTGCAGACTTGATTAATTCATCTAATTGCGCTTGGTACGGAATTTTATCGAAAACATCTAATTGGTCAGTAATGCTTTCTAAACCAAAAATTTCTTCATTTTGTTCTTTTGAAATTTTCACTAATTCAGTTTCTATAGTTTGCATTGGGCAATCTAAAAGTTTAGGTAAAAACATTGCACTAATCATAAATGGTTTAATATTATCTACCATTTTAATTGAAAGATTAATGTTTTCTTTTAAATATTTATCTACAATTTCAGCTTCTTCTTCTGTCATTAATGAACTCAAAGTTACGCCATCTTTCATCGTAATACCTTTCATCATTATACCTTGTAAGTTTGGATCATCCATATCAATTTCAAGATACATTTGCGTAGTTTCGTCTAATGCTTTTTTGATGTTTTTATCAAAATTAATCTCACAAACTGCATGCATTGTCCCAAAAATATAAGAAGGTTGTTTTAATCCATTTCCAGAAATTTTCCAAAGCAAACTTTTTTCTAAATTTTGCGCATGTAAAATAAAACTAAAAACCATCGATGTAATGACAAAAATAAAACGCAGCATATTTTTAAATTTCTAATTTTTTTAATTCTTCATAATTTTTATACAATCGTTTTAATAGAATGCCGTAAATAAGCTTATAAAAAAACCACATGAATAAAGTAAAAATTCCTATAAATACAAACGTTAATAGTAAGGAAAGCACAATAAAAACGGCCTGATTTCCGCTTTTTTCAATCTCAGTATATAATTTTATAATTTCCGGATCAAAGTTAAACTGAACATAAAACATAATTATTGCTGTAATTACCGTATAAATAATAATTATTTTAATATAGTTTTGAACCGTCTTTCTAGTATTTAAAATATTTTTAATTAAGTTTTTTACAGATTGATTTGTATTTATTTTTTTATAATTTAAATAAAACCGAACCATAAAATAAATTAAAATACTGTAGCTAATTAATTCTAAAATAAGGATTATGTTAAATTTATCAAATGAATTAAATGTTGTAATATTATCATTATTTCGCATCATTATAGAAGTAGTTATCCATAACATAAATTCACAAACGCTTATTATAAAAAGCCATTTTACAATAGAGGAAGAACGTTTATGCAACATGCCATAAATTTCCTTTTCTGTAATTTGGTTAAAATAATTTTCATTCTTTTTCCAATCTTTTTTTAATATATCTAATTCATCCATTATCTTACGGATTTAATATTTTTTTTAATTTACCTTTCAATCTATTCATTTTTACTCTTGCATTTACTTCGGTAATCCCTAATGTTTCGGAAATTTCACTGTAATCTTTATCTTCTAAATACAAAAAGACCAGTGCTTTTTCAATATCATTTAGCTCTTTTATAGCACTATATAAAAGTTTTATTTGTTCTTCTTCTTCAAAATTATAATCTTCTTGTTTTACTTTATGGTATGTACTGTCAAACTCAATGGTAGTAATTGTTTTCTTCTTTTTTCTGTATAAAGTAATGGCAGTATTTAAACCTACACGATACGCCCAAGTAGTAAATTTAGAATCGCCTCTAAAATTTGGATATGCTTTCCAAAGCTGAATTGTTATTTCTTGAAACAAGTCGTTATGCGAATCTTGGTCATGCGTATAAAGCCTACAAATTTTGTGGACAATATTTTGGTTTTCCTGTAAAAGTTTCACAAACTGTTCTTCCAAAGCTTCACTCATTCCTATAAGTAGTTAAACCATTTAAGTTGTTACAATAATACAAATAATTTTTAGAAGCTATTTCCAGCTGTCCGTTATATCTGTCATTGGGAGGAAAGAAGCAATCTTAATATATTGCTTCTTTCCTCCCAATGACAGGATGCCACTTCCATCTGGGCTATGAAAAAGAATTCTAAATCAAACAATTACTTCTTTTCATACCCAATCATCAACCCCACAAACTTACTATAGCTTTCTAAACCATCTTGTTGCTGGTTTGCTTTTAAGAAATTGTTGTAAAAAATTTCAAAAGCAGTATCAATGGGCGTGTGGTACTTTTCCCAAAACTGTTCGTTTTCGTCAAAGTTTTTTAAGACACCTTTGTTTATAGAGGCAAGAAATTTTTTGGAATTTCCTTTATGCATTTTTTCCAAATTATATAAACAATAGCGCGTTATAAAACTATAGGCAGCATATTGAAAATAAACATCTTCATTTTTTGAAGCCGCAATAAAACCTATAAAATTACATTCGCTTTCACTTCCTATTCCCGTTTGGTGCGCCATTTCATGCGTAATCGTTAAAGGCGTATTGTATTTTGGTTTTAAAATATTAACCTGCGCTTCATTGGTAAACGGATTCAAATAACCACCAAAACCCATATAACTTAATGGATAACTTAATAAAGAAGCTTTGATGCTTTTATATTGGTATTGAAAATCATTTAATTCTTCGGGTAAATTAGCATAACCATTTTGAGCCAATTCAAATAGTTCCGAATCTGAATACGGAACTACAACTGCAACAGAATCATTTTTGACAATGGATAACTGAATAGCATTTGTTTTAGCAATCATTCTTTGGGTAAAAGCTTCTAATTCGGCTAAAGTATATTCTTTATCAATATTCAATTTTTCATCAATTGGAATTCTGTAATAATTCATTCCCCATAAAAAATGAAAGAAGAAGTAGAAAATAGAAAACCAACTCAAAATGGTTAATCCATTTGTTTTCCAATTTTTCCAAAACCCAGTTCTGTTGTTCCAAATCCATCGAAGCAATAGAAAAATTAAAACATAATATATTACGTCGCCTATCGAAAAAGAAATGCTTCCAAAAACAGTTCGAGAAACAAAAGCAATTTTAGGATACAAACCTTTACTGTACCAGTTTTCCACAAATTCAGGGAAAAAAGCCAAGGTTTTAATCAAAATAATTTGGACAACTAATAAAATAGGTAAAAGGTATTTTCTTTTCAAATGTATTTTTTTTTGTAAAAATAGAAATAAATAAGATGTTGACTACTTTTTTTGTAATTTTGTAATTCAACATAATTTATTATGAAGCAGATTACATTAAATATACCAGATAGTGAATTAAATTTCTTCATGAAATTGATAGAGAAATTTAATTATGAAACTATTGTAAACGATATGTTGATAAGTCAAGAAATGAAAAGTGTTTTAAATGAAAGAAGAAAAACAACTAAAACTGCCGATTTTATTCCTTGGAATGAAGCTAAAAATAAAATAAGCTTCAAAACTAAATAATGAAGTTTCATGTTGTAATTGAGCCTAGAGCTGTTGAAAATATTGAAGATGCAATTGATTATTATGATTTTCGTCAAATAGTTTTAGGAGAACAATTTTATGAAATTTTAAATGAACACATTAATTCATTAGAAACTAACCCTTATTATCAATTAAAGTAAAAAGATTATAATGGATTGCCAATTAAAAAATTCCCTTTTATTTTGTTGTATTATATAGACGAGAATTCCAAAACAGTTTTTATCACGTCAGTATTTAATACATCAATGAATCCAATAAAATACCCAAAATAAATAATTAAAATAATATGAGCCAAGAAGTTAGAAACCTGGAACCAAAAGAACTTTGGAACAAATTTGCCGATTTAAATGCAGTACCACGTCCGTCTAAAAAAGAAGAGCGTGTAATTGCTTTCATGATGGATTTTGGAAACAAATTAGGCTTTGAGACAATCAAAGATCATGTAGGTAACGTAATTATAAAAAAACCGGCTTCTGCTGGAATGGAAAATAGAAAAACCATTGTAATGCAATCGCATTTAGATATGGTGCACCAAAAAAATAACGATACTGTTTTTGATTTCGATACACAAGGAATTGAAATGCATGTAGATGGAGACTGGGTTCGTGCAAAAGGAACTACTCTTGGAGCAGATAACGGTATAGGAGTTGCTACGATTATGGCAGTTTTAGAAAGTACTACCATTAAGCACCCTGCAATTGAAGCTTTGTTTACTATTGATGAAGAAACAGGAATGACTGGTGCTATGGGCTTACAAGGTGGAATGTTAGACGGAGAAATCCTTTTAAACTTAGATACAGAAGAAGACGATGAAATTGACATAGGATGTGCTGGTGGAATTGATGTTACTGCAACAGCGGAATATGATGAAGAAGACGTTGCAGAAATTGCTGTTGGTTACACTATTACAGTAAAAGGATTAAGTGGCGGACATTCAGGAATTGAAATCCACAAAGGATTAGGAAACGCTAACAAAATCATGAACCGTATTTTATTTGATGCTTATGATGATTTTGGGTTGCAAATTGCTTCTATAAAAGGAGGAAGTTTGCGTAATGCAATTCCAAGAGAAAGTATTGCTGAGGTTGTAATAGCAAATGTATATGATGATGCTTTTGTGTTTGACATGCAAAGTCTTATTCACGAAATAAAGGTGGAGTTAAAAACAACCGATCCAAATTTAGAAATTGTAATTGAAAAAGCAAAAACTACTGCTAAGAAAGTAATGCCACCTATGGCGCAATACTTTTTAGTAAGGGCTTTGTATACTGCACATAACGGTGTGTATAGAATGAGTGCTGATTTTGATAATTTGGTGGAAACTTCAAACAATGTTGCAATGGTAACGGTTGGCGAAGGAAAATTGAACGTAAAATGTTTAACACGTTCTTCTGTAGAAACTGCAAAATTTGATTTAGCAAATTCTTTACGTTCTGCATTTGAATTAATGGGTTGCGAAGTAGAGCTTTCTGGAAGTTATCCAGGTTGGACTCCAAATGCAAATTCTGAAATTTTAGATATTTTAAGTTCTATTTACGAAAAACAAAATGGTAAAAAAGCTGCTATTGTAGCTTGTCACGCCGGTTTAGAATGTGGAATTTTAGGAACTAATTATCCTAATATGGACATGATTTCTTTTGGACCTACAATAAAAGGAGCGCATAGCCCAGACGAAAGAGCAAGTATTTCTTCCGCACAAAAATATTGGAAATTTGTATTAGAAGTTTTAGAGAATATTCCTTTGAAGAAGTAATTAGTAAAAAACGCAAAGCAAGAGTTGATTGCTTATTTATGGATACTGAGACAAAACCTAACAGATTTTTAAAACCTGTTAGGTTTTTTTATAATAATCAGTATTTTGTTTTAAGTCTTGATTAACATTATCAACAATAAATGTTTTTTGGATACTTTACGAGCAGGACATTTTTTTTTAATAGAGGCTAAAGTACATCTAGGTTTTGGTTCAAGACCCATTTTATTTTCGTTTCAACTGTCTTTTCTCTTTACGCATTTTCCTCTTGTTTCGTCTGCCTCGTGGAGTACAATTTCAGAATGCAGGAATTGTGCTGCCTCTGCAGAATCTTTTACTTTGGAGGCACTTCTCTCTAACATTTCTGATTCAAATTTAGTCAAAACACTTTTTCGAATTCCTATTTCTCGCCATTGCGATAAAGGTTTGCATCCTTTTGATATTTCTCGCGCTAGAGATAATGCGTCTAGTAGCGCTTGATTTGCTCCTTGTCCTTTAAATGGACTCATAGGGTGCGCAGCGTCTCCAATAAGAGTTGTGTTTTTTCCCTTTTCTAATAATTCAGATTGGAGTAATTCTCGATCATATACTGGGTAACCAGAAATTTGTGTTTCCAAGGTTGCAGCTAAAATTTGTGGAATTGGACTATGCCATTGTGTTCTGCGACAAGCTTCTTTCTTAAGTGCTTTGGTTCCTCGTGCACTCAAACTCTTTGCTTCCTCTTCCAACATTGGGAAACTAAGTTGCCACATTACCGAGTTAGCATCATAAGGCATAATATAGATGCGTTCGTTTCCATTAGCAGTTTGAAATACTGTTTCGGAATCCAGTAATGTAGTTGCAACATCTTCAAGGGCTAGCAAAGGACAAATGCCTAAGATTACAATACAACCTAAATAACGTAAAGGAGTTTTTTCTTCACCAATGAGTAACTTTCTTACCGAACTACGAATGCCATCGGCTCCAACTACAATATCTGCATTAGTATTCTTTTTTTCTCCGTTCACTTGGAAGGTAAGTTCTACACTTTCAGAATTTTTTTGCTTAAAATCTACCAGTTGGTGTCCCCATTGAACAGCATCTTGTCCGCCTAATTGTTCAAGCAATGCTAAGCGTAATGACTGTCTTGCGATGTGAATATTTCTGCGTTTTGAAGACGATTCTGTAACGGATGTTGTTCTGTTTCTAAAGCCCCATTCTCCAATTACTTTTCCATCTGTAGTATGCACTACATGTCTTGTTGAAGTTATGCCTTTTTTTAAGGAAAAAATACCTAATCCTTCAATCGCTTTACTTGCTTGCTGCAATGTAAGTCCGTAACCTTGCGATCGCGCATCGAAGTTGTTATCCCGTTCATAAAGGGTAAAAGGAATTCCGCGATGTAAACAAGCAACAGCTAAAGCAACACCACCAATTCCGCCACCAATAATAGCAACAGTTGGAAAGTTTTCTTTATCTGCAACAGGATAACTAGTAGAAGAAACCAAACCAGATCCAGAACAGTGCAAGCAAGAGTCTAGATGCCCTATTGGACGAACAGGAACGGTACCTTTGCCATTAGAGTTCTCAAATTCTTCCAATGCTATTTGGTAGCGAAGACGTACTTTCTTTTTAGGCCTCCGGCTTTTTTTGCCAAATCCTTTACATTCCTTACAAACTATCCAACTAGTGGATGTGTTTTCCACTTTTTTCATTATTTAAGCTGACTTTTGTTTTAAAAAAAACTTCCAATTGTAATAATAGTACAAATAGTTAATGCGATACTACTCGTTATTGTTACTAAATTTCTAGGGTTTATTATTATGTGTTTTATTCCGATATATAAAAAGAATATCTGTGCTGCCACAAAAGGCAAAGTGAGTAATTCTCTAAAAACATTAAATAAAACATAGTTTATGTCATAATAGTTTAGTAAAAAAATCAAAACAAAGTAAGAGATAATTATCAAATTTATAATTATCAAATTTCTATCTGTTATAAATTTATGCATGTTTTTTTAATATTATTTTTGAATTGTGCACTACTCTAAATTTTATTTTTAAGTTTCAACCAAGTTTTTAATCCACTATAATTTATGAAACAGAAACTAAAACATTAGTCAGAAACTATGGTAAGTATTTATGTTCAAATATATGAAAAAATTACAATTTATTCTCTTTCTGCTTTTCTATTGGTTTATACATTAGTTATTTTTTTAACGTTGGTAATTTTAATAAATGATAATGTTATTAAAACGGATAAAAGCATTTCTATTTACATTCTTTCAAATGGAGTGCATACAAATGTTATGGTGCGATTGAAAAATGAAAATGAAAGTTGTAAAAAAAGCTAATTTACAAAGCGCAATATAAAATGCAGACAAACTATTTTGAAAGCAGTTTTCAATTAAATGAAAGGAATAAAATGCAGCAAATTGGAACGCATTCTTATGGAAAACATGCTGCTTTTTATGAAGTAAAAGGAAGTTATAATTTGTTTTACACTTGTAATACTTGGGCAAACCAAGCGTTGAAATCTGCAAACCAAAAAGCAGCGCTTTGGACAGTTTTAGATAAAGGTGTTTTTTATAATTAGGATTAGTTTTTTTCTTGTTGTAAAATTATATCTGTTTTTCAAGTTCAAATTTCATTTGCATATCACCTTCGGAAAAGTCTAGAATTAATATGTTGTTATTGAAATGGTACTTTATTTCAGTAGTATTGTTTTTTTTATTTATGTTTTCTTTGTCAAATAGCAATATTTTTAATTTTTTTGAGTTGATTTTGTATTTAAGTTTGAATTCAGCTAATTGAGATTTCTGTATATAATTATTTTCTTTATCAAATACGAAAACGGTTTCTCCGTAAGTCATTTTAATTATTGTTTTTGTCAATTCGATGTCTGAACCAAATTCGTCTTTAAATTTTTCATGTATTGTAAACATATCATTTTTTTGATTGTAATACAATTCTCCATTATCAATAGATATAACTTTCCAAGTTCCAATTGGTTTATTTTCTTGTGAATAAGCAAGAATGCTTGTAAATATGAGAGTGAACAATAAAACTGTTTTCTTTTTCATAATTGATAATTATACTTTTTTAAAATATATTTAAAAAAATTCCATTCAAATATATATTTTTTTTTCAACGAACTTAGCTAAAAATCTTTTCTCTTTCCTCTTTCTTCTATTCTCTTCTTTCTACTTCCTAATCTACTTTTGTCAATAACTTCTTTTTTCAAGACTTTTATTTTTTACAGATATATGGTATATTGCACAAAATACAAAAATCTCTAATGGCAGACGAAATTAAATACGACGAAGACAATATACGATCGCTCGATTGGAAAGAGCACATTCGTATGCGTCCCGGAATGTACATTGGAAAACTGGGAGACGGTTCGTCGCCAGATGATGGTATTTACATTCTTCTTAAAGAAGTGATGGACAACTGTATCGATGAATTTGTAATGGGTGCAGGAAAAACGATTGAAGTTACGATTAAAGAAAAAATGGTTACCGTTCGCGATTATGGTCGTGGAATTCCGTTAGGTAAAGTAGTCGATGTAGTTTCTAAAATGAATACTGGTGGTAAGTACGATTCTAAAGCCTTCAAAAAATCGGTGGGTTTAAATGGAGTAGGTACTAAGGCGGTAAATGCACTTTCTAATTATTTTCGTGTAGAGTCTGTTCGGGATAACCAACAAAAAGTTGCTGAATTTTCTGCAGGTAATTTAACGTTAGACGAAAAAGTTATAGAATCTACAAAACGTAAAGGAACAAAAGTATCTTTCATAGCCGATGAAATTATCTTCAAAAATTATAAGTATCGTAATGAGTACATTATTAAAATGCTTAAAAATTATTGTTATTTAAATCGTGGTTTAACGATTATTTATAATGGTGAAAAATATATTTCAGAAAACGGATTAAAAGATTTATTAGACGAAAATATTTCGGAAGAAGATATGGTTTACCCAATTATTCACCTTGAAGGAGAAGATATTGAAGTTGCCATTACCCATAGTAAATCACAATATTCAGAAGAATATCATTCTTTTGTAAACGGACAAAACACCACACAAGGAGGAACACATTTAAGTGCTTTTAGAGAAGCAATTGCAAAAGCCATAAAAGAATTTTATAATAAAAATTTTGAAGCTTCAGATATTCGTAAGTCTATTGTTTCAGCAGTTGCTATTAAAGTAGAAGAGCCCATTTTTGAAAGCCAGACAAAAACTAAATTAGGCTCTACAGATATTGGTCCAGATGGGCCTACGGTGCGTACATTTATAAACGATTTTATCAAAGTTAAACTAGATAATTTTTTACATAAAAATCCAGAAATTGCAGATGCGTTATTGCGTAAAATATTACAAGCAGAACGCGAACGTAAAGAACTTTCAGGAATTCGTAAATTAGCAAAAGATAGAGCTAAGAAGTCTAATTTACACAATAAAAAACTACGCGACTGCCGTGTACATTTAGGGGATGCTAAAAATCCAAGAAGTTTAGAAAGTACACTTTTTATTACCGAGGGAGATTCGGCATCAGGTTCCATTACAAAATCTCGAGATGTAAATACACAAGCGGTTTTTAGTTTGCGCGGTAAGCCTTTAAACTCGTACGGAATGTCTAAAAAGATTGTGTACGAAAACGAGGAATTTAATTTATTGCAAGCGGCACTAAACATTGAGGACAACATGGAAGATTTGCGTTACAATAATATTGTAATTGCAACAGATGCCGATGTTGATGGAATGCACATTCGTTTGTTATTAATTACTTTCTTTTTACAATTTTTTCCGGAGTTAATTAAAGACGGACATTTGTATATTTTACAAACGCCTTTATTCCGCGTGCGAAATAAAAAAGAAACTATTTATTGTTATAGTGATCAAGAAAAGAGAGAAGCAATTGAAAAATTAAAACCAAAACCAGAAATTACTCGATTCAAAGGACTTGGGGAAATTTCGCCAGATGAGTTTAAGTTTTTCATTGGAGACGATATTAGATTAGATCCTGTAATGTTAGATAAAAACACAACCATAGAAAAATTATTAGAATTTTATATGGGTAAAAACACACCAGATAGGCAAGTGTTTATTATCAACAACTTAAAGGTGGAGCTGGATGTAATTGAGAAGGAGTAGGACTGGGTGCACAAAGTTTTACTTTGTAAGGCGTTAAGTATTCAAAGTCTTTCTTGTTAAATAAATAAAATATTGTGTAACTTAGAGTAAAACGTATTAAAACATTTTGCTAAAAAATAAAAATATCGATATTATAAACATAGTGACACTTTGTGAAAACATAGTGGAACTTTGTGCTACAAAATAAGCATAAATGAACGAAGACGAAGAAAACATAAACCCAGAAGAGCAAGACGATAATTCTAACGAATCCAATTCAATGGAAGGTTTTGAGGATATAAAAGCATCCGGACATAATTTCTATGAAAATGATGAAAATCCAGAAGATACCATTACAAAAGTAACGGGTATGTACAAGGATTGGTTTTTAGATTATGCATCTTATGTAATTCTAGAACGCGCAGTTCCTGCTATTGAAGATGGTTTTAAGCCAGTACAACGTCGTATTATGCATTCCATGAAAGAATTGGATGATGGTCGTTATAATAAAGTAGCAAATATTGTTGGGCACACCATGCAGTATCATCCACACGGAGATGCGAGTATTGGTGATGCGATGGTGCAAATTGGTCAGAAAGAACTAATTATTGACATGCAGGGAAACTGGGGAAATATCCTTACGGGCGATAGTGCTGCGGCATCTCGTTACATTGAAGCACGTATTTCTAAGTTAGGGCACGATATTTTATTTTCTCCAAAAATTACCGAATGGGGAACTTCTTACGATGGTCGTCGTCCAGAACCTGTAAATTTGCCGGTTAAGTTTCCGTTGCTTTTAGCACAAGGAGCTGAAGGTATTGCAGTAGGTTTGTCTACCAAAGTATTACCACACAATTTCAACGAACTTATAGACAGTTCTATAAAAATATTAAAAGGAAAACCGTTTACTTTATATCCCGATTTTCCAACAGCAGGTATTGCAGATGTTTCCAATTATAATGATGGTTTAAGAGGTGGTCGTGTGCGTGTGCGTGCTAAGATTGCTCAATTAGATAAAGCAACTTTGGTTATTACTCAAATTCCGTTTTCAACCAATACATCAACATTGATTGACAGTATTTTAAAAGCGAATGATAAAGGGAAAATTAAGGTTAAAAAAATTGAAGACAATACCGCTGCTGAGGTTGAAATTTTAATTCATTTGCCTTCAGGTGTTTCGCCAGATAAAACAATTGATGCTTTATATGCTTTTACAGCTTGTGAAACCTCGGTTGCGCCTTTAGGTTGTGTAATTGGGAATAACAAACCTATGTTTATAGGTGTTTCTGAAATGTTGAAAATCTCCACAGATAGAACAGTTCATTTACTAAAAAGTGAGTTAGAAATTCAGTTAGACGAATTAGAAAATAAATGGCATTTTTCTACTTTAGAGAAAGTTTTTATTAGAGAAGAAATGTATATTGATTTCAAATTGTATGGAGATAGAGAAACGTTATACGTTTACTTATACAAGAAATTTGAGTCGTTTAGAAACTTGTTAGTTCGTGATATTCACGATGATGATTTACAGAAATTAACACAAATTCCAATGATTCGTATTACACGTTTCGATTCAGATAAGGCAGACGATGTTATTGCCAAGTTAGAAGCAGAAATGGAACGCATTAAACACGATTTAGCGCATATTATAGATTTTTCTATTGCCTTTTTTACCACTTTAAAAGAGAAGTATGGAAAAGGAAAAGAACGCCAAACCGAATTAAGAAGTTTTGATACTATTGAGGCAACAAAAGTAGCATTGCGTAACACGAAGTTATTTGTAAATAGAGAAGAAGGTTTTATAGGAACCGGATTAAAGAAAGACGAATACCTTACGGATTGTTCTGATATTGATGATGTTATTGTTTTTCTTCGCGATGGTAGAATGATAATTACAAAAGTAGACGATAAGAAATTCATTGGCAAAGATATTATTCACATTGCTATTTTCGATAAAAACGATAAACGCACTATTTACAATATCATTTATCGCGACGGAAAAACAGGAGCTTCATTTGTAAAACGTTTCAATGTTTCGGGCGTTACGCGAGATAAAGATTATCATTTAACTCAAGAAAAACCAGGTTCACAAATTTTATATTTTTCTTCAAATCCTAATGGGGAGGCAGAGGTTATTACTATTATATTGCGCCAAGTAGGAAGCGTGAAGAAATTGAAATGGGATATGGATTTTACCGAAATTTTAATAAAAGGTAGAGGTTCAAAAGGAAATGTTGTTTCAAAATATCCAATTAAGAAAATTGAATTAAAAGAAAAAGGAATTTCGACACTTCGACCAAGAAAAATTTGGTTTGACGATACCGTACAACGCTTGAATACAGATGCAAGAGGAGAACTTTTGGGCGAATTTAAGCCAAGTGACAGGTTGTTAATCATTAATCAATCTGGGAAGTTGAAAACCATAATTCCAGAATTAACCACACATTTCGATCAAGACATGATTGTTATGGAAAAATGGAAACCAAGTAAACCAATTTCTGCTATTTATTTTGATGGCGAAAAAGAACGTTATTATGTGAAGCGTTTCTTAATTGAAAATGAAAACAAAGAAGAAATTTTCATCTCAGAACACGAAAAATCACAATTAGAAATTGTTTCTACAGATTGGTTGCCTATCGCCGAAGTTATTTTTGCCAAAGTAAAAGGCGAACAAAAAGAAACGATTAAATTAAATTTTGACGATTTTATTGCTGTAAAAGGAATTAAAGCATTAGGTAACCAGTTAACTGCCGATAAAGTAAAACAAATTAATTTACTAGAATCTTTGCCTTTTGAAGAACCAGTGGAAATAGAATTAGAAAAAATGGAAGTTACAGATGAAGAATCGGTTTCTGATGATGTAAAAATGGATTTAGAAGAAGATGGGCAAATTGGTTTAAGTTTTGATTAAATAAAAAGGAATAGTTAATTTTATGACTTCTTCATAAATAATCCTTATATTGTGTTCTCAAACTTAATAATTGGATACTTTATTACAAATTAAAGAAAATAAAAACATTTAAAATTTAATGTAAGTATTTCTAATTTTTAAAGCCTTATAACATGAAAGTCCAAGAAATTAAATATATATTTTTATTTGTCTTAGTATTTATTAGTTTTTCGACTATAAATGCACAAGAGGATAAATTACAGAAAGAGATTACCACTAAATTAAATGAGATTCATAAACCAACATTTAAAACACGGGATTCATTAACAAAAATTTATAAAATTATTTCAGAAAAAATAAATTACACAAGTGATACTATTATAAGGAATAATTTATTTGATAAAATTTATCAGCTTAATGTTCTTAGTTATAAAAATGATTCCAAAGAACTAGACAATGAATTTGCTTTTATTAGCCAATTTCCTTCCGCTAAAATATCTTTGGATATTTTAAATTATAAAGTTGCAAAACAAGAAGTAATAGAAAAATACGAAAATTTTAACGCGTCCTTCGGATTATTATCTTTTGATTTGCAAAATACCCCAAAAGGACAACAACTAAAAAAACAGTTAGTAAATCTTAAAAATAGTAGTGTTGGTAGTAAAGCTCCAAATTTTGTTGTTAAAGAAATTAGAAATACACTTGTAAATTTAGCTTCTTATAAAGATAAAAAATATGTTTTGTTATCCTATGGCAATACTACTTCAAAATCTTGTTTAGATGAAAATATATTTTTAAAAGAAATTTTTCAAAAGTATAACGATACTGGCTTAGAGATAATAAATATTATTATAGATGATAATATGGAGGTAATTAGGAAAGGAATAAATATTCAAAAAATTGAAAAGTTTAAAAATGTTCCTTTAATTTTAAATGATGACTCTTTACTAGAGAATTATTTTGTTTATTCAATACCTCAAAAAATTCTTATAGATAAGAATGGAATAATTATTAATAGATGGAGTGGTGCAAATAAGATTATTAAAAAAGAAATCAATTTAGTTTTAGATGGTATTTTTTTAAATTTTAAAATATCAGACTCAGAAGAATAATTTTTTTAATCATAGTAATTATACTTTTCGGTGGTTATTACTTTAAGAAAGATTAATAGATTTTTATAATAAATACGGTGCAGCTGTATTAGGTATTGATTTGGAATACCAAACACTTCCTTCTGATAAATTAATTTTAACAAATAAAGAAAAGAAAGAACTAATAGCATTCATGAAAACTTTAACCAATAACATTTAAAGTAAAAAACAACAATTTCAATTGCTTCAAAAAGTTAAGTACTATTTGGAGCTTTTTTATGTAAAAAAGTAATTGGGATTAAAATTACATAAGTCAAATTATCTATTTATTTGGATAATTTTAAATTTAAGTCTACCATTTAAATTATAATTTTTTATGAAACATAAGTTTTAAGCTGTTTTTATTCTAAATAGTATTAATTTTGAATATAATTATAACAAAAAAACGAATGTCAAATTTTCCGTCAGACATTGAAATTGCTCAAAAAGCAATAATGTCTCCAATAAAAGAAATCGCAAAAAAAATCAATATAGACGAAGACGATTTAGAATTTTATGGTAAATATAAAGCTAAGTTGCCTTTGCACTTACAAAAAGAAAACCCAAAAGGAAAACTTATTTTAGTTTCTGCCATGTCTCCAACTAAATATGGCGAGGGAAAAACTACTATGTCAATTGGTCTAACAGACGGATTAAATTATATTGGAAAAAAAGCAATCGCGGTTTTACGCGAACCATCTTTAGGTCCTGTTTTTGGATTAAAGGGAGGTGCTGCTGGCGGTGGTTATGTTCAGGTTTTACCCATGGAAGACATTAATTTGCATTTTACTGGCGATTTTTCTGCTATTGAAAAAGCAAATAATTTACTTTCTGCAGTAATAGACAACAATCTTCAAAATATTAAGTATTCCTTAAATCTGGATCCAAAATCAATTGCTTGGAAACGAGTTATGGATATGAACGATCGTTCGCTTCGTCAGATTATTATTGGAGTAGGGGCAAAAGCTAATGGTGTAATGCGAGAAGACGGTTTTAATATTACACCAGCTTCAGAGGTTATGGCTATTTTTGTGTTTAGCGAAAGATTTACAAGATTTAAAATTTCGTTTGGGAAATATTTTCGTGGGAAAAACATTAGAAGGTAAGGCAATTTTTGCACGTGATTTAAAAGTAGTTGGAGCAATGGCAACCTTGCTGAAAGATGCTATTAAGCCTAATTTAGTTCAAACTATCGATGGAAATCCTGCTATTTTACATGGAGGTCCATTTGCAAGTATTGCACAGGGAACTAATACTGCAATTGCTACAAAAATGGGATTGTCTTTAGGAGATTATGTAGTAACAGAAGCTGGTTTTGGAGCCGATTTAGGAGCTGAAAAATTCTTGCATATTAAGTGCGAACAATCAGGTCTAAAGCCAGATGCAGTAGTTTTAGTTGCAACCGTAAGGGCTATAAAACACCATGCAGGATTAAGTGCCGATGATTTCAATACAGAAAATGTAGCTGCGATTGAAAAAGGGTTTTGTAATTTAGAAAAACACATTGAAAACATTCAAAAATTTGGAATTAATCCTGTGGTTTGTATTAATGCTTTTCCTAACGATACAAAAGCCGAATATGATAAACTAATTGCTTTGTGTGCTACAAAAAGTGTAACAGCAATTGTAAGCACTGCATTTGTTCATGGAGGCAAAGGTTCGGCAGAAGTTGCTACAAAAGTATTGGAAGAAATCAATAAAGAAAATGCAAATTACAAGCCTTTATACCAACCTAAAGACTCTATAGAGCATAAAATTAACACAATTGCTAAAGAAATTTATGGTGCTAATTCTGTTGCTTTTTCAGCTAAATCCAAAGTACAATTAAAAATGATTAATGATCTGGGATTCAGTCACTTTTCTGTTTGTATGGCAAAGACTCCTGCTAGTTTTTCAGACAATGAAAAGTTAATAGGAAGACCAATAAATTTTGATATTACTGTTCGTGAATTTGAAATAGCAAGTGGCGCAGGATTCATTGTACCGCTTTTAGGAGAAGTAATGCGAATGCCAGGCTTACCAGCTGTACCAAATGCAGAACGAATGGATATCGATAATAACGGTGTTATTACAGGATTGTCTTAAAAACATAATACCAAATTATTTTAAGTTTAGATTAACAATTAGAAATCCTGCATTTGCAGGATTTTTTGTATATTTGTGCTATAATGAAGCACTCTTTTAACATAGTTGTTTTAATTTTGTTTGGATTTCTAGCAAATCCAATGCACGCCTACGCTTGTGAAAAAAGTGATGCTGTTACTGAGAAGACTTGTTGTTCTTCCAAAAAAGAAACAAAATCTGTTTGTGCGCATTGTTCCAAAAAAGATTCAAAAGACAAATCTTGTGATGGAAGCTGTAATCCTTCAAACTGTAGTTTTACGCCTGTTTTTTCTGGTACTTTTATTTTATTTGCTTATGATTTTCCTTTAGAAATGAAAATTATACGTTCTAAAAATGAAAATTTTTTCTATTTAGAAAATAAAATGATTCTTAACTATTTTGCTATTTGGTGTCCGCCTAAAATAGCTTAATTCTCCCTTTGTATAGCCAATATTTTGGCTTCTTTATTTGGACTATTTATATACCTACGTATTTAAAATAGTTATTATTTTTTGTCTATAATTTACGATAAAATTCAGTGCCGATAGGTTTTGTAAACGTAAAGTAAATAGATAGTAAAAACAACAAGATATTTTTTTAATAAATAAAAACTTCATTATGAAATCAATAAAAAACATATTGATATTAACAACATTGTTGGTATCCCTTACATCTTGCATTGCTCAAATTAAAAATGCAAAAACAACGCAAGTTAAAATTTACGGAAATTGTGGCATGTGCGAAAAAATAATTGAAAAAGCCGGGAATCTTAAAAACATTTCTTCTGTTGATTGGGACAAAGGAACTAAAATGGCTTCTTTAAAATTTGATGCTAAAAAAACATCTCAGGATGAAATCTTAAAAAGAATTGCTTTAGTAGGTTACGATAGCGATAAGTTTCTTGCTCCAGATGACGTATACAATAATCTTCATGGTTGTTGCCAATATGATAGAGAGGCAAAAGTTGCTGTAAAAGCAGGACTAAATATAGGGGAAAACAATTCAAATGACAGCGATGTAAACTCAATAGAAAAGCAAGAAACGAATAAGTTAGCTAAAGTCTATGAAAATTATTTTGCTTTAAAAGATGCATTAGTTAAAACGAATGGAGAATTAGCTTCTGAAGCATCTAAAACATTAGTTATTGCAATCAATGCAATAAAAATGGAGGAGTTACAAATGGATGTTCATATGGTTTGGATGAAAGTGGTACAAGATCTTAAAAAAGACGCATTAGCAATTTCTGCCACCACAGATAGTAAAATACAAAGATCTTCTTTTGATACACTTTCTGAATCTATGTATACATTAGTTAAAATTTCAAAACTAGATACAACTGTTTATGTGCAGCATTGTCCAATGGCAAATAACGGTAAAGGTGCTAATTGGTTGAGTAAAGAGAAAGATGTTAAAAACCCATACTACGGTTCAAAAATGTTGAGTTGTGGAAAAGTTATGGAAACAGTAAAGTAAATTAACTATGCGTAAATATTTTTATATACTGATGGCCATTTTATCTTTTGTTTCCATACAGGCACAATTAAAAATAGGAGACTCAATTCCAAATTTACAATTAATGAATACTAAAAATGAGGAGATTTTGATTTCCTCATTTAAAGGAAAGTTGGTGTTAATAGATTTTTGGGCCTCGTGGTGTGCACCCTGTAGAAAAGCAAATAAAAAAATGGTGCAACTACATGCTACATCCTATAATAGGATAGAAATTATTGGTATTTCATTAGATAAAGACCGGTCGAAATGGATTGCAGCCATCGAAAAAGACAAAATTAAATATACACAACTAATAGATCCAAATGGATTTGACGCTAAAACGGCTCTAATTTTTGGGGTTGAAGAGTTACCAACTACTTATCTATTTAATAATGAGGGTAAATTAATAGCAATTAATCCTTCTGAAGAACAATTACTTAACTTAAAAAACTAAAAAATGAAAAATATATTAATCATATTAATAACCCTGTTTTTTACAACACAGAGTAACGCACAAATAGTAAAAGCAGAAATTATTGCAACAGGATTAACTTGTTCTATGTGTTCTAACGCTATAAATAAACAACTTAAAAGTTTACCAGAAGTTGCATCTGTTGAAACAGATTTGAATACGAATACATTTACAGTAACAATGCGTCCTAACACAAATATAAGTCCAAAAGTTTTTAAGGATAATGTCGAAAAAGCTGGATTTTTTGTAGGTTCATTAGTGCTTTACGTAGATTTAGATGCATTGGAAAACTATATTAACATCGAAAAAAAGGAACTTACTGCAATTAATAAGCTTCAAATTCAAATTTTAGATAAAGGTTTTGTTACAGATAAAGAATTCAAAAAACTGACCAAAAAATATAAAAATTCCGAAACATATTTATCTAATAATGAAGAGGATTTTCATTTTAAAGTTATAAACTAATGAAGTGGTTATATAGTTTTTTAATTTTCACAATCACTTTTTTTAGTCAAGCGCAAGAGCTATTTGTAGTTTCAGATCCAGCAAGTAATATCCCTACTAATACTTTGAGTCTAAGAATGGCAAATTCCTTTATGGAATTGGTTAATAGTAACAAATATAATTACAATTTAAATCCTGAATTAACGTATGGTTTAAATAGAAATCTAATGTTGAGAACTACTCTTTTTACCAGTAATAGAGAAGGAAGTTATACTTTTACTGGAGCAGGATTTTATGCAAAATACCGATTCTTTTCCTCAGATGATTTAAATAGTCATTTCAGATTAGCGGCATTTGGTAGATATAGTTTTAATACTGCTTCCGTAAATCAAGAAGCAATTGAAATAATGGGAATGAATACTGGTTTTGAAACAGGAATAGTAGCAACAAAACTAATTCATAAAGTTGCCTTAAGTTCAACAGTAAGTTTTGAAAAAGCATTCGATAACGGCTCAAATGTTTTTCCGGATTACTTGGGAGACAATGCAATTAACTATACTTTCTCCGTTGGAAAACTAGTTTATCCAAAAAAGTATACAAGTTTCAAACAAACGAATATTAATTTAATGCTTGAATTTGTAGGTCAAACTATTAATGAAAACGGACATTCTTATCTCGATGTAGTTCCTGCAATTCAGTTTATTATTAATAGCCAAGCAAGAATAGATTTAGCCTACAATAAGCAAATTATGAGTTCTGTAAATAGAATAGCACCAAACGGAATTTTAATCAATTTTGAATATAATTTTTATAATGTAATTAAGAAAAAACGTTCAGAAACTGATTAATTTTTACTAAAATATAGTAATCATGACACATAAATATACAATAGAAGGAATGACCTGTTCGGGTTGTGAAGCAAAAGTTAAAAACGATTTATCTAAAGTAGAAAATGATATTATTCTTGCTCAAGAGAAAGAAATAAAACAAATGAAGGAAATGACTAATCGATTGGATAAATAAGTAATAAAGATGACTAATCTTCGAATAAAAAACATGGTTTGTAACCGATGTGTATTAGTTGTAAAAGCTGAGATTGAAAACTTAGGGCACAAAATATTTTTTATAGAATTAGGTGAAGTGATTTTAAAAGAGACTGTTTCTGATAATGATAAACTTGTAATTTCAAAACAACTAGAAACATTTGGCTTTGAAATTTTAAACGATTCCAATAGTAAATTAATAGAGAAAATTAAAACAATTTTAATCGATTTAGTTCAAAATAAAAACAACATGATTAAGATGTCTTTATCTGATTATTTGATAGATAATCTACATCAAGATTATAGTAAATTAAGTAATTTGTTCTCTCAAATCGAAGGAGTCAGCATTGAAAAATATTTCATCAATTTAAAAATTGAAAAAGTAAAAGAATTGATTGTTTATGATGAATTATCATTAAGTGAAATCGCAAACTATTTAAACTACAGTAGTGTATCTCATTTAAGTCATCAATTTAAAAATACAACTGGTTATTCTCCCACCTACTTCAAAAATAATGAAGGAAGGAAAAGAATAGGACTCGACCAATTATAAAATTGTACAAATCATATCCATAATTATACAAACTAGTAATGTATAAGTTTACGAAATTTGTACTTACAAAAAAGACAAAGTTATGAAGCTTACATACCATATTGAAGGAATGACCTGTTCGGGTTGTGAAGCAAAAGTTAAAAACGATTTATCTAAAGTAGAAAATGTGACAGAAGTTCTTGTTTCCAAAGATACCAAGGAAGCCGTTATCACTATGTCACAACATATTGAATTAGCAGTTTTCCAAGAAGCTTTAGGAGGAACTACAAGTAAGTATCAAATTTCGTTACCTAATACTGCTTCTAAAACAGAACCGAAAACTGCAAGTTGTTGTTCTTCCAAAACAAAAGACCAGAACCAAAAAGAAACCAGTCATAAACATCAAGCAGGAACTTATTATTGCCCCATGCATTGCGAAGGAGACAAAACGTATGATAAGGAAGGTGATTGCCCGGTTTGTGGAATGGATTTAGTAAAAGAACCAACTTTTAGTAAAGCAACGCAATATACTTGTCCAATGCATCCTGAAATTGTGGAAAACGAACCTGGCAGCTGTACTATTTGCGGGATGGATTTAGTACTTATGGAACCTTCGGATTCAGAAGAAGACAAAACCTATGATAAACTTTGGCATAAAATGAAAATTGCGATGCTTTTTAGTATTCCTATTTTTATTATTTCCATGTCAGATATGCTTCCAAATAATCCTTTATACCAAATAATGGCGTTGCAAAAATGGAATTGGGTACAATTTATCTTAACCATTCCTGTAGTATTTTATGCTTGTTGGATCTTTTTTGAAAGAGCTTGGAAATCCATAATCAATTGGAACTTAAACATGTTCACTTTAATTGGAATTGGAACAGGAGTTGCATTTATATTTAGTATAGTAGGCATGCTTTTCCCGGATGTTTTTCCAGACCAATTTAAAACTTCAGAAGGAACCGTTCATTTATATTTTGAAGCAACCGCTGTTGTTTTAACATTGGTTTTATTAGGACAACTCTTAGAAGCAAAAGCACATAGTAGAACTAGTGGCGCTATTAAAGAATTATTAAAATTAGCTCCCACAGAAGCAACTTTAGTGGTAAATGGCGAAGAAAAAGTAATTTCCATTCACGATATTACTAAAGGCGATATAATTCGAGTAAAACCAGGAGAAAAAATTCCTGTTGATGGTAAAATTACCGAAGGAAGTAGTACTATTGATGAATCCATGATTACTGGGGAGCCAATACCAGTAGATAAGAAAAAAGACGATGCCGTAAGTTCAGGAACAATAAACGGAACAAAATCGTTCTTAATGGTTGCTGAAAAAGTAGGTTCTGAAACCTTACTGTCCCAAATTGTTCAAATGGTAAGTGATGCTAGTCGTTCTCGTGCTCCAATTCAAAACTTAGTAGATAAAGTTGCTAAATATTTTGTGCCAATTGTGGTACTAATTTCGGTTATTACTTTTGTTGCTTGGTGGCAATTTGGACCTAATCCAAAACTGGTTTATGCATTTGTAAATGCAATTGCCGTTTTAATTATTGCTTGTCCCTGTGCTTTAGGTTTAGCAACTCCTATGTCCGTAATGGTTGGAGTAGGGAAAGGAGCAAAACTAGGTATTTTAATTAAAAATGCCGAAGTTCTTGAAAAAATGGATAAAATAGATGTTCTAATTACCGATAAAACAGGAACTATAACAGAAGGAAAACCATCCGTTGAAAAAATTGTGGTGGAAGATGGAAATGAAAAAGAAGTTCTGGGTAAAATAGCTTCATTAAATCAAAATAGTGAGCATCCACTAGCTACAGCAGTTGTAAATTTCGCAAAATTAAAAGAGGTTTCTTTTTCTAAAGTAGAAAATTTTGAATCCATTACAGGAAAAGGAGTAATTGGATTAATCCAAAGTGAGAAAATTAGTTTAGGGAATAAAAAACTAATGGAACAAGAAAATGTAGAAGATTTTTCGGCTATCGAACAAGATGTAATTGCAGAGCAAAAATTAGGAAAAACAGTTTCCTACATTGCAATTGATAAAAAAGTAGTGGGTTATATTACTATTACAGATGCGATTAAGAAAACCAGTGTTGAAGCCATTAAAGAATTAAAACGCCAAGGTATCAAAGTGATAATGTTAACTGGTGATAATGAAAATACTGCTAAAGCGGTTGCTGCAACATTAAACCTGACAGATTTTAAAGCAAGTTGTTTGCCGCAAGATAAATTAGAATACATTAAAAACTTACAAGCACAAGGTAAAATTGTTGCAATGGCTGGCGACGGAATAAACGATGCTCCAGCATTAGCACAAGCCGATATTGGTATTGCAATGGGAACAGGAACAGATGTTGCCATTGAAAGCGCAAAGATAACATTAGTAAAAGGCGATTTGCGAGGCATTGTAAAAGCAAAGAATTTAAGTCATGTTGTGATGAAAAACATCAAGCAAAACTTATTTTTCGCTTTCATTTATAACGCAATAGGTATTCCAATAGCAGCAGGAGTTTTATTTCCAGTTTTCGGAATTTTATTATCTCCAATGCTTGCCGCTTTAGCAATGAGTTTTAGTTCTGTATCTGTTATAGCAAATGCTTTGCGATTAAGAACTATTAAAATTTAAAAAAATGAAAAAATTATATATACTGTTTACATTAATTATTACCACCACTACTTTTGCTCAAAAAGTAGTTCGATATGATTTACATGTTAGAGATTCTATTGTGAATTTTTCTGGAAAAGAAAAAAGAGCAATTGCAGTAAACGGGCAAATTCCCATGCCAACTTTGACCTTCACGGAAGGAGACATTGCAGAAATTCATGTGTATAATCATTTAAAAGAAAGCACGTCTTTACATTGGCACGGATTGTATTTACCAAATAAAGAAGATGGTGTTCCTTATCTCACGCAAATGCCAATAGAAGCAGGTGCAGAATTTGTGTATCGTTTTCCAATTATTCAATCAGGAACGCATTGGTACCATAGTCATAGTGGTTTACAAGAACAAATTGGAATGTATGGTTCGCTTGTTTTGAAGAAAAAAGCGGATGACAAAACATTTAGAAACGGCATTGATGATATACCACAAGTTCCCATTATTTTAAGCGAATGGACAGACTACAAACCTGAAAATGTGCACAGAATGTTACATAACGCTTCGGATTGGTTCGCTATTAAAAAAGGAACGACTCAAAGTTATGCAGAAGCTATTCGTGCCGGACATTTTAAAACAAAAATCACCAACGAATGGAAGCGTATGTTAGCAATGGACGTAAGTGATATTTATTATGATAAATTTCTAATTAACGGACAAAAGGAAAGCCAGTTGTCCCAATTTAAAGCAGGCGATAAAGTTAGACTTCGAATTTCAAACGGTGGCGCCTCGTCTTATTTTTGGTTAAATTATGCTGGAGGAAAAATAACAGTCGTTGCTAATGATGGAAATGATGTGGAACCTGTTGAAGTCGATCGTTTAATTATAGGTGTTTCTGAAACTTACGATGTTGTTGTAACGATTCCTGCCAAAAACACTTCCTATGAATTTTTAGTAACTCCAGAAGATAGAACTAAATCAGCTTCAATTTATATTGGAGAAGGCATTAAGCAACTCGTTAGCCCAATGCCGAAACTGATGTATTTTGAAGGAATGAAAATGATGAATAGTATGATGAATACAAATGGAACCATGAAAGATATGGGAATGGACATGAGTCTACAGAAAATGGACATGAATACCGTTATGTATCCTGAAATATCAGGAAAAGCCGTGAAAATGGGAGAAGGAAAAATAGACATGAAAGAGGATAACATGAAAGGAATGGATCATTCGAAACATGCAATGAATACAATTTCTTCTGATATTATTACTTTGAATTATGCAATGTTAAAATCTCCAACTGAAACAATACTTCCAAAAAATGCTCCTATTCGCGAATTAAAATTTGAATTAACTGGAAATATGAACCGCTACGTTTGGAGTATGGACAATAAAGTACTTTCAGAAGTAGATAAAATTTTGATTAAAAAAGGAGAGATTGTTCGCATTACTATATATAATAATTCCATGATGCGGCACCCAATGCATTTACACGGCCACGATTTTAGAGTTTTGAATGGTCAAGGTAATAATGCACCTTTGAAAAATGTTCTAGATATTATGCCAATGGAAACCGATGTAATCGAGTTTGAAGCTAATGCAGATGGCGATTGGTTTTTTCATTGTCACATTTTATACCACATGATGGCGGGAATGAATCGTGTTTTTAGTTATGAAGATTCAAAGCCTAATCCATATTTACCAAATAAAGCAAAAGCCTATAAAAAATTGCAAGCAGAAAGTAATCAATTACATTTAATGGCTGAAAATGATTTTGCTACAAACGGAAATGATGGTCAAGCTATGTTACAAAATGCACGTTGGAGTTTTGCTACAGAATGGCGATTAGGTTATCACGATGAACATGGTTATGAGTCAGAAACGCATATTGGAAGATATATTGGTAGAAACCAATGGTTCATGCCTTTTATAGGTTTTGATGTACGTTATCGAAAGTTAGAAAATGGAGAGATTGAAAAGAATCTATTTGGTCAAACTAGTACAAAAGACAAACGTATTCAAGCCAGTTTAGGATTTGCTTATACGTTGCCAATGCTCGTTATTTTTCAAACTGAAATCTACCACGACGGAAATGTGAGATTGCAATTGATGCGGGAAGATATTCCAGTTTCAAAACGATTGCGAATGGCTTTTATGGTCAATACAGATAAAGAATATATGGCAGGTTTTAAATATATTGTGGGCAAAAATATGGGAATCACAACCCATTATGATAGCGATATGGGTTTAGGTTTTGGAGTGAATTTTAATTATTAATTAGTATCAAGTTAGATAAGAAATCTGCAATTTGCAGGAATTTTTAGTTTTAATAATTTATATTTAGCAGCTTGCTTCACAAGTAGAAACTTTTTTACTATTTATAAAAAGATATTCTTTGGCATTAAAACATTCATAAGGCGTATCTAGTCTTTTAAACCAGCGGTTGCTAATTTTTCTTTTGTTTCAACTTGTTCTTTTTCTACTTTACAAGATATAGCCGTAAATGGAATAATTTTGCTTCATAAAAATTATTTTTTCATTTAACATGTTTAAGGATTATTTATCTGATTTAATGCTTCTTTACTATCTTTAGTTGGGAGTTTACAGGCTTTATTTTGGCATACATAAATATAAGTTTCGTTTTCCATTAATTTGTTTCGTAATAATGGAAGCGAACCTTCTTTTCTTCCGCCAAGGAAAATTACATTTGGTAAATAGTTTTGATCTAATGTTTTTCTGACTTTTTGGAAATCACTACCAATTATTGCAACTTCATAAGGTTCTTTAACTAAACTTATTTCTAGAATTCCCCAATTGGAATAATATCGAATATTGTTGTTTGCGTCTTTTTGAACATTGGTAAACATTTGTTTTGCTTTTTGAGCGTAACTTTTCTCCTCAAAATACAAACTAAGTTTAAATAAGTTTTTTGCCATTTCAGAATTGGAAGAAGGAATCACATTGTCTGCAATTTCCATTTTTCGGGCAATTAAATTAGAATAATTTTTATTGGTATAAAAAAACATTCCTGTTTCAGAATCAAAAAAATGGTTTACAGTATAATTTGTTAATTCTTTAGCTTTATACAGCCATTTTTCTTCAAAAGTAGCTTGGTATAAATTGATAAATGCGGAAATTGTAAAAGCATAATCGTCTAAAAAAGCAGGTATTGTAGCTTTCCCATTTTTAAAATTCCGAGTTAGTTCGTTTTCATTAGAAATTACATTTTTTAGTAGAAAATCAGCATTTTTAATTGCTTTATTTAGGTATTTTTCTTCTCCAAAAGCCCTATAAGCATCCACATAACCAGTAAGCATTAAACTATTCCATGCAGTAATTATTTTATCGTCTAGTTGCGGTTTTATTCTTGTAAAACGTTCTTTTAATAAAATGGTAGTGCTGTTTTTTATTTTAGTTTGGAGTTTTTCAATACTTAAATCATGTTTTTTTGCAAATTCATCATTCGTATCTTTTCGATATAAAATATTAGTTCCTTTTTCCCAATTTCCTCCTTTACGAATGTTATAATAATCTGCAAATAAATTGGTTTCAGAACCTAAAATAGATTCAATTTCTTTATATGTCCAAACGTAATATTTTCCTTCTTCTCCTTCGCTATCCGCGTCTAAAGAGGAATAGAATGCCGTTTCAGAGGAAGTTAATTCGGTTTCAATAAAATTTAAGGTTTCATATACTACTTTTTTATACAATGGCTCTTTAGTTAATTGGTATGCATGACAATATAAACTTACTAATTGAGCATTGTCGTATAACATTTTTTCGAAATGAGGTGCTTTCCAATTTACATCTGTAGAATAACGTGAAAATCCGCCACCAATTTGATCGTAGATTCCACCAAAAGCCATATTATTCAAAGTTGTTGTTACCGCTCTAAGTGCTTCTTTATTTTTAGTTAGGTTATAATATTGCATTAAGTATTCCCAATTGGAGGGCATAGGGAATTTTGGTGCTCTGTTTTCGCCTCCTTTTTTAAAATCGATTGAAGGTTTCCATTTTTTGAAAACTAAATCTAAATCTTCTTTTGAAATGGAGCTTTTCTCTTTTACCAATTCAATATATTCAGATCCTTTAATTCCTTCCGTTAGTTTTTGAGCTTGTTCTTTTAACGATTCTGGGTTTTTGTTTTTAATATTTACAAAGTAAGCTAACAGTTTTAACCAATTTTCCTTTGGATAATAAGTCCCTGCGAAAAAAGGTTCGCCATTTGGTAAAGCAAGTGCGTTTAGTGGCCAACCACCACTACCGTTTATTAATTGAGAAGCCGTCATGTAAATTTGGTCAACATCTGGTCGTTCTTCTCTATCTACTTTGATACAAACAAAATGTTCGTTCATATAATTGGCAACTTCAACATCCTCAAAGCTTTCATGCTCCATAACGTGACACCAGTGGCAAGCTGCATATCCAATACTAATTATAACAAGTTTGTTTTCTTTTTTAGCTTTCTCAAGCGCTTTTTCGCCCCACGGATACCAATTTACAGGATTGTGTGCGTGTTGTAGTAAATAGGGACTACTTTCTTTTATTAGCTCGTTAGTAAAAGCAGGAGAATTCTTTTCATCTTCTTCTTTTGTTTGTCCTTTACAAGAAGAAAATAAGATAATTATAATAAGAGAGGAAATGAAGTTTTTATTTTTCATATGCTAAAGATACGAAATATGGATTAGCTTACTTTTTATAGTATATAAACCAAAATAGGAAAATGGTTTAGCATTTTCCGATTTTGGTTTTTAGTCTAATTAATTTAAAATATCTTATTTCTTTTTTCTCATTTTCATGTTCAAAAACTCAACTGCTAATGAAAATGCAATTGCAAAGTACAAATATCCTTTTGGAACAGTACCTACATGTTGTCCTACCAATTGTGAATTTGATAAATGCATACTTTCAGTAATTAACATAAAACCAATAAGTATTAAAAATGCTAATCCTAAAATTTGAACAGATGGATTTTTGTTCACGAAATTTCCAACAGGAACAGCAAATAACATCATCACTCCAACAGAAATTACTACAGCTGTAACCATTATGATTAATGCGCCTTCCACACCATTTGTCATTCCAACAGCGGTTAAAATACTATCTACAGAAAATATAATATCAATCATAAGAATTTGAAATAAAACATTTCCAAAAGTTGCAGAAGCACTTCTAGTTTTTAGTTCTTTTTCTTCTTCATTAGGATGGTCTACCTTTTCGTGAATTTCTTTGGTGCTTTTATAAATTAAAAATAATCCACCAACTAAAAGTATTAATGCTTGTCCGGTAAAGTCTGCACTAAAAAAGCCCCAATCAACAGAAAAGAAAGGTTTTTTCATGGCAATTAATAAAGTAACACCAAAAAGTAATGCAATTCGCAAAAACATTGCTAAGAATAAACCAATTTGTGTTGCTTTTTTTCTTTTTTCTTCCGGTAATTTACCCGTTATAATTGAAATAAATATAATATTATCGATACCTAAAACAATTTCTAAAAAAGTTAATGTTAGAAGTGCAATCCATGTATTTGGGTCTAAGAAAATTTCCATTGTGTTTAAAAAATTATGAGTTGTTTTTTAGTTTTTATATTATATAATTATTGATTATTAATTTACTTTTTTTGCAATTCCTTTTTGTTTATTACTATCCCCAACATAGTTGTACTCAAAGGCATAAGAATCTTCATTTGTAGATAAAATTTTAATAGAAACTGCTTTTCTTTCTAGTAAATTTTTAGGTTTCTTATTTTTAATAACATACTCGCAATCGTTTGTCCATCTAATGGAAAAAGTATCTATAACGCCCTTAAAAGTCTCAATTTGAATAGAATCGTTACGCTCAAATGTGGAGGTTATTGATTGCTCATTAAAAGTAATTTCGGAGGTAAATTTTCCTGTTTTAAAATCAGTACAGTTTCGTTCTTGGTTATAACAGGAAGTTATTAATAATGGTACCAAAATAAAAAGATATTTTTTTAAAGGCATACTTTTTTTATTGTGTTTTTTTGAATTCATCATTGGCAAAAAGTTCAACTCAATTTTCTTCAGAAAACTTGTCAGTATTGTATTCATTAGATTTTTTTTTGGGAATAGTTAAACTATTCCATTCGGATTTCTTTATCATTTTAGCATAAAAATACAATTTGACCAGTATGATATGGATAGTGCGTAAGTTGTATGTTTATTGTATCAAGTGCAGTAAGTTCCTCATTTTTAATATAAATTATTTGCGAAAGTTGCTCTGGTTTTAATTCGTTAATTGCATTGAAAAAACAATTCCAACCTTTGTTCCAATAAATAAGAAGTGCATCTTTAGTTACAATAGGATTTTCAAATTCAGCAGCACGAGTTCGCCATTCTTTTTCTCCATCAGTAGTTAAAAAATTTGTCCAACGTGACAGCATGTTTCCAACCATGTGATTCATAATAGTTGCAATAGAATTGCTGTCATCATTTACAGAAATAAAAAGTTGCTCCGTTTCTAATTGCCCAATAGCTTTTTCCGTAATTGTTTTGTAATATGACATTTGCTTTTTTACGCTTTCTAAATAAATATTATTTATCTCCATCAAATAGGCTCTTCATTATTAAATTTATTCCTCTAAAAAGGCAAAAAATAGCAGATGCACATAATAAAACGCCAAATCCTAAAATAAAAGGATAAATTGGATTCTCTTTATTTTTAAAAGAGCTGTTTATCACTACTGGACCAATAAAAAGTAATGGTAATGCCGCAGATAAAAAAAGGATGCCTTTTTGTAATATTCTTTTGTTTGTTGCCATTTTAAAAAATTACATTAAAACCTAATCCGTTGTGGTTGTTAATTATATTTACATTGAAATTAGAACCTAATGTTTTTTCTTTTGGTTCTAGTTCTTTATTGTACATTTCAATACTATCTGCACTCATTTTATTTTTACCAGAAAGTATAGGGAAAGAAATAGCAATCAATGCTACTCCTGTATACGTTAAAACCGTTGGATATTTTTCATTAGAAACTGCAGCTTTAACAGCATCTGCAGCACATAATGCAACTCCACCACCTATTAAAACTCCACCCCAAGTTTCCTTTCTTTTTGCTTTATTGTATAAGTTTAAAGCCGCTGGATTTGCAGCTAAAACATTTTTTATTTCGTGTTTATATACATGAACGCCTTCTACCATGTATTTTTTATTTTCGGTAGTAATTTCTTGTGAAAAAAGTAGGCTAGTTAACATTAAGCTTATTGTTAAAAGTAAATTTTTCATAATGATTTAAGGTTAGTTTGCGTAGTTTATTACAGCGTTTCTTACACTTCCAAATTTAGTTAATAATTCGCTAGCTTTTTCATAAGTAACCGGAATTTCTTCCATAATCATTTTGATGCCTCTATCCACTAATTTATCGTTACTTAATTGCATGTCTACCATTTTGTTTCCTTTAACTTTTCCAAGTTGAATCATTGTTGCGGTAGAAAGCATATTAAGTACTAATTTTTGTGCAGTTCCAGCTTTCATGCGGCTACTTCCTGTTATAAATTCTGGACCCACAACTACTTCAATAGGGAATTTGGAAACTTTAGACAACGGACTTCCTTCGTTACAAGTAATACAACCCGTAATAATACCATTTTCGTTACATTTTTCTAATCCGCTAATAACGTAGGGCGTTGTGCCTGATGCAGCAATACCTACAACAACATCTTTATTTGTAATTAAATAAGCTTCTAGGTCTAACCAAGCTTTTTCTGTGTTGTCTTCTGCATTTTCAACAGCTCTACGAATAGCGATATCGCCACCTGCAATTAATCCAATTACGGTATCATAGGAAACACCAAAGGTTGGCGGACATTCAGATGCATCTAAAACGCCTAGTCTGCCTGAAGTTCCTGCGCCAATATAAAAAAGTCTTCCGCCTTGTTTCATGTTAGCAACTATTTGGGTTACCAATTTTTCAATTTGTGGTAATGCTTTTTCTACTGCTAATGGAACGGTTTTGTCTTCGTGATTTATGTTTTCCAATAATTCTATTACCGACATTTTTTCTAAATGTTGGTATTTTGAAGCTTGTTCGGTTGTTTTTGTGAAGTTCATTTTTGTATTTAGTAAAGAAGTAGCTAAGTTACAAAGTTTTTTGATTTAAGAAAATAGATTGTAAATTTTTGATTTAAGAATGTTTGCTTTTGCGTTAGGGATAGAGGCAAGCACCGTGTGCAGCCGAAAGCCCGCCCGAAATGAAATGGAGGGAACGCCCAAATAATTAAATAAAATAAGCCATGATAATTCCTAAAACTATTACGATAAGTTTTGCCAAATTGAATTTATGCCCTTCGCTACTTTCAAAAATAATGGTAGATGAAATATGAAATAAAATTCCAATTACAATGCCTGAAATTTGGGTGTAATACTCGGTCAAAAAAGTCAAATTAGATGAAATAAACGTCCCTAAAGGTGTCATGAATGCAAAAACCATCATAAAGAACAAAATTGCTTTCTTATTTAATTCAGCATTAATGAAAAACAAGGTCAAAATTATTGCAATTGGGAAGTGGTGAATGGCAATTCCATAAGCTAATTCGTTGTGTTGACTAATAGGAATTCCTTCTAAAAGAGCATGTAAACACAAACTAAAAAACAACAACCAAGGAATTGTATTCATTTTATCATGCCCATGAACGTGACCGTGTTCTGCACCTTTTGAAAAATATTCTAAGATGATTTGAAACACAATTCCAATCATAATAAAAAGTCCGATCATGCTTGTTCCATGCGAATGACCTTCGTGATTGTTTCCTTCGTGTAAAAGATTTTCAGCCTCATAAACCTCAGGCAATAAGTGCATTACTGTTAAAGACAACAAAAAAGCGCCGCTAAAAGCTAAAAGCAATTTTAAGTTTTTCTTGTTTTTTGGTTGAATGAAATTTGCAATTAAATAACCAATTACAACAGATAATAAAGGAAATATATATATAGATTTTATCATTATTTAAACATCATAATTAAACGTTCTGATGAATTTTTATAGAAAGTTTTTAACTTATAATCGCCAAAAATGTCTAAAAGGTATATTCCAGCTTCTTCCATCATAGCTTCAAAATCTTCTAAACGAATCGCTTGTACTTTTTCGGTAAAATGAAACTTTTCGCCTTTGTCTTCAAAATCTATTTCCTTAAAAATATAGTTGTCTTTTACATAACGTTTAATATGAAAGTCAATTCCGTCAACCGTTTTAATTTCAGTAGCAACTAAATTAGCAATTACATAGTCAACATTCATAAAATCGATAACTGCAAAACCATATTCGGTTAAACTTTCTTTAATTGAAATTAGTGTTTTTAGATTGTCGGTATCTTTCTCAAAGTAACCAAAACTAGTAAACAAGTTGAAAATTGCATCGTATTTTTCTTCAAAAGAATTACGCATATCGTGCTCCTTAAAGCGCAAAGTTTTGTTTGAAAATTTTGAAGCTTCTGTAATACTGTTTTCGGACAAATCAGCGCCTGTAACATCAAAGCCTAAGGAGTTTAAATAAATAGAATGTCTCCCTTTTCCACAAGCTAAATCTAATACTTTTGCTTCTTCTGGTAGGTTTAAATAATGGGTAAGATTATCCATGAATTGCTGCGCTTCTTCCTCGTTTCTATCTTTGTATAAAATATGGTAGTAGTCTGTATCAAACCAGGATGCAAACCAGTTTTTTGACTTTTGATTTTCTAATTCGGTCATTATTTCTTTTTTCATTTCATTCAAGTGGCAAATTTAGTGTATTTTTGCATTTTAATTCCAAATTTATACTTTTAGATTTTGGTTTTAGGAATATTTTATACTGTTGTAATTTATTTTTTGCAATTGAAATTGAACTTTGGAGATGAAAAATTTTAAAATGGTTGCCAAAACCTTATTTGGTTTTGAAGAATTATTAGCTAAAGAATTAACACAATTAGGCGCTCAAAGTGTAGAGCAAGGAGTTCGTGTTGTTACTTTTGAAGGTGATAAAGGTTTTATGTATAAAGCAAATTTAGGTTTGCGTACTGCTTTAAAAATTTTAAAACCTATTAAAACATTTAAAGCAATTAATGATGTTGCATTGTATAAAGGAGTTATTTCTATTGATTGGTCTGAATTTATGACAGAACATCAATCGTTTTTAGTAGAAACTACTTTGCATTCTGATCATTTTAACCATAGTCAATATGTAGCGTTAAAATCTAAAGACGCAATTGTAGATCAATTTAGAGATAAAACGGGTAAACGACCAAGTATAGATAAAGACTTTCCAGATGTACGCGTGCATGTACATATTGATAGAGATGTAGTTACAATTTCGTTAGATTCATCGGGAGAATCATTACACCGTCGTGGTTATAAAACGGCAACAAATATTGCTCCTATTAATGAAGTTTTAGCAGCAGGAATGTTATTACTTTCTGGTTGGGATGGAACCACTCATTTTATTGACCCAATGTGTGGAAGTGGAACTATTTTAGCGGAAGCTGCAATGATCGCTTGTAATATTCCAGCAAATATAAATAGAAAAGAATTCGCTTTTGAAAAATGGAAAGATTGGGATAGCGAATTATTTGACAATATTTTAGAATCGTTATTGAAGAAAACGAGAGAATTTCATTATACCATAAAAGGATACGATAAAGCGCCAAGTGCCGTTATTAAAGCGAAAGACAATATCGAAAACGCAAATTTAACAGAATATGTTACAATAACGCAAGCTAATTTTTTTGAAACGGAAAAAGAAACAGACGGACCTTTGCAAATGGTTTTCAATCCGCCATACGGGGAGCGTTTAGATATTGATATGGAGCGTTTTTATAGAGAAATTGGAGATGCAATGAAGCAAGGATATTCTAACACAAATGCATGGTTTATTACTGCTAATTTAGATGCATTGAAGTTTGTAGGATTGCGTCCTTCTCGAAAAATAAAGCTTTTCAACGGTAAACTAGAAGCACGTTTAGTAAAATACGAAATGTATGCTGGTAGCAAGAAAGGAAAGCATATGAATAAGGAAGAAGAGGAATAGATTTTGAAGGTAATTTTAGATATCAGAGGGTAGATTAAAGAAGTGAGAAATTAGTAGGTGGTTTTTAGAAAAAAACTAACTAAATCAATAATTACATTAATACAAAAAAGAATGACTAAAAAAGTAAAAGCATTTGTATATAATTTTTTAAGTTTTACCGCTTTGTATATACCAGCGATGATAATAATTGAAAAATTTACCGGTTTAGAAGGATTTATGATCTCTATAACTGCGTTTGTGTTTTCATTAGCATTAGGCCCAAAATTTCAATATTTGAAAACAAAAGAGGATGAAAAAATTTTTGTTAAATGGTTGTTTATAAAAGGGGTGAAGGAAGTGAAGTAGCATTTTAGGCCTGTAAGGTTTTAAAAACCTGACAAATCTAAAGTTTCAAAAATAATTTACTAATTAGTATTATTGTATCAATACAATAGTGTTTCTAGTTATATGTTAAGTTTGGAATTTCTTAATACCTGACAGTTTTTGTTATTTCAATTGTTTTTTGCAACTAAAAAGCAGAAATGATAATGTTAGGACCAATATTTTTTTGATAATAGTTGCTTAAATTAGATACAATTACTTCCTCTTATAAAGCGGAATCATATAACTCAAAGTATAATTGAAACCAGCTCCAAATTTTCCATCAAACGTTCTATTAAAACCAGGAATGTACAAATTGTCAAAAGTATCTGGTTTTTTATTTGAAACTAAATAATTCAAACGTACCGAAAATCCTAAATACAAGTTATTTATAACTTTCGCTTTTACACCACCCACAACTTCAATCCAATTTGCAGTTAAGCCATTAAATTTTTCACCAGAAACAATTGTGTTTTCTCCGTAATAGTTTGTTGGATCGTAGATTGTGTAAGAATTTAAAGTATGGTTAAAACTGCTTATACTATAGCGCATACCTACATAAATCATGTTTTCCATGTCTAACCAGTTTTCGTAGGCATTATAGTCAAAACCAACTTTAAAATAAGTTCCTTTTGTAGTAAAGTTAAATCTACTGTCGTCTACTGTTTTTTCTTCATTTCCTAATTCTCCAGCAATATAGAATTTTTTAGAAATACGATAATCAGCTACAATTTCTAATCCTTTATAATCTTTATCATAGAATGATTTAGATAAACGATGTAAATCTACACCAACACGCAAACCATATCGTTGCGCAATTTTTGTAGTGTCTTTTGCTTGAGCGTTTCCAACTATTGAAAACAATACAAAAAGAAGACTAAAAGTATATTTTAATATGTGTTTCATTTTCGTTTGCAATTGTTGTTTGTTCAATCGTTATGTTTTGTATCCAATTATTACTATCTGTAGTTAAAACTGCTCCGTTTGTAGCTTCAAGAGTAAAATTTGTCTTATAACCACAAGCTCTAGATACATAACTTACCTGACGAGTGTAATTGAAAACTATTTCATCTACATTGTCATTTGTTGTATTTGTGTCGCTTCCATTTTGAATAAATTGAAGCGTTGTGGTGTCTCCAGTTGTTTTTATAGGCACAGTAATTTTATTAACGCCATTAAAACTAATACCTTCCGTAAATCTAGGAGCAATTATGCCTAAATTAGTAACTTCTTTTAAAACCGTTGGGTTTGCAGCCTCATAAAACGCAATTACCACTCTTGGTGTAGAAGGGATAGTTTCAGCACAAATATCATCTTTTTCGCAATTCCAAAAAGAAAAAGCAAATAAGGTGATAAGTAGAAGAATGGCATATTTTTTCATTTTATAAATAAATTTATGAAATTTATATTTTTTGCCACAAATTCACGGATTAAAAAAGATTTTAAAAATTGGTGAATCTGTGGTTGTTTTTCAATAGTATTTAGAGATAGTTTACTTTCTTTTTTCTAACAAAACAACATTTTCTACGTGATGCGTTTGCGGAAACATATCTACAGGTCGCACTCTTGTTACTTTGTATGTTTCGTCCATTAAAGCTAAATCACGAGCTTGCGTAGCGCTATTACAACTTACATAAACTATTTTTTCGGGAGCAATTTTTAAAATTTGCGCCACCACATCTTTGTGCATTCCGTCTCTTGGTGGATCTGTAATAATAATGTCAGGCTGACCGTGTTGTGCTATAAATTCATCGTTAAAAACATTTTTCATATCACCAACAAAGAACTCACAATTTGTAATATTATTGCGAACCGCATTTGCTTCGGCATCTCTAATTGCATCTGGCACTGCTTCTACACCAATTACTTTCTTAGCTTGTTTAGATACAAACTGTGCAATTGTTCCAGTTCCTGTGTATAAATCGTAAACCAGTTCGTTTCCTGTTAAACCAGCAAATTCTCTAGTTATTTTATATAATTCATACGCTTGATCTGAATTTGTTTGGTAAAAAGATTTGGCATTTACGCTAAAATGTAAACCTTCCATTTCTTCTAAAATGTATTCGCGCCCTTTAAATAAAACTACATCTTGATCGTAAATAGTATCGTTTGCTTTATTATTTACTACATATAGTAGAGAAGTAATTTCTGGGAAACGTTCGCTTAAATGGTTTAAAATTAATTCAATGTTCTTCTTGTCATTTTCAAAAAACTGAATCAATATCATGATTTCACCAGTTGAAGAAGTACGAATCATTAAGGTTCTAAGGAAACCACTGTGTTCTCTTGGATTAAAAAATGTTAAGTTGTGTTTGTTTGCAAAAGCACGAACTTCATTTCTTATCGCATTAGAAGGATCTGCTTGTAAATGGCATTTTTCAATGTCTAAAATTTTATCCCACATTCTAGGAATATGAAATCCTAAAGCGTTTTTATTGTCAAATTCTTTTCCCGATTGAATTTCAGCTTCTGTCATCCAACGTGCATTTGAGAAACCAAATTCCATTTTATTTCTATAGAAAAACTGTTCTTTAGAACCTAAAATAGCTTCAAAGTCAGGTAATTCTATTTTACCAATTCGTTTTAGGTTATTAAAAACTTCTTGATTTTTATAAAACAATTGTTTTTCATACTTCATGTTTTGCCACTTGCAACCACCACAAACACCAAAATGTTCACAAACTGGTTCCGTACGATCTTTAGAATAGGTATGTATTTTTGTTGCTTTGCCCTCGTAATATGCCTTTCTCTTCTTAAGAGTTTGTATATCTACCACATCGCCAGGTACCACATTTGGTAAAAATATTACCTTTCCGTCTGGTGCTTTTGCTACCGATACGCCTTTCGCTCCTGCGTCTAGGACTTCTACGTTTTCAAAAACGATTCTTTCTGTTTTCTTCTTTCCCATGACGCAAAAATAAGGATTGTTATGGTAATTGAAGAAATTATTTTAATTTTATGCCAAATAAAAAAATAAATGAAAACGCACCTTGCTTTACTACGTGGAATAAATGTTTCGGGACATAATATGATGAAAATGGATGCACTTAAAAAAGCATTGGAAAAAATTGGTTTTGAAAATGTGCAAACGTATATACAATCTGGAAATATTTTTGTAGATACGGAAGAAGAAAACCCTACAAAAGTGGCTTTTAAAATTAGAATGGAAATTTTTAAAGCTTTCGGACATGAAGTTCCTGTTATTGTTATTGGCAAACAAGATTTAGAAGATTGCTTTACAAACAACACTTTTTTGAATGAACTAGAAGCAGATACCAAAAAACTATACGTCGCTTTTTTATCTACAGAATTGCAAAGCGATGCAATAAATCAGTTAAAAATTAGCAATATAAAACCAGATGAAGTAAGCATTGATGCTAACCGAATATTTATTAAATATGCAATAGGAGCTGGTAAAACAAAATTAGATCAAAAGTACATAGAAAAGAAAATGAATATTACTGCTACCATTAGAAATTGGAATACCGTAACACAATTGCTTATTATTTATAATGAAAAGGGCTAAAAGGGGCTAAAAATTTGTTGTTTTTAAAGTATTTGGGTTAAAAGAATTATAAATACAATTCAAAATTTGTAAATCAAAAGCTATCTTTGCAAAATGAATAAAAATCCACATTCCACAAATTTACTTTTGAATCTTGGTATCGAAAAGTTAAATGAAATGCAAGAAGTAGCTGAAATGGCTATTTTAAATGAAAATAATGTATTACTACTTTCTCCAACTGGTTCTGGGAAAACATTGGCTTTTTTATTACCAATTTTTCAAACCTTTGAAGAAGATATAAAAGGTGTTCAATGTTTAATTTTAGTTCCGTCTCGTGAATTAGGATTACAAATTGAGCAGGTTTGGAAAAAAATGGGAACTAATTATAAAGTTAATATGTGTTATGGAGGTCATTCTATTGATACAGAAATTAATAATTTAAGTAATCCTCCAGCATTACTAATTGGTACTCCAGGAAGAATTGCGGACCATTTAGACCGTAAAAGTTTTGAAACAGATAATGTGAAAACATTAATCTTAGATGAATTTGATAAGTCTTTACAATTAGGTTACCACGAAGAAATGTCTTACATCATTGGTAAACTAGGAAAATTAAATAAACGAGTTTTGGTATCGGCAACTTCTGGTGTTGAAATTCCAAAATATACACGTGTTGTAAATCCTGTAATTTTAGATTTTATTGAAGAAAAAGTAAGCAATACTAACTTAGATGTTAAAATTGTGGTTTCAAAATCTAAAGATAAAATAGATACCTTGTTTCAAATTATATGTTCTTTAAACTCAGAAGCAGCAATTATTTTTTGTAACCATAGAGAAGCAGTAGAGCGCATAAGTGATATGTTATTGGCAAAAGGTGTTCTTTCTACTTTTTACCACGGTGGAATGGATCAAGATGAGCGTGAACGGGCTTTAATTCAGTTTCGTAACGGAAGTGTAAACTATTTAATTACGACAGATTTAGCTGCTCGTGGTTTAGATATTCCAGAAATGAAACATGTTATTCATTACCATTTACCATCTAAAGAAGACGAATTTACGCATAGAAATGGTAGAACTGCTCGTATGCTATCTTCTGGAACTGCTTATGTTTTAACACATGAGACAGAAAAGAAAATGGATTATTTTGATTATGGATTACGAAGATTAGATGTTTCTAATGCAAAATCATTGCCAAAAGCACCAGAGTTTCAAACACTATATATAAGTGGTGGAAAGAAAAATAAAATTAACAAAATTGACATTGTAGGTTTCTTTTCTCAAAAAGGAAAACTAGAAAAAGGCGATATTGGTTTAATTGAAGTTAAAGATTTTATTTCGTTTGCAGCTGTTAAATACAGTAAAGTAAAAGACTTATTGAAAAATATAAGCGACGAGAAAATGAAAGGAAAAAAGTATAAAATTGAAGTTGCTCGAAAAGTAATGAAAAAGGAGGAAGAAGAAGATGAAGAAACACATCCAAAATTTACTTCTCGTAAAGAAACAAATAGAAGATAATTTATCAAATACCTTTTCTTTTTGAGCGAAAGAAATCTTTTGATAATGTGTTTTTCGAACGTTTAGGTTGGTCTTCAATCTTATTTACATTCCAATACAAAAAAAATAAAATTAGTTAACTGGGGTTTAGTTTGTCTAATCTTATTTGTAGAAACAAAAGTATTAAATTCAATTAGTAAAATAAAGATTTGCTAATTGAATTTACCTAATTATTAGATTGCAGCAATGTTAGAGATTGCTAGCAATATTTAAATTTAAAAATAAATATTATTATTATTATTGGTCACAATAATATTAAAATCCATTACTCTAATTATTACTATTTTAACATCTTCATGACCTATTTCTAATAGTTGTGCTCAAATCTTTAATTTTCTTTATTTCTTGTATACATTGATTTAATATATTATTTAAATAAAAGGTATTTTATTATACTTAATTTATTAGGTCTTTTGTGTTTATCTTGTTAAGTATAAATAACCCGTCAACGGTTTAGTATAATCGGGATCATTTAAATTTAAAATATAATAATAAGTTCCTTCTGGTGCATTATCATTGCCAATTGCTTTATCTACTTTTCCGTCCCAGTTTGGTATGGCATTATTCCCTGTCCAAATAAGTCGTCCCCAACGGTTATATATTTCAAGTTGAAAATTAGTAAAAATATTTCGCAAACCTTCAATAAAAAAAGCGTCGTTTAAACCATCATTATTTGCAGAAACAGCGTTGAAAATTTCTGGGGGGCAGTTATTAGTTATTAACTGAAAAGAAGTAATGATATAACAAAATTCGTTTTCAATTCTAATGAAAATTTCTTTTGGTGTTGTTAAAGCTTCATAACTTGTAGTATTCAAAATAGCACTTATGTCTGCATTTGCATTTGCATACGTTTCATGAAAAGTTACAGTATGGCTAGGGTTTGTTTTAACCAATTCTTCATAGCTCGAAAAATTAAAAAGACCCCTTGTAAAGCCTAAGTTACAAGAAACTAAATTTTCTAAAGGGTTAAAAGTTGGCGTAATCTTTAAATTTATAGTAGTTTCAAAAGTGTTATTTGTTTCTACAAGCTCTAAAATATTTAAATTATAATCAATAAAAGCAGTTAGTATAAATGTTTCGGGTGTGTTTGATGGTAAAATTATTGTAATTGTTCCTGTTTCATTTCCATCTATAGCAATATCATTTACTGTATTTGAAGTAGCGATCAATTCTGTTCCAATATAAAAACCAATTTGTGTATTTGCGGGTAAATGTTCGGTACTATTAACGTTATAAACGGTGTAATTTAATTCCACTAAACGGGTGTTACATTCTGTATTATAATTATTTAAAACAATAGTAGCATCTGGCAATTGACTATTTAGTTTAGTTACAACAGTATTAATCATTATAAAGTCTTGCCATGAGGAAAGTGTTATGGTTGCAGCAGTATCACCAATAGCAATATTATTTTCAATATCATAAATATCTAAATCCATATTATATAAATCAGATGCTCCAGTAACCGAATTTGTTCCATTGAAAACATTATTAATAGGGTTGGAGGCATTACTTAAAACAGCACCATTTACGGTAAATGTTTCGGTTGCTAATGCTACATCTCCTTCCCAAGCAATGAAACCAGCTTTTGCACCACTGTCATTTATAACATATAGATTGGTTAAGTTTATTTCTAAAGCATCTGGTACTCCTTGTAAACCATCGTAAATATTAATTTGATTTAAAGGTAGCGTGTTGTTTTCATAAATAAGTAATATTGCCCAACCAGCAAAATTTGTTTTTCGGCTAAAATGTAGACTTTCAAATGCTGATATGTCTAAATTTGAAAGTGTATAAGTACCATAACCATTAGCGTTTACCAAGTCGGTAATATCTTTAAAAGCACTGAAATAAGTAAATAATGTAGCTGGATTTCCGGCAGTTCTATTATGACTAAAAGTTCTGTCAGGCGTAATTGGTATTCCGTTTAAATCTACTTCAAAATCACCATCTCCGCTTCCTGCCCAATATAGATAAGCCTTCAATAAATTGTCGCCTGGGTTTAAACTTAAATAGGCAGAAGAACTTGTTCCGGTAACAAAACCCGCGCTTAAATTATTCTCAAAACTATTCATAGTATTTCCTACAAATGTAAAATCATACCTTCCATTATGTTGCGTAAATAGAGAGATATTTTGCGAGTAACTAAGCTCGTAAAAAAGAAATATTATAAAAAATAAACTTTTAAATATACTACTACGCATTAAACAGTTATATTAATTTGAGTACTAATATAATAAATTATAATATAAAAAGATGTAATTAATTGATACATGTACTTTAATTTAGTAATTTTCGAGAAATTATTTAATTCTTTTGAAAACATATACAATTAAGCAATATAACTCGAGTTATTATACCATTTGGAACACTTTTGTTTCCCATGCAAAAAATGCTACGTTTTTGTTTCATCGTGATTTTATGGAATACCATAACGATCGTTTGGATGATTATTCGCTTTTAGTTTTTGATACAAAAGATAATTTGAGAGCTGTTTTACCTGCTAATAGAGTGGGAGAAATTGTTTATTCGCATCAAGGATTAACTTATGGTGGTTTTGTTTTGGACAATAAAATAAAATTAGCTGAAATCATAAACTTAGTAAAAGAGACTCTAGAATTTCTATTAAGTGCTGGCATTCCATATTTAGAATTAAAAATCATACCTACTATTTATAATAATTTTCCTTCAGACGAAATAGAGTATGTTAGTTTTCTTTTAGAAGCAAAATTAACCAGAAGAGATTCTATGGCGGTACTAGATATTCAGAATAAAATTCCTGTTTCAAGAGTTAGAAATAGAGGAATTGAAAAAGGTATAAAAAACAATTTGCGTATTCTAGAAGTAAATGATTTTTTTGAATTTTGGAACGAATTATTAATCCCTAATTTAAAGGAGCGCTATAATGCGAAACCATTACATTCGCTAGAAGAAATTACTTATTTAAAGTCCAAATTTCCAAAACAAATCAAACAATTTAATGTTTATCATAAAGAAAAAATTGTAGGTGGAGTTACTGTTTTTGAGACTAAAAATGTAATGCATCCACAATATATTTCTGGAAATAAGGCCTTTAATAATGAACTTGGCGGTTTAGATTTTTTATATAATTATTTAATTTCCGATGTTTATAAGTCTGATAAATATTTCGATTTTGGTATTTCCAATGAAAATAACGGTAAAAACTTAAACGAGAGTTTACATTACTGGAAAGAGAGTTTTGGAGCGCGAACAATAATTCAAAATTTTTACAGAATAGAAACAGCTAATTTTCCAAATTTAGAAACAGTATTATTATGATAAAATTTCTCGATTTAAAAAAAATAAACCAACCTTTTGAAACAGCTTTTCAAGATAAAATGAAATTATTTCTAGAAAATGGTTGGTATATTTTAGGAAATGAGGTAAAGCAATTTGAAGAAAGCTTCGCAAGTTATTGTGGTGTAAAAAATTGTATTGGTGTAGGAAATGGTTTAGATGCTTTAGTATTGATTTTTAAAGCATATATACAACTTGGAAAACTTAAAAAAGGCGATGAGGTTATTGTGCCTGCAAATACTTATGTAGCTAGTATTTTGGCTATTTTAGAAGCTAATTTGATTCCGGTTTTAGTAGAACCAAGAATAGAAACCTACAATATTAACCCAGATTTAATACAAGAAAAAATAACAGTTAACACTAAAGCTATTTTAGCGGTTCATTTATACGGACAATTAGCGGAAATGGACGCTATTAATACCATTGCTAAAAAGCACGACTTATTAGTAATTGAAGATGCTGCACAAGCGCATGGAGCAGCACAGAATGCTAGAAGAGCAGGAATTTTTGGTAATGCAGCCGGTTTTAGTTTTTACCCTGGAAAAAATTTAGGTGCATTAGGCGATGGAGGAGCAATAACTACAAACGATGATGAATTTGCAGAAGTTTTGTTTGCCATGCGTAATTATGGCTCTAAAGTAAAATACCAGAATGAGATAATTGGTGTAAATTCTAGATTAGATGAGTTACAAGCTGCTTTTTTAAATGTAAAATTGCCTGAGTTAGATAAAGAAAATAGTGCTAGACAAACTATAGCAAAACGATATTTATCTGAAATTACAAATAAAAAAATAATACTTCCTACATTGTCATTGCAAGGAACGAAGCAATCTCACGTGTTTCATTTATTTGTAATTAGAACAGAGAATAGAACGGAATTAGCAAGTTATTTAAAAGAAAACGGAATCGAAATAATGATTCATTATCCGATTGCGCCGCATAAACAAAAAGCTTTATTGGAATGGAATAATTTGTCTTTTCCTATTACCGAAAAAATACACAATGAGGTTTTGAGTATTCCATTAAATTCTTGTTTAAATGATAACGAAGTGGATTATATAATTTCTAAACTGAATGCGTATAATGAATAAATTAATAGACAAATTTTATTCAAAAGAATTATATAAAATTTTTTCAGTAAGTGGTGTCAGAATTTTAATTCAATTAATAGTTGGTTTTTTATCTAGTAAAGCCATTGCTTTTTTTGTTGGTATTGCTGGAATGGGTGTAATTGGGTTAGTAAAAAGTTTCACCTCTTTTTTTAACAATTTTCTTTTATTAGGAACGCAAAATGGAATCATAACTAGTTTAGCTTCAAAAAAAAAAATAAAGAAGGAAGAAATATTTATAGTTAGTTTGTTTTGGCTATTTTTATTTTTATCCACTTTAATATCCACTGTTTTTTTTATCTTTTTTGAGGAAATAAATCAATATTTTTTTGTGAACCAAATAAAAAGCAATTGGATTATTTTTTTATTTATTATTAGCATACCATTTCAAACTATATCGCTGCTATTTAATGCTGTTTTAAACGGTAAAAGTGAATATAAAAAAGTTGCATCGATTGGAATGATGACAAATGTTTTTACGTTGGTTGTTTCTGTTTTTTTAATGCACAAGTACAATCTTCAAGGAGCAATTATTGGATTATTAATTACTTCAATAATCATGTTTGTAATTTCTTCATATTATTTTTTTAAAATATATTCTATTACAATTTTCTTTCAACCGTTCCAATTTGTAAAACAAGAAATTTTCCCTTTATTAAACTATAGTTTAATGTCTTTGGTTTCTATTATTATGTCTTTTGCCTTTTCATATTATATGCGAATAACAATAATTGATAAATTTTCTTTAGAATATGCAGGTTATTATGAAGCAGTATTTAGAATATCAGGCTTTTACATGATTTTTATAAATACTTTTGTATCGTTTTATTATTTACCTGAATTAGCAAAATGCAGTTCCAAAGAAGAAGTTATTTTGTTAACTAAAGAGTATTATAAAAAAGTATTACCACTTTTTGTAATTGGTTTAGTTGTGCTTTTACTAGGTATAGATTTTTTTGTTCCTCTTTTTTTTAATAAAAGTTTTTTGGTAATTACACCATTTGTCAAGTATCAAGTTGTTTTGGATTTAATTAAATCTATATGTTTAATTTTAGGCATTCGTTTTTTTGCTTTTGGAAAAACGAAAGGATTTTTGTTGACAGAAATTTTTTCTTTTACCATAAATTTCATACTTTTTGTAATAGCAATGCATTTATTTGATTTTCGTGGTGTTTGGTACAGTCAAATTGCAAGTAGTTTTCTGTACTTAATTGTACTAATTATTTTTTTTAAGGTTTATTTCAAAAAAAACAAGTTGTTTTAGATATGATAGATAATTATTTAGTTTCAGTTTTTATACCTGTTTATAACGGTGAGGAATATTTAAACGAAACCTTACGGTCTATACTATGTCAAACATATTCTAATTTAGAAATCCTTTTAGTAGATGATTCTTCATTGGATAATAGTTATGAAATTTTAAAACAATTTGCTTTAAAAGATCCAAGAATAAAGGTTTATAAAAAGGAAAATGGTGGAACGGTAGGAAAATCATTTAACTTTATATTACCTCATTTAAAAGGAGCCTATTTTTTTTACTCTTCTCAAGATGATATTTTTTCGATTGACTTAATTGAAAAAATGGTAAGCAGACAAAAGGAGACCTTTGCAGATACCGTTTTACCAGACATGGAGTTTTACTTTGAACATAAAAAGAATAACAAAAAAATAATAGGTTTAAATTTAGATAGAAATATAATTTTATCTGGGAAAGAAGCCTTAATAGAGTCTTTAAATTGGAATATTCATGGTTTTGCTTTATTTAAAACGAGCTTAATGGATAATGAATTTTTTCCTGAGGATGCTTTTGATTCCGATGAGTTTATTACTAGAAAAATGTTTTTAAAAAGTAATAAAGTTGTTTTTTGTGAAGGTACATTTTTTTATAGACAAGATAATTTAGACGCTATTACAAAAACATTTTCTAAGAAAAATTTTTTCGTTTTAAATACTTTTGAAAAGTTGTATGACTTATTGAAAGAAAATAATGTAGATAAAAAATACATATATGAAACGCAATTTAATTTTATGCGAGTTTATATAAAATTGGCATCTATTTATAGTCTTTATGATTTTAAAACGGAAACAGATAAATACGAAATAAAATTGTATTTATCTTCCTTTAAAAATACAGTTTTTAACACAAATTTTTATTCTGAGAATTTTAATTTCGCTAAGAAAAATAGAAAAGTAAAGTTTATATTGTTTTTAATAATATTTAAAAATCCACGCTTATTTGAGGTTGTGAAAAGTATATACTCTATAAAGTATAAAAAACAATTTTGCTAATATTATTTAAATACTTTGCTAGTAATGTCTTTTCTAATTCTTTTATAAAATTAAGAAAATTTTTATTTATGGGTTTCGTTTCTATTTAAAATACTAATAAAAAAAAATAACTCTATTAAATATTAACCTTTGAAAAGATAGATTTTTTTTTTGCCTTAACAGCCAATAACAAAAGTTTTAGCAAACTAACAAAACTTCTGGAGTATATAAGTTTATACATTTCAAATTTCATGCGACCTAAAACAGCATCGTGTTCTTTTTTTGTTTTGTTAAGCCAAATTATTTTTTCAAATATTTTTAAGGTAGACAAGTGTAGATCTTTTGTTCTCTTATTGTTTTTTTTTGCAAAATGAGCACTTAAAGAAGTAGAAAGCTCTCTTTTTTGAGCCAATACCTTTGGAATATATTCAAAATCAAAAACTCTTGAAGCTCTGACCCATAAATCTAAATCTTCATAAGCTAAAGTGGTGTCGTAATAGCCAATCGTTTCAAAAACATTTCTTTTAACCATAGATGCCACCGAACAAATTTTGGTGCTTCGGCTAATTACCATTTCATAAACATTTCCGCTTTCTGGGCTTTCACTTTCATCATAATAAATAGACATAAAATTATCTTTTTCATCAATCAAATTAATGTTTGCATAAACAACTCCTAAATTCGTATAATTTGTATTCTGAAAAGCTTCCATTTGCAATTCTACACAATTTGGTAACAAGATATCATCTGCAGCTAAATCAATAAAATAGTCGCCTTTGGCATGTTTTGCTGCATTATTAAAAGTCTTGGTATTCCCTTGGTTAATTTCATTTGGTATAAATAAAATATTAGGGTGTTTTATTAACCAATTTTCAATTACTTTTTTTGAATTATCACTACTACAATCATCTGCAATAATAAGTTCAATATTAGGATAACTTTGGTTCAAGACAGATTCTAATGCCTCCACAACAAAAGAAGCATGATTATAAGAAAGACAAATGACACTAACTAACGGATTATTTTGCATGTTTTAAGCAGAAGAGTTTTATATTTGTTACGAAAGTAAATAAACAAGAGTGATTGCGCAAAGTAAAAAATATAAAATTGCTATTGTAGCCTATAATTTAGATTCTGGAGGATTAGCAAATGTGATTGAAAATATTTTTATTTTATTTAAAGAAATAAAAGATGTTAATGTAGAGTTGTTATTGTTGGACGACAGTAACAAGCTTGCACTAGAAGGAAAGGTGATTTCTTTTGGAGAATATGCAAACATAAAATCACCTTTTTATAAAAAAATTAATAAGTACATTCAATTTAATAAACACATTAAAAAAGAGAAATTTGATTTTATAATTGATTTACGATATAGAATAAACCCAATTACGGAGTTACTTATCTCCAAATTGATTTACAAAAAAACAAAAGTTATTTATACTGTTCATAGTTCTAAATTAGAAACTTATTTACCTAAAAATACATTTTTAACCAATTATTTATACGGAAAAGCATACAAAATTGTTTGCGTTGCTAAAGAAACAGAAAAACTAGTGATTCGAAAACACCATTTAAAGAATACAAGGACTATTTATAATCCTATTGATTTTGAGGAAATTAATAAGAGAAAAGAAGAAAATGTAGATTTTAACTTCGAATATATTTTAGCAGTTGGAAGATTTGTCAAATTAAAACAATTTGACAAACTAATTAAAAGTTATGCAAACTCTATTTTGCCTCAAAAAAAGGTGAAATTAGTACTTGTTGGAGATGGAGAAGAACTGCTACATTGTAAAGAATTAGTTTTGTCTTTAAATTTAGAAGATATTGTGGTTTTTATAGGGTTTTCAAACAATCCCTATAAATATATGAAAAAGGCAAAATTTTTAGTGTTGTCTTCTAAATATGAAGGTTTTGGTCTTGTTTTAGCAGAAGCATTAGCTTGTGAAACGCCAGTAATTAGCTTTGATTTGGTTTCTGGTCCAAATGAAATTATCAAGCAGAAACATAATGGTTTATTAGTAGAAAATCAAAATTTTGAGAAACTTACAGAAGCAATAGATTTATTGTTTTTAGATGAAGAATTATATACTTATTGTAAAAGTAATGCGTTTGAAAGTGTTCAAAAATTTTCTTTCGAGGAAATTAAGAAAGAATGGTTAAATTTGATGCAAATAAAAGAATAATGAACGCCAGAATTATAAATATACCAAAAATTGAAGACCCAAGAGGAAATTTATCTGTAATTGAAAAAGACGTAGTTCCTTTTGAAATTAAGAGGGTTTATTATTTATTTGACGTTCCTGCAGGTGCCGAAAGAGGAGGGCATTCTCATAAAGAACAACAAGAGTTTTTAATTGCGCTTTCAGGAAGTTTTGAGGTTATTTTAAACGATGGTAAAGAAAAAAAAATAATTACCTTAAATAAGCCTTTTGAGGGTTTGTTAATTGGTAACGGAATTTGGCGCGAACTAAAAAATTTTTCTTCGGGATCGGTTTGTTTAGTTGTGGCTTCAGATGTTTTTAAAGAAGAAGATTATATTAGAGATTTTGATGAATTTTTAAAGTAAAATGGAATAACAGCATCTATTGTGCTAAACGGTTGTAAATTTCTAATTGCTTGTTAAAGTGGGTTTCAAAACTTCTACTTTTAGCTAATTCAAAACCATTTTCAGCTAATTCATTTCTCAAAGTAGTATTAACAAGTAATAATTCCATTGATTCTGTTAGTTTTTCAATATTTCCAAAAGGAAAGACTATACCGCTGTTAGAAGTCTCAATATCTTTTGTAATGCCTAGAAGGTTACTTATTATAACTGTTTTTTTAAATACAAAACTTTCTAAAATAACATTTCCATAAGATTCTAAAATTTCACTTGGTACAATAGTAAATTTTGCTTTTGAATAAATTACTTTTAGTTCTTCTCTATTTTTTTTACCAACAATATGTAAATTGGCTAGATTATTTTCTTCTTTAAAAGAAGTTATTTCCTCCATCTGATTTCCTTCACCCACAATTAAAAGCTTTTCTTGAGGATAATTTTTAAGGATATTTTTATAAGCTTTTAATAAGGTTAACACTCCTTTTTCTCTATCTAATCGACCTACATAAAGTAAATAATCTTCATTTAAACGAAGTGAGTTATCATTCTCTAACATAGTCGGGTTGTAGAGTGTTTCTCCATTCAAATTGAAATGATTTTTTATAGAGATAGTTAAATTTTCGGAAGGAGTTAGGAAATAGGTTGCATATTTTTGAATAAAATTTTTATGATAGCTTTGTTTAAAGGATAGTAAAACATCATAAATAAGATTTTTCTTTGGATGATGGTGTAATATACAAGAAAGACTATCTCTATGATTATCAATTATTTTTCCTTTTGTAGTTAGCATGTAGTTTTTCGGACACACATAATAATAATCACGAAAAGAATAGAGTATTGGTATGTTTTTTTTAGCAGCATATTTCATGAAATGAGGAGTAACTGGCGCGCCTATGCTAAAGCAATGAATTACATTAGGTTGAAACGCATCAATTACCTTAATAATTTCTTTTGTAGTTTTATAATTGTAAATTTTTTGAATAAAATTTATTTTTTTACTATCTTTTCCATACCAATAAAATTCAGTTTTTGGATTGTTTTTTTTAGCAAATTCAATAAATTCAAGTAAATAATTTTCTACACCACCTAAAAGTAGTTTTTCACTAAAATTATTAATTAATAAAATTTTCATAGCTTAATTTTATTATTTTATAGAGAACACAAAAATCCAATTCTATAAATATTAAAGATACAAAGCGAAGGCTTATTACTTAGAATTTGTTTTCGAAAAACATTTTTAAACATTTTAAATCCAAATTGAACTAGATAAATTAAACCAGTTTTTTTAAAGAATACATAAAGTTTTAAAATGGAGATAAATTCTGGACTTATCTTATTTGATGTATAAAGTACCAGAAGGCTTTTTAGACTTTCTTCTGTTTTGTCTAAATACTTTTTATTTGCATCAATATCGTCATGTAATATTGGATTGTTTATATGATTTATTTTGCTTTTTATTTTACTTAATTCATACGAAAACTGTGTGTCATCGTGTCCGTAAAGTGTAATTTCAGCATCAAATTTAACCTTGTTGAATTCTGATTTTAAAATCAAAGTGTTGTTGAATAATAAACTTTTGAATGGTTTTTTTTGGCGTTCTAAAGCAGTTTTGTCTTCAATGTTTTTTCCATATTTCCATCTCAATTTTTGTGCGTTAGAAGGGCAAATCTCAGGATGAATTCTCCCGCCATAAATTACTTGGAAATCTTTAGTGTTATCAATGTATTTTTGAATAAAATCCTCTTTAATTATTTTAGAATCACCATCAATAAAAAGCAGCCAATCATATTTTGCTTTCTCAGCTAGTAAATTTCTGTTTTTTCTATGTGCAACATTCTCCTTTAAAGAAACAAAAGAACAATTTAATAACTGATTAATTTCTTCATTAAATTTGTTTAATATTGAATTAGATGCATCATCTTGACATATAATTTCAAAATTAATTTCAAAATTCAAACATTGCTCATTTAGTTGACTTACTAAATTATAAGTATTATGGTTGTAAATTGGAATTAAAATAGATAGCATTAAACGGTTCTTTGTACTACTTCAAATATTTTTCCTTCATCAAATTTTAATGTTTTGGAAGGATACTTTAATAATAAAGCATAATCATGCGTTGCCATAATTATTGTTTTACCAGTTGCATTAATTTTCTTTAAAACCTGCATTACTTCGGCACTTGTTTGTGGATCAAGGTTTCCAGTAGGTTCGTCTGCAAGAATTAATTCAGGATCGTTTAATAAAGCTCTTGCAATTGCAATTCGTTGTTGCTCTCCGCCAGAAAGTTGATGTGGCATTTTAGATTGGTGGTCTTTCATACCTACTTTGTCTAAAACTTCGTCAATTTTAACATTCATTTCTTCTTTTTCAACCCATCCAGTTGCTTTTAAAACAAAAAGAAGGTTCTCTTTTACATTTCTGTCTGGTAAAAGTTTAAAATCTTGAAAAACAACACCAAGTTTTCTTCTTAAATACGGAATATCATTTTCTTTCAATTCTCTTAAATCATAATCAACAATAGATGCTTCTCCTTGCGTTAAAGTCAAATCTGCATAAAGTGTTTTTAAAAAACTACTTTTTCCAGCACCTGTTTTCCCTATTAAATAAATAAATTCTCCTTTGTCAACTTCTAAATTAATATTTGTTAAAATAGGATTTTTTTCTTGAAAAATAGAAACGTCTTTTAATGAAAGGATAGTTTGTGACATGATTTGTAATTGAATTAAGCCGTAAATGTAATAACTAAATTTTCGCTTTCAAAATATAAACCTAATTATGCATGTAATATTGTTATACTTAATAAAATGTTAATAAGCTTCTACAATAATATGTTAATCCGTTTCGTTAGTAAGTATATAAATTTTATATTTGAAAGCAATTAAAAATGACCAAAATGAATCCATTATTCAGACTCAATTTTATACTTTTATTTTTCACTTCTTTTTCAATTTTTGGACAACAAACTGCTATTTACACGCATGAATTGAAAGAATTTGATAATGCCGTTTCCTTGTATAAAGACATGCAGTTTCTTTCTGCCCAAATTTTATTTGAAAAAGTAAAATCTAATGTATCTAATCAAGAAGTTCAAGCAGACTGTGCTTATTATATTGCTAATTGTGCTATTCGGTTAAACCAAATTGGTGCAGATGTTTTAATAGAAGATTTTGTAGAAGAATATCCTTCAAGCACAAAACAAAATCAGGCTTATATTGAAGTAGCACATTACTATTTTGATCAAGGAAATTATCCGCAAGCATTAAATTGGTTTAGTAAAGCAAATATAAGTTCAATGTCTTATGTGGAAAAAGAAAAATTTAATTTCCAAAATGGTTATGCTCATTTTGCTACTAAAAATATAAAGGAAGCTACTAAATATTTTAACAAAGTAATCAACTCTAAAAACTTTGGTAGCCAAGCAAAATATTATTTAGGATATCTTTCTTATGAATCAGATGATTATACAAGTGCAAACCAGTATTTTGACCAAGTACAAGATAAAGATAAGTACAAAGAAAAAATGGGATATTTTCAGGCAGATATGAATTTTAAGCTTGGAAATTTTCAAAAAGCAATCGATTTAGGAGAAGAGCAAATGCCAAAATCAAATGCAGTTGAAAAAAGCGAATTATCTAAAATTATAGGAGAAAGTTATTTCAACTTAAAAAAATACGATAAGGCATTACCTTATTTAGAAGATTATAAAGGAAAAAAAGGAAAATGGAACAATACTGATTATTACCAATTAGGGTATGTCTATTACAAACAAAATGATTTTGAAAACGCAATAGCACAATTTAATAAGATTATTAATGGTAAAGATTTTGTAGCACAAAATGCATATTATCATTTAGGTGAAAGTTATTTAAAAACCGATAAAAAGCAACAAGCTTTAAATGCTTTTAAAACTGCTTCTGAAATGGAATTTGAGAAGAAAATTCAAGAAGATGCTTTTTTAAATTATGCTAAATTAAGTTACGAAATTGGAAATCCGTATCAATCGGTTCCTGAAGTTTTAAATAGTTACTTAACTAAATATCCAAACACAGCATACAAGCAAGAAGTCAATACATTATTGATAAATTCTTATATAACCTCTAAAAATTACAAAGAAGCATTAGTGCTTTTAGAAAAAAATAGAGGAGTTGAAAATAAATTAGCCTATCAAAAAGTAGCTTTTTATAGAGGTTTAGAATTATATACAGATGGAGATTATAAAGGCGCTTACGAGTTGTTTAAAAAATCTATTGCAGAAAGACAAGATGCAAGGTTTACAGCAAGAGCAACTTTTTGGAAAGCAGAAACAGAATACAATCTAGATAATTTTAGTGATGCCAAAATTAGTTTCTTGCAATTTGTAAAAGATGATAACGCTAAAACTACTCCAGAATTTAAAAATGCAAATTATAATTTAGCGTATGCCTATTTTAAGTTAAAAGAATATGATAATGCTATAAAATATTACGGAGATTTTATTACAGTTGTAAAAGATGATAAAATTAGACAAACCGATGCTTACTTACGTTTAGGAGATTGTAATTTTATTTCTACTAAATATTGGCCGGCAATGGATGCTTACAACAAAGCAATCGATTTAAAAAGTGTCGATGCAGATTATGCAGCTTTTCAAAAAGGAATTAGTTATGGATTTGTAAGTAAAAATGCCAATAAAATTGAAGATTTAGAAAAATTTGTAAAAACATATCCAAATTCTCAATATGCAGATGACGCTTATTATGAGTTGGGAAACACTTATGTAAATGAAAGAAAAACAGATAAAGCAATTGCAACTTACGACAAGCTAATTCAAACAAATACTAAAAGTTCTTATGTTGCAAAATCAATTTTAAAGCAAGGTTTAATTTATTATAACGGAAACAAAAACGAACAAGCGTTAACCAAATTTAAAAAAGTTGTAGCCGAATTTCCAAATTCTCCAGAATCTTTAGAAGCAGTTGCAACAGCTCGTTTAATTTATGTAGATAATGGTAGAGTAGAAGAATATGCAACTTGGGTTAAAACATTAACTTTTATTGAAGTTTCTAATGCTGATTTAGATAACACAACTTATGAATCTGCTGAAAAGCAATATTTAATGAATAATGCAAAGCAAGCAATAACTGGCTTTTCAAATTATGTTGCAAAATTTCCGGAGGGTTTACATGCGTTAAAGGCAAATTTCTATTTGGCGCAATTGTATTTTGCAGATGGCTTAGAAAGTAATGCAGTAAAACATTATGAGTTTGTTATTAATAAATCAAGAAGCGAATTTACAGAGCAAGCTTTGGCTCGTTTATGCCAAGTGCATTTAAAAGCGAAAGAGTACACAAATGCAATTCCAGTTTTAAAAAGATTAGAAGTAGAAGCAGAATTTCCACAAAACGTAACATTTGCACAATCTAATTTAATGAAAGCATATTATGATAAAGAAGAGTATACAAATGCTGTAATTTATGCAGATAAAGTTTTAGCAAATAATAAAACAGATGATAGAGTAAAAAGTGATGCACAAATTATCGTAGCTCGTGCCGCAATTAAAACAAATAATGAAGCTAAGGCGAAAGAGGCTTATGCCAAATTACTAAAAATTGCAAAAGGAGAATTAGCTGCAGAAGCATTGTATTATGATGCTTATTTTAAAAACAAAGAAGGTAAGTTTGAAGCTTCTAATATAGTTGTTCAAAAAATAGCTAAAGATTATTCAGGTTATAAATATTACGGTGCAAAAGGATTAGTAATTATGGCTAAGAATTTTTATGGTTTGAAAGATAGTTTTCAAGCAACTTATATTTTAGAAAGTATAATTAAAAACTTTACCGATTTTCCAGATGTTGTAGAAGAAGCTAAAGCAGAATTAGACATAATTAAAACACAAGAAGCTAAAACCAACTCATCTATTACTAAATAAATTATTTATAAAGTTGTCATTCTGTCTCAAAATTTTTGGGATGCCGAAGAATCTCACCAATAAAATTAAACATGAAGAATTCAAAATATATAATACTAACAGTTATTGCATTTGCAACTCAGTTTTCTTTTGCACAAGTAAAAGAAGAGAATATAGGTTCAGAAGTGGTGAATATTGTAAAACCCTATACCCCAACAATTTCTGATGCTTTTAAAGTTAAAGAAACGCCCGTTATCGAAGATGAAGACAATACGCAAAAAGAAGTAATTACCTATAATATTTTTTCTTTTCCTGTTGCTTCCACTTTCACACCTGCAAAAGGGAAAGCGGCTGATTTAGATAAAACAGAAAAAGTAAAATTATATAATAATTATGCAACTTTAGGCTTCGGGAATTACCCAACTATTAATGCCGAATTGTTTATAACAGAGAATTTAAGCAAAAATACTTACATAGGTGGAATGCTTCGTCATTTGTCTTCTCAAGGTGGCATTGAAAATGTTGTTTTAGATGATAAATACTACAATACGAGTCTAGATGTTTCTTATGGTTCTCGTGAAAAAGATATGAATTGGAATGTAGATTTAGGAGTTAAAAATCAAGTGTATAATTGGTATGGTTTACCAACAGATAATATATTCTTTGACCCAACTGCTATTGCTGGAATAAATGCAACACAAATCTACAATACTATTTCTCTTGGCGGAAAGTTACATTTTAAGGAAAGTCTTTTTAGTGGCGCTTCTATGCAATTTAAACGTTTTTCAGATGCATTTGGTTCGGGCGAAAATAGATTTTTCATAAAACCAGCTATTAATGTAGAAGTTTTAGATCAAAAAATCAAAGCCGACTTTGTAGTTGATTACGTTGGTGGAACATTTGAAAAAGACTTTACAAATAGTGGAGAAATCAAATACAGTAATGTTATTTTTGGAACGAAACCAAGTATTTTATATCAAAAAGACGATTTATCAGTTCAAATAGGGGCAGGAATTTTTTATACAACTGCAAAAGTGAATGGTGTAACTGATAGTAAGTTATTGGTATATCCAAATATAAAAGCTTCTTATAAAGTAGTTGGCGATATATTAGTTGCTTATGCTGGAGCAGAAGGAGGGTTAAACCAAAATTCGTATGCAGACTTTGTAGATCAAAATGCCTTTGTTTCGCCAACTTTGAATATTACTCCAACCGATAATAAGTACGATATTTATGTGGGAATGAAAGGAAAACTAGCAAATGCTTTAGCGTTTAACGTTAGAGGTTCTTTAAATAATGAAGCTAATAAGGCTTTATTTGTAAGTAATCAATATGTTTTTGAAAATGCAAACACAGAAGGCTATACAAATGGAAACTCATTTAATGTAGTGTATGATAACGTAAGAACAATTAGTTTCTTTGGGGAACTAAAAGCCGATTTTTCTAAAAATGTAACTTTTGGTATCAACGGAACGTATAATAATTTCACTTCAGATCTGCAGGCAGAAGCTTGGAACTTACCACAATTAAAAGCAGGGGCAACTTTAGATTTTAATATTACTGAAAAATGGTATGCTGGTACAAATGTGTTTTTTGTTGGAGAAAGAAAAGATATAGTTTCAGTGCAATCTTTTTTGACAGTTTTTCCACCAATTTTTAACAATGTTGAAGTAACATTAGATAGTTATTTCGATTTAAATGCGCACGTTGGTTATAAATACAATGCACGTTTAACGGCATTTTTAAAAGGAAATAACTTGGCAAACCAGCAATACAATCGTTGGGCAAACTTTCCAGTGCAAGGAATCCAAATTATGTTAGGAGCTAATTATAAATTTGATTTTAATTAAAATTTAAGTAGTATAACCTGCAAGGTTTTAAAAACCTTGTAGGTTTCTTATTTTAAACTATTTGTGCTAATTCGTGTAATTCGTGTTGAAAAAAAATGATGCAAAAACCTCAAGTCCTTTCTCAATATAAAACAATAGTTCAAGGAAAAATAGAAACCCTTCAAAATATGATTTCAGATTTATCGGAAGATGCGCAAAACGATGCAAAAGGTTCTGCTGGCGATAAGCACGAAACCGCATTAGCAATGATGCATTTAGAGCAAGAAAAACTCAATATGAAACTGAAAGAAGTTTTAGAACAAAAAAGTGTTTTAGAAAGTATAGATGTTTCAAAAGCTAAGAAGCTAATTGCTTTAGGTAGTTTGGTGCAAACCAATACTTTTCTTTTTTTTATTAGCACAGCATTACCAAAAATAACTATTGAAGGTATGGATGTTGTGGCATTGTCACCAAGTTCACCATTAGGAGCGATAATGCTTGGAAAAGAAGTTAACCAAGAATTTGAATTTAATGGAATGAAATATAAAGTTTTAACTATTGAATAACAATTTTCTTACAACAATTGCGTTTTCACTATATAACTAAATACTTTCAACATGAAATAGCTATTAACAAAAGGTTTGCGTAAGCAAATACCAATTAAAATAAAGCTATACCATATGACAAATAAAAAACAATAAATACCTACTTATGAAAAACAAATTTAAATTAGTATCGATTTTTGGAATTGCATCAATATTGCTTTTATTAGCATTTAAACCATTAAATGAAAAAAAAGTAATTGTAATTGATGCTGGTCACGGTGGAAAAGACTTTGGAGCTACAGTTGGAGAAGTAATGGAAAAGAAAATTGTAGAGAATTTAGCCAATAAAATCAAAGCACTAAATAAAGACAAAAACATTGAAATTGTTTTACTTCGAGAGGAAGATAATTTCCTTGATTTAAAAGAAAGAGTTGATAGAATTAATGCTTTAAAGCCAAACTTAGTAATTTCGTTACATGTTAACAATACAAAAAATGAAGCTGTAAATGGTGTTGGGGCTTTTGTTTCCAAAGAGAATAAATTTCAGGAGGAATCATACAAACATGCTGAAGGATTAATTGAAAAGGTTTCAAACGATAATCTTGCAAAAAGAGGAGTGAAAGAAGCTCCACTATTTATTTTGGCAAATTCTAATTGTCCAGCAGTTAATTTACAAGTTGGTTTTTTGTCTAATACAAAAGAAAGAGAATATTTAACTAGTGAAAAAGGGCAAAATGAAATAGCTTCTAACGTGATTAGTTATTTAAAAAAGCTTTAAAATCATTTAACGTAAATTTAAACCACTCAATGAGTGGTTTTTTTATTAATTTTAATTAATGCTGTTTTTTTAAATTTTAAAAGTAAAAATTTAAATTTTGGAGTAGAATTAGATTTAAAAATTTTGTTTTTAAGCGATTTTTTGTAATTATTATTATTTGGAGGTTTTAAAAAACCTTTAAATTATATTTAAGGCATTTTTAAGCCTATTTAAGGCATTTTTAAGAAATTAATATTTGTTGATAAATTTCAAAGAAAAAAAGGTTTAAATGGGTGTTTTTTTTAAAGGAATGGTTATATTTGTCTGTTAAACAAAAGAAATCGTTTAAGAAGAAATCGTTTTAAGATTTGAAAATATGAGTGAAGAAATAAAGAAAAGTAATTATTCAGCAGATAGTATTCAGGCCTTAGAAGGAATGGAGCACGTAAGAATGCGTCCTTCCATGTATATTGGTGATGTTGGCGTTAGAGGACTTCATCATTTAGTATACGAAGTTGTAGATAACTCTATTGATGAGGCTATGGGTGGATATTGTGATACCATTCGAGTAGATATTAATGAAGATGGTTCTATTTCTGTAGAAGATAATGGTCGTGGTATTCCTGTTGGAATTCATAAAAAAGAAGGAGTTTCTGCGTTAGAAGTTGTAATGACTAAAATTGGTGCAGGAGGTAAATTTGATAAAGATTCATATAAAGTTTCTGGAGGATTACACGGTGTGGGTGTTTCTGTAGTAAATGCATTGTCAAATCATTTACGTGCAACCGTTCATAGTGAAGATGGAAAAGTGTACGAACAAGAATATGAAAAGGGTAAAGCGCTTTATCCAGTAAAACAAATTGGAACTACAGATAAAAGGGGTACAATAGTTACTTTCTATCCAGATGATTCAATTTTTACGCAAACGGTAGAGTTTTCTTACGATACATTATCTGCTCGTATGCGTGAATTATCTTTCTTGAATAAAGGAATTACAATTACTTTTACAGATAAAAGAGCGGTAGATAAAGAAGGTAACTTTGTGTCTGAAATTTTCCATTCTACAGAAGGTCTTAAAGAGTATATTCGTTATTTAGACAGTAATCGTGAGCCAATTATTGCGCACGTAATTTCAATGGATTCTGAAAAAGGAGAAATTCCAGTTGAGGTGGCTTTAATTTATAATACTTCCTATACTGAAAATATTTTTTCTTACGTAAATAATATTAATACACACGAAGGAGGTACACATTTGCAAGGTTTTAGAACTGGTTTAACCCGTTCTTTAAAGAAATATGCAGATGCTTCTGGAATGTTAGACAAACTGAAGTTTGAAATTTCTGGAGATGATTTCCGTGAAGGATTAACAGCTATTATTTCGGTAAAAGTTGCAGAGCCACAATTTGAAGGACAAACCAAAACTAAATTAGGAAATAGAGAAGTAGTTTCACCAGTTTCTCAAGCTGTTGGAGATATGATTGAAGCTTATTTAGAAGAAAATCCTAATGACGCTAGAATTATTGTTCAAAAAGTAATTTTAGCGGCACAAGCACGCCATGCAGCCAAAAAAGCACGTGAAATGGTGCAAAGAAAAACCGTTATGGGCGGCGGAGGTTTACCTGGTAAACTTTCAGATTGTTCAGAACAAGATCCTACAAAATGCGAAGTTTTTCTTGTAGAGGGAGATTCGGCAGGTGGAACAGCAAAACAAGGTCGTGATAGAATGTTCCAAGCAATTTTACCTTTAAGAGGTAAGATTTTGAATGTTGAAAAAGCAATGCAACATAAGGTGTTTGAAAACGAAGAGATTCGTAATATTTTTACTGCTTTGGGAGTAACCGTTGGTACAGAAGAAGATAGTAAAGCTTTAAATATTTCAAAATTACGTTACCATAAAGTAGTTATTATGTGTGATGCCGATGTCGATGGTAGTCATATTTCTACTTTAATTTTAACATTCTTCTTTAGGTTCATGAGAGAACTTATTGAAAACGGCCACATTTATATTGCTGCACCACCTTTGTATTTAGTTAAAAAAGGTAATAAAAAAGAATATGCTTGGAATGATAACCAACGAGATATTATAGCTAAAAACATGGGTGGCTCTGTTGCTATTCAGCGTTATAAAGGTCTTGGAGAGATGAATGCGGAACAATTATGGGATACAACCATGAATCCAGATTTTAGAACATTACGTCAAGTAAATATTGATAGTCTAGCAGAAGCAGATAGAGTTTTTTCTATGTTAATGGGAGATGAGGTTCCGCCAAGAAGAGAGTTTATTGAGAAAAATGCAGCTTATGCAAAAATTGATGCGTAAAAAGCGATTTTTATTATTATTTGTAGGTGCATTATTTTTTAATTTTAAAAGTAATGCACAATCACAATTTGAATTAGAAAAGATAGCGAATCTTTTAAATGACGTTATTTTCTATTCAGATCAATATGTATTACCTGCTACTGATGCAGCTGTTTATCCTTCCTCATCTAGTTGGATAAATTCACCAAAGGAAATAGAGCTTTGGCAGGTAACATTAGGTTTACATGGAAATACTTTTTTTATACCCAAAAGTAATAGAAGTTTTGAAATAGAAAACTCTGATTTTAATTTTTTTGAAATTGAAAATGGAACATCTGCTACAGTACCTTCTGCATTAGGAAATAATGATCAAACATATTTAGTTGGAGAATTAGGTGGAAGACAAGTTAGATTAAAAACCCCTCAAGGCATTAATCAAGAAATTGTTTCTTATGCTTATTTGCAAGCGGGTATTGGTCTGCCTTTCGGAACAGAATTAATTGTCAGGTATTCACCAAAAATTAAACTTAAAAAAGGTGAATATCAAATATATGGTCTTGGATTAAATCACAATATTAGCCAATATTTTAAAGATTTGGAAACAAAGAATATTAATATTTCTTCAGCTATAATTTATTCTAAAGAGGAAATGTCTTTTGACTTTTTGAATATTGATACTGCCTATGGGAATTTAGGAATTAACCAGTTGTCTAGATTTGTAGACACCTTCCATTTTCAATTAAGCGCATCTAAGGAATTTAAAAATCTAGAAGTGATAACTTCTGTTATAGCAAATACGAGTAATTTTAAATATGCTTTAGGTGGTGAGAAAGGCAAAATTGAAAAGGCTTTTCCCGTCCAAGAAACAGTAAATAATTTACTGAAAAGAATCTCAGAGGATAGTTTTAATATTTTAGGTCAAATTTCTGCAAGGTATCAAATAAAAAAAATATTTTTACAAAGTTCATTTACTTTTGGTAAATTTGCCAATATAAATTTAGGAGTTCAATATCAATTTTAATTTATAATTTTTTAAACACAACAAAATGAAAGTAACAATAGTAGGTGCGGGAAATGTAGGTGCAACATGTGCAGACGTAATTTCGTATAGAGGAATTGCAAGTGAAGTAGTATTATTAGATATTAAAGAAGGTTTTGCTGAGGGTAAAGCCATGGATATCATGCAGTGTACTACAACTACTGGTTTTAATACAGTTGTAAGTGGAACTACAGGAGATTATTCAAAAACAGCTAATTCTAACGTAGTAGTTATTACTTCTGGAATTCCTAGAAAACCAGGAATGACTCGTGAAGAACTAATAGGGATTAATGCAGGAATTGTAAAATCAGTAGCAGAAAATATATTAGTACATTCTCCAGAAGCTATTATTGTAGTGGTTTCAAATCCTATGGATACAATGACTTATTTGACATTAAAAGCTACGGGATTGCCTAAAAACAGAGTAATTGGAATGGGCGGAGCTTTAGATAGTTCTCGTTTTAAATATTTCTTATCTCAAGCTTTACAAAAACCAGGTAATGATGTGCAAGGAATGGTAATTGGCGGTCATGGTGATACAACTATGATTCCTCTAACGCGTTTAGCATCTTATAATGGTTCTCCAGTTTCTAACTTTTTATCACAAGAAGAAATGGATAAAGTTGCAGCATCAACAATGGTAGGTGGAGCTACGCTTACAGGTTTATTAGGTACTTCTGCTTGGTATGCTCCAGGAGCATCTGTTGCCTTTTTAGTAGACAGTATTTTAAACGATCAAAAACGTATGATTCCATGTTCAGTAATGTTAGAGGGTGAGTATGGTGAAAATGATATTTGTATAGGTGTTCCGTGTATCATTGGTAAAAACGGAGTAGAACAAATTGTAGATATTAAGTTAAATGATGCAGAAAAAGCATTGTTCGCAAAATCTGCTGAAGCGGTAAGAAATATGAATGCTGATTTAAAATCAGTATTGTAATTGTCTGAATAACAATAACTAAAACTGTCTGATTCTTTTGACAGTTTTTTTTATTTTATACAATCAGCGGAAAACAATATAGTTTATAGCCAAAAAAACCAATTTTATTGCAAAATAAAATTGGTTAATCCTATTCTAAATTATATATTTGTCCGTTTTTATACAGTTAGAATAATTAATTTATAGTAATAATGCATAATAAAGGACTAATTAAATTTTTCGCAATTATTTTCGCGTTGGTATGTGTGTATCAACTTTCATTCACTTTTGTGGCAAATAGTATCAATAATGACGCTAAAGCTTTTGCAAAAGGGGATTTTTCAAAAGAATTATCTTATTTAGATTCAATTGGAAAAGAAGATGTTTTCTTTGGTAGAACATATAATGAGGTAAGAGATAATCAATTGCAAAAAGGACTGGATTTAGAAGGAGGAATTAACGTTATTCTTCAAATTTCAGTAAGAGATATTTTAAATGGATTAGCAAATGATTCCAAAAATTCTGGATTTAAAAAAGCATTAGCAGATGCTAAAACAAATCAAACGGGAAATCAAGATTATGCAGATTCATTTTTTAATGAAGCAAATAAAGCAAATCTTAAATTAGCTAGTGCTGATATTTTTGGAAACAGAAATTTAGACGAGGTTATTAAATTTGATATGACAAATGCGCAAGTGGAACCTATTATTAAGCAAAAAATATTAGAATCTGTTGAAAGTGCATTTGGTGTTCTAAGAAAGCGTATTGATCAATTTGGTGTTACGCAGCCAAACATTCAAATGTTAGGAAACTCTGGAAAAATATTAGTTGAATTACCAGGAGCTAAAGATGTAGATCGTATTAAGAAATTATTGGTAGGGACAGCTCAATTAGAATTTTGGGAAACTTACAAAATTGAAGAAATTAGTGGCTATATAGTTGCTGCAAACGAGGCTTTAAAGAAAACAGAAATTACTGTTAAAGATGAAGTGGTAGAAGCTAAAGCAACATCTGGTATAGATTCTTTACTTACTGATAATAAAGCAGATACTGTTAATAAATCTAACGGACCATTATTAGATAAATTAGTAATGGGCGGTCAACAAGGTTCTCCTTATGTTGGTAAATTTTTTACAAAAGACACAGCAGTAATTAATTCTTACTTTAAAAGAAGTGATATAAAAGCACTTTTACCATCTGATTTGGCTAACATTAAATTTGTATGGGGAAAATTAGATGAGAAAACACCAGAAATTATCGACTTATACGCTTTGAAGGGTAGTAGAGATGGTAAAGCTCCAATCAGTGGAGGTGTAGTTGTAGATGCGATAGATACTTTTGACCAAATGGGTAGCCCAGCTGTTTCTATGCAAATGAATGGTAAAGGAGCTAAACAATGGGAAAAATTAACTGGAGATGTCTCACAACAAGGAAATGCAATTGCAATTGTTTTAGATAATACTGTTTATTCTGCACCTGGTGTTAGTAGAGGAGCAATTTCTGGAGGTCGTTCTGAGATTTCTGGAGATTTTTCAGTGAATGAAACAAAAGATTTAGCAAACGTTCTAAGAGCAGGAAAATTACCCGCTAGAGCAGAAATTGTACAATCAGATGTGGTAGGACCATCTTTAGGAAAAGAAGCTATTAATAGTGGTATTATGTCCTTTATTATTGGTTTCTCTTTAGTACTTGTTTGGATGGTTATTTATTATGGTAAAACTGGTTTCTATGCTAACGTAGCTTTATTGGTAAATATATTATTCATATTTGGCGTTTTAGCTAGTTTTGGAGCTGTTTTAACTTTACCTGGTATTGCTGGTATTGTATTAACAATTGGTATGGCAGTAGATGCTAACGTTATCATATATGAAAGAGCAAAAGAAGAATTAAACGATGGTAAATCGCTAGAGGATGCAGTTAATTATGCTTACACATGGAAAGGAGCAATGTCTTCTATCGTAGATGCAAATATTACTACTGCAATTACTGCAATTATTTTATTAGTTTTTGGTACAGGGCCAATTAAAGGTTTTGCAACTACTTTACTAATAGGAATTATAACTTCACTATTTACAGCTATTTTTGTTACAAGAATGTTTTTAGGATGGAGTATTAGTAGAAAAGAAAATGTTACTTTTTCAACTTCACTTACTAAAAATTGGTTTAAAAATTTAAATTTTGATTTCTTATCCAAAAGAAAAATTACTTATGCTATTTCAGCAGTATTAGTAGTATTAAGTTTAGTTTCTATTTTTACGAAGGGTCTTAACCAAGGGGTTGATTTTGTTGGAGGAAGAACTTTCCAAGTACGTTTCGATAAAGCTGTATCTGCTCCTGAGGTAGCTACTGATTTAGTTGCAGTTTTTGGAAGTGCTGAAGCGAAAGTTTTCGGTAACGATAGCCAATTAAAAATTACTACGAAGTACAAAGTAGACGAACAAGGTGAAGGCGTTGATAAAGAAGTAAACTTAAAGTTATATGAAGGTTTAAAAAAGTATTTACCAGCAGACTTAACTTATGAAAAATTTGTAACTTCTTACGAAGGCAAAAAATATGGTGTAATGCAGGCTTCTAAAGTTTCAGGAACTATATCAAAAGACATTAAAACAAACTCTATTTGGGCTGTATTAGGTTCTTTATTTGTTGTTTTCTTGTATTTAATGCTTTCATTTAAGAAGTGGCAATTTGGACTTGGAGCAGTAGCTGCAGTTGCACATGATGTTATTATCGTATTAGGTATTTTCTCATTCTTTTATACAATATTACCATTTAACATGGAGTTAGATCAAGCTTTTATTGCTGCAATTCTAACTGTAATTGGTTATTCTTTAAATGATACTGTAATTGTATTTGATAGGGTTCGTGAATACTTAAATTATAATTCATCTCCAGATTTTGATGGATTAGTAAATAAAGCTTTAAACTCTACTTTAAGTAGAACTATAAATACATCTGCAACTACATTAGTAGTATTGATAGCAATCTTCATTTTTGGTGGAGAAACTATTAGAGGATTTGTATTTGCTATATTAGTTGGTATTTTGGTAGGAACATATTCTTCTATTTTTATAGCTACACCTTTAATGAAGGATGTAATGAGTGATAAAGAAGCTACTAAAATGGCTGAATTTAAGAAAGAAGATTAAATATTAGCGTTATAAATTGAGAAGTCCTGATGAAAGTCAGGACTTTTTTTTATATTTATAAAATGAAAATAATTTATAAAAATGAGAAAATATATTTTAGTATTCTTTGCTTTAATTCTTGTTTCTTGTAATAAGAATAACATTCACGACTCTTTTACCACTGATTTTGTTGCAAACAGATGGATTTCTAATGCAGAACTAACCTTTGAATTTAATATTCCTGAAGAAGGTGCTTATAATATTGATTTACATTTCGGACACATTTATGATTTTCAGTTTGCTTCTGTTCCTTTAGAAATTACTTTTTTAAAGGAGAAACAAATTGTTAAACAGGAAACTTTTAATTTACGTATTAAAAACGATAAAGGAGAAAGTTTAGCAAGTTGCTCTGGCGACGTATGTGATTTATTCCAGAGTATTGAAAAAGAATTAACTTTGAAAAGCGGTAATTATTCTGTGAAAGTTAAAAATAAGTTTCCAAGTGCTTATTTGCCAAATATTCTTGGTCTAGGAGTTAGAGTAACTAAACTGCCTTTAATAGATTAATTTATTTAAGATGTATTTCTTGCAAGTAAAAAGCCTTTAAGATTTATGCATTGTTTATGATGCCCTTTAATAAATAAATTCTTTTATTAAACTTGTGATAATTACTTTGAAATGACTGTAATTGTTCTTAACTTTATAAATAACTAAAAATAACATAATATGCAAATTCAAATTAACACTGACAAGAACGTAGAAGGAAACGAACGATTAATTACTTATTTTTCTTCTGAATTAGAAAGAGAATTAGATCGTTTTGATGATAAAATAACTCGTGTAGAAGTTCACTTTGGTGACGAAAACAGTGAAAAATTTGGTAAAAATGATAAAAGATGTCTAATTGAAGTTAGAGTTGCAAAAATACAACCTTTAGCAGTTACGGATCATGCTGATACTATCGAAAAAGCTTTTCATAATGCGCTTGAAAAAGTAAAAAAAGTGATGAATACTACTTTTGAAAAAGCACGTAGTAATTAATTTTAATTTTTTATATTACTAACCCAATTGATTTATTTAATTGGGTTTTTTTATAAAGAAAACACCTTGCATTTTAAAAATGTAAGGTGTTTATTATTAAAACTAATTTACTTTATTTTTTATTTCTAAAAACCAATTTACCTTCAAAACTATCCAATAAAATAACACTATCTGTGGTTACTTTTCCAGATAAAATGTCTTTAGATAAGGCATTTAATACCTCGCGTTGTATAACCCGTTTTACAGGTCTAGCGCCAAATTGCGGATCAAAACCTTTTTCAGCTAAATAATCTATTGCTTCTGGTGTTTCTGTCATTGTTATTTGTTGTTGCGCAAGCATTTTAGTCACACTGTTTAACTGTATGCTTACAATTTTTTTAATGTTTGCATGGGTTAACGGTGTAAATAATACAATTTCATCAATACGATTAATAAACTCTGGTCTAACGTTTTGTTTCAATAAACCTAAAACTTCCACTTTAGCAGCTTCAGTTGCAGCTTCAATACCACCTTTTAAATTTTCAAATTTCTCCTGAATTATCTCACTTCCCATGTTGGAAGTCATGATAATAATTGTGTTTTTGAAATCGGCAGTTCGTCCTTTGTTATCTGTTAAACGTCCTTCGTCTAATAGTTGTAATAAAATATTAAAAGTATCTGGATGTGCTTTTTCAATTTCGTCTAACAAAATCACAGAATACGGTTTTCTTCGTACAGCTTCTGTTAATTGTCCTCCTTCGTCATACCCTACATATCCTGGAGGCGCACCAACTAATCTACTTACACTATGGCGTTCTTGGTATTCACTCATGTCAATACGCGTTAAAGCATTTTCATCGTCAAAAAGATATTCGGCTAAAGCTTTTGCTAATTCGGTTTTTCCAACTCCAGTTGTCCCTAGAAATAAAAAGGTTCCTATAGGTTTTTTCATGTCTTGTAATCCAGCTCTACTTCTGCGTACAGCGTCGCTAACTGCTTCAATAGCTTCTTCTTGTCCTACAACTCTTAGGTGTAGTTCTTCTTCTAGTTTTAAAAGTTTTTCTCTTTCCCCTTGTAGCATTTTCATTACTGGAACACCTGTCCATTTAGCAACTATTTCTGCAATATCTTCTCTAGTTACTTCTTCTTTTATTAAGGAAGTTCCGTCTTGTTTTTCTTCTAGTTGTTTTTGTAAAATATCTAATTTTTGTTGTGCTTCTTTGATTTTTCCATAGCGAATTTCGGCTACTTTTCCATAATCACCATCTCGTTCTGCACGTTCTCCTTCTATTTTGAAATCTTCAATTTCTTGTTTCAAATTTTGAACAGCATCTACAACATCTTTCTCCGCTTTCCATTTACTAAAAATTTCGTTTCTTTCTTCTTTTAAGTTTGCTAATTCTAAACCAAGACCTTTAAGTTTGGTTTCGTCATTTTCACGTTTAATAGCTTCAATTTCAATTTCTAACTGCATTACTTTTCTATCCAAAACATCTAATTCTTCCGGTTTTGAATTAATCTCCATACGCAATTTAGAAGCTGCTTCATCCATTAAATCAATTGCTTTATCTGGAAGAAAACGATTAGTTATATAGCGTTGCGATAATTCTACTGCGGCAATAATTGCATCGTCTTGAATACGAACTTTATGATGTGTTTCATATTTTTCTTTAATTCCACGAAGAATGGAAATAGCACTTTCTGTATCGGGTTCATCTACCACTATTTTTTGAAAACGTCTTTCCAACGCTTTGTCTTTCTCAAAATATTTTTGATATTCGTCTAGTGTTGTTTCACCAATAGCGCGCAATTCCCCACGTGCCAAAGCAGGTTTTAAAATGTTTGCTGCATCCATTGCACCCTCGCCACCACCAGCGCCTACTAAAGTATGGATTTCATCAATAAAAAGTACAATATCTCCTTCTGCAGCTGTTACTTCTTTTACAACAGATTTTAGTCGTTCTTCAAATTCTCCTTTGTATTTTGCACCAGCAATTAAAGCGCCCATATCTAAAGAGAAAACAATTTTGTCTTTTAGATTTTCAGGGACATCTCCATCTACAATTCTATGCGCTAAACCTTCTGCAATTGCGGTTTTACCAACTCCAGGTTCACCAACTAACATTGGATTATTCTTTGTTCTACGAGTTAAAATTTGGAGTACACGACGAATTTCTTCATCCCGACCAATTACCGGATCTAGTTTACCAGATTTTGCTAATTCATTTAAATTTTTAGCATATTTGTTCAAGGAATTATAGGTTTCTTCAGCGGAAGCCGAAGTTACTCTTTCTCCTTTTCTAAGTTCTGTAATGGCATTTTCTAAGCCTTTTTCAGTTACACTTTGATCCTTAAAGATTTGTGCAATTTTACTTTTAGATTTGAAAATAGCTAAAACCAAATGTTCGATAGAAACATATTCATCGTTCATTTTTTTAGCAATAGCTATTGCTTCGTTCAACATGTGTGAAACATTACGAGATAGTTGAATCTCCCCGCCAGTTACTTTTGGAAAACTTTGTAAAGTGCTATCTAAAATCTTTTTGAAAAGATTGATATTTACGTTAAGTTTTTTTAAAATAAATGGAGTTACATTTTCATCCACTTCTAATAAGCCTTTAAAAATGTGCTCGTTTTCTATTTGTTGTTGCCCTAAAGCTTGTGCAATTTGTTGAGCTTGTTGTAAGGCTTCTTGCGATTTTATAGTCAAGTTACTTAAATTCATTTTGTTATGTTTGTTTTAAGTTTTTTATTAAACATTGATTAACCTTTAAAAGTGTTGGATAACTTACAGTTAAAACAAAATATTTATTTTAAATTTGTACTGTAGAAATCAATAAGTGTACCTTTACAAAATTAACGACAAAATGGCTTATTTTTCATGATATTTATCACAAAGAATGAGTATAATTCTATAAAATAAGACAAAAATGAGTTTTTTTAACAAAATGTTTGGTTCAAATGAACAAGGAGAGAATCTAGCCAAAGTAAATTGGATTCCTTTAAATGATTTAAAAGTTATAGATGAAGCAATTGCACTTTCTCATGAAAAACCGGTTATTTTATTTAAACACAGCACGCGTTGTAGTATTAGTAGATTTGCTTTAAAGCAATTTGAAAACGAATATGATTTTAGTAAGGAGCAAATGGAACCATTTTTCCTAGATTTATTAAACCATAGAGATATTTCAAATGAAATTGCTATCCGATTTGATATTGCACACCAGTCGCCTCAAATGATTGTTTTAAAAGATGGAGTAGCAGTATTTAGTTCTACGCACAGTGATATTGAGGCTGGTATTTTGAAAAAATTCATAAAATAAAATTTGTAAATTATTTAAAATGAACAATCGCAAGCATCAATTGGAAGCATTTAATCGTTTACTGGATATTATGGACGATTTGCGAGAGAAATGTCCTTGGGACAAAAAGCAAACGTTGGAAAGTTTACGGCATTTAACAATTGAAGAAACCTATGAACTTGGCGATGCAATTTTAGATAATGATTTGCCTGAAATTAAGAAAGAACTGGGTGATTTATTACTTCATATCGTTTTTTATGCAAAAATAGGTAGTGAAAAAAATGCTTTTGATATTGGTGATGTTGCTAATTCTATTTGTGATAAATTAATGGATAGACATCCACATATTTATGGCGATGTAGTTGTAGAAGATGAAGAAGAAGTAAAACGTAACTGGGAAAAATTAAAACTAAAAGAAGGACGAAAATCCGTTTTAGAAGGAGTTCCAAAGAGTTTGCCAGCATTAGTAAAAGCGAGTCGCATTCAAGATAAAGTAAAAGGAGTTGGTTTTGATTGGGAAGAATCGCACCAAGTTTGGGATAAAGTGCAAGAAGAATTAGAAGAATTCCAAGTAGAAGTAAAAGCTGGAAATCAGGAGAAAATGGAAGCCGAATTTGGCGATGTTTTATTTTCGATGATAAATTATGCAAGATTTTTAAAAATAAATCCAGAAGACGCTTTAGAGCGCACTAATAAAAAGTTCATAAAACGATTTATGTATTTAGAAAGTAAAGCTACAGAATTAGGTAAAGATTTATCTAATATGTCTTTGGCTGAAATGGATATTTTTTGGGAAGAAGCGAAGCGCTTGCCGAAATAAGTAATTAGAAAATCTATGCTTTTCAAATCGCTACATTTTGGCAAGAAACTAAGTGCTAGCCGAAATAAGTAATTAGTATGTTGTCATCTTAACTTGTTTCAGAATCTTGTTAATTTATTTCTTTGCGAGAACGCGTTTTTGCTTGCTGCAGTTTTGAAAATTTAGAACAAAAGTGTACATCTGCAAAATTTTAAACAAAAACCAGAACTAGTAATTTTAATAGATGGAAGTTTCCAGTATTTCTTTTAGATATTATTCTTCGATAATTTTATAATCACCAAATTTTCCGTTCCAAGTTTCATTATAAGTTATAAATTCAATATATAAAATTTTCCCGTCGGTTAAATCAATTACATAGCCTAAACCCTTTTTTAAACTTTTGATTTGTATTTTTTCTTCACCGCTAAATAATGCATTAATGTTTTCAAAATTCAATTCCTGCTCAGAATTTATATATTCAAAATTCACATACATACCAACTCCTGTAATTTTCCGTTCTTTAACTCTCAAATAGGGAATATGAGATTTTAAAAACGGATATTTTTGGATTAAACCATTTATAAGTATCAATTCAAGATTGTTTAATTGCTCCATATTTAAAAGTAGTTGTACTATTTTGTTAGTATTGCAGGCAGTTTTTTTCTACAAAGTAAACTCTACCAATTTATCATAAACTTTATCAACAGGCATTCCTACTACATTAGCATAAGAACCTTCAATATTAGAAATTCCAATTAAGCCAATCCATTCTTGAATTCCGTAAGAACCAGCTTTATCAAAAGGTTTGTAATTGTCTAAATAGTAAGTAATAGCTGCATCAGAAAGTTTTTTGAACGTTACTTTTGTAACTTCAAATATCGTTTCTAATTTTACATTTGTTTTAAAACTCACAGAAGTTATTACTTCATGCGTCTTGCCCGACATAGATTGTAACATAGCAAAAGCATCTTGGTAATCTTTTGGTTTACCTAAAGCTTTGTTTTCATGCCACACAATAGTATCGCTAGTTATAAGTATATCCTTTTCGTTTAGGTCATTAAATGCATTTGCTTTTAATTCGGCTAAAAAGTTGGTAATTTCTTCTGCTTTTAAATGGTTTGGATAAATTTCTTCTATTTCTTTTAACTGTATGGAGAAATCAATATCTAATTCTTTAAAATATTGTTGTCTTCTTGGAGAACCAGAAGCTAATATAATGTTTTTATGTTGCAGTTTTTCTCTAAGCATTTTGCGAAAAATAAGTTGTTATAGCAATAGAAATAATTCCAAAAAACAAAATTACCTTTAAAACAGTACTTAAGTGGTGCAACTCTTGTTTTGTTTTTGCGGACCAAATTTTTAAAGCAAAATAGAGTAGCGGCCCTATAATAAAAAACAAGGCATAATACAAAATATAATCGTGTAGTAATAGTTTCTCGTTTATGTAATAAAGCAATAAACCAATTGCCAATAAAGTAAGAAAGAAAACAATTTTAGTAACTTTAGAAATACCGATTAAAACAGCAAGAGATTTAACGCCAGAAGCTGTGTCGCCATCTAAATCTTCCATATCTTTTACTATTTCTCTAATAAAATTAATAATAAAAGCAAAAATTGCATAGTCTAAAAGAACTTTAAAAACAGTACGCATTTGCTCTTGGTTTCCTTCAAAGGTTGCAGGAATTAAATCAAAAAAAACAAGTATTAAAATACTAAGTGATAGTAAGGAAGCAATTATTAAATTCCCCACAATTGTAATTTGTTTTAAACTAGTAGAATAAATATATAAAAGTGCTGCTGTAAGTATAAAAATAGAGGCAAAACTGGGTCTTTCAATTACATTTGATAAATAAAATCCAATTCCAACTCCAGTTATATTAAATGCGACATAAATATTGTAAGCCGTAGATTCAGAAATTGTAACGCCAACAATTCTACTTTTAGGTTTTGCAATTGCATCATTCTCTTGATCCATTATATTGTTAATAACGTAACCCGCTGCGGCAATACAAACGGTTGATAAAACAAGCAAAGCAAACTGAAAATTACTTAATGCAAAGTAACCATTTGTAGCAATTATTAAAAAACCAAACCTAAATACTATTTGCATAAAAGCAAGCATTAAAAGGTTTTGGAAGCGTATAAGTTTTAGAAAATTCATTTTTGAAATTGTTAATCTGTTTATTTGTAGATTTTTTTAATTGTTTTGTATGTTTTTATGAGGCGCAATTTTTTTGCCACACATTTTACAGATTGAAAACAATTTTATAAGTTTTGTATTTTCACCCATAAACCAAATCTAATCATACTTAGCGTCAAAATGTGACATCCATTTGTCTTGCACCTTCATAACTTGTTCGATTACGTCTCTTACGCAACCTTTTCCACCATCAATGTGAGAAATATAAGTACTTATCTCTTTAATTTCTGGAGCAGCATTTTGCGGACACGTAGGCAATCCTACTAACTTCATGACATGAAAGTCTGGAATATCATCGCCCATGTATAAAACTTGCTCTGGTTTAATATTGTACAAATCAATAAATTCCTTATAAGTTTCTACTTTATTTGGAACACCTAAATGAATATCGGTAATTCCTAAATTCCTTAGTCTCACACGAACACCTTCGTTACTTCCACCAGAAATAATACAAACTGTATAACCGTTTTCTATCGCTGCTTTCATAGCATAACCATCTCTAATGTTCATGTGGCGAAGCATTTCTCCAGTTCCAGTTACGTGAATTGTTCCATCGGTAAGTACACCATCTACATCTAAAATAAATGTAGTTATGTTATTCATTAATTCTTTATAGCTTTTTGACATCTTGTATAGATTGTGTTAGAGTTTTATACATTTCTTTATAGTTTGCGTCTTCTAGAAAATCAATATGTTTTTCTATCGTTTTTGTATCGTTTCTCAAAGCAGGTCCGGTTTGTGCCTCTTTTGGCGAAAGCGTTAAGATTTTTTGTGCTGTTTCTTGGATTAACGGATGTAAAATTTCAAAATTTACTTTATTATCTTCACAAATTTGGTTGCCAATAGTGTACATGTTATTTACAAAATTACATACAAAAACGGCTGCTACATGAAGGTTTTTTCGTTGTTCGGAAGAAACGCGATAGCATTTTTGTGTAATTGTATTTGCTAATTGTTCTAATAAAAGTAAGTCCGTTTCATTTTCAGCCTCTAAACACAATGGAATAGCCGAGAAATCAATTTCCTTTGATTTGCTAAAAGTTTGTAACGGATAAAAAACTCCTTTTCTATTTTTTGAATCTAAAACAGAAAGTTCCGAACTTCCAGAAGTATGCACCACTAATTTATTAGTAAAAGCTAAATTAGTTGCAACTTCGGCAATTGCATTATCAGAAACCGAAATAATATAGACATCTGCTTCCGCAATAGTATTATAATTAGAAGTAATAAGATTTTCAGGAAGTAAATGCAATAAGGATTCTTTTTTTCTTGCAAATGCTTGCACCAAAGAAACAGCCTTAGTAGCGTGCATAACTTTTATTAAGTGCTGTGCTACATTTCCGCTGCCAATAATAATTACTTTAATCATGCGGCTAAATTAGTGATTTTTAATTTCTTTTTCTTAAATTTGAATGTTAGATATTTGTACAAATATTTTTACAAAATAAACATATTTGTGTTTTGTTTAACAAATCACAAATATTAGTTAAACAAGACCTTATTTATTCCTTTTTCGGTAACTTCGTAAAAAAAGATATGAAACCTATTTTTATATTATTAAGTTTAATTACATCCTGTAATGCAAAAGAAAAGCAAAATGAAATGAAAGAATTTAAAGAGCCAGTTAAAATGAATATAAACGATAATAGAGAAGTAGCTACTTTTGCCGGTGGATGTTTTTGGTGTACCGAAGCTGTTTTTTCCGAATTAAAAGGAGTGGATAAGGTTATTTCTGGATATATAGGTGGAACTATCAAAAACCCTTCTTACAGAGAAATTTGTGAAGGAACTACAGGTCATGCCGAAGCAATTCAAATTACGTATAATCCAAATGAAATTGTTTATGAAGATTTGTTAGAGATTTTCTTTGGTACACATGACCCTACTACATTAAACCGCCAAGGTGCAGATGTGGGAACGCAATATAGAAGTGAGGTTTTCTACCATTCTTTAGCTCAAAAAGAAAAAGCGGAAGCTTATATTGTTTTTATTGAAAAAGAAAAACTGTATGCTAAACCAATAGTTACAAAAATTTCATCGGCAACTGTTTTTTATGAAGCCGAAGAAAACCATCAAGATTATTATGCACAAAATTCTTCGCAAGGATATTGCCAAATGGTAATAGCTCCAAAATTAGAAAAACTAAGAAAATATTATAAATCGAAACTTAAATAGGCGTTAAAATTACTATGAAAAATACTATCGAAAATGAAATATTTGATATAATTGGAGACAATCATCAAATGACTTCTGCAGAAACTCCAATGCGTGCTGATGCATTTGTAAAATCTGATGCAGAAAAGATGGAAGTTATTTCAAAACATTTTGGAATAATTATGAATGAATTAGGACTTGATTTAACAGATGACAGTTTAAACGGAACTCCTCATAGAGTTGCAAAAATGTTTGTACAAGAGATTTTCTCTGGGTTAAATCCAGCAAATAAACCTAAAATATCTGTTTTTGATAATTCTTATCAATACGATAAAATGTTAGTTGAAGCTAATATTACCTTTAATTCAACATGTGAGCATCATTTTTTACCTATTGTAGGTAAGGCACATGTGGGTTATGTGTCCTCAGGAAAAGTTATAGGTTTATCAAAATTAAATAGAATTGTAGATTATTATGCAAAAAGACCACAAGTTCAAGAACGAATGATTATGCAAATTTTTAATGAGTTAAAGACTGTTCTTCAAACAGAAAATGTTATGATAGTTGTAGAAGCAAAGCATTTGTGTGTTTCTAGCAGAGGTATTAAAGATGAATCGAGTTTTACTTCTACTTTACAATACGGAGGAGTTTTTAGTGATAGAGCTTTTAGGGAAGATTTTTACAAACTAATTAGTAAAGAATAATTACTGGCATTTAATTTGCATGTTATACTTTAAATTGTACTAATTTACATTTAATGAATGAGCAAATTAAGATTGTAGCTATTGAAAACAAAGGAAAAAAGTATAAGCTTCTTATTTTAGGAATTATATTTGATTTAATTGGGATGTTTTCCTATATATTTCCTGGAATTGGCGAGTACGTTGATTTTATATGGGCACCTATAGCTGGATTTTTATTAATAAAAATGTACAAAGGAAATACTGGAAAAATTGCTGGTGTTATAGGTTTTATTGAGGAAGCTTTGCCTTTTTCAGATATTATTCCAACTTTTACAATAACATGGATTTATACTTATGTTTTCAATAATAAACTAAATTAAATAAGAAAAGGCACTCAATGAGTGCCTTTTCTTATTTTAATTTACTGTCTATAAAGTTTACTAATGCATGTAATTTTAATCTGTTGAGCATTTTTTTTTCAAATTCCCAAAAGAATTTAAATTCTCCAAAAACTGCTCCAATAATTACCAACATTATTTGATATATAGGAAAAATTAATAATATTCTTAAAACACGATAAAGCCAATGGGGTTCAAATGTTTCAGGAATTCCTATCAAATTTAAAAAAGGTATTGCTAATAATAATGAAATTGAACCTGTGATTGTAAACACAATTAATATTTTTATTATTTGCCAGTTATTATCAATATTCCAGCGTTTTTTCAGTTTTTTCATTTTTATATTTTGGGTGAAAAACCACCTAATTTTTGTTTATATTTTAATTGAAAATAAACCAAATAATTATATAGCATATAGTTTACTTCATAACCATAATCTACATTATTAGAATAGTCTATTGGCCATTCATAAATAGACCTATTCATCGGGTTATTTGTCTTATTGTTAAATGCAATTACCCATAGTTTATTTCTTGCTTCCAAATAGGATTGCGAATAATAATCTCTTGGTTTGGCAAAGGTATTAAACCAAGAAGAAAATCCAATGTCAATAATTATAATTTCATATTCTAATGCCTTATTTTCAATTTTTATAGTATCCGACTCCAATTTTGGAGTTGCGTTTTTTATTGCACCATAATTTTTGGAACTATTGCATGAAAGGAATAATCCCATTATAATTGTGGTTATAATAATATATGCTTTCATGGTAATGATTTTAAAACTATAAATATATAAAAAAATGCACAAACTTACATTAGCGTACTTTTTTATCTTTCTATTCTGCATTGTTTTTTTTTCAAAAAAATTGCCAAATAAACTACCAAGGCCGCCTTTTTTAGAGCTACTTATTGCTGATATAGCTTCACTAAGATCTAATTTACCGTCTCTGTTTTGGTCTAAAACGCAAGTTAAAATTGAATCTTGATTTCCACTTAAAGCGTGGCCAATAATTTTAGATCCGTACTTAAAATCACTATCTTTTAAAAGCCGTTAATATTATTTAAAATGCTTCCATCTAGTTTTTTACTTTCTAAAGCATTTAGTAATCCATTACCTAAAGGAATATTCTCTTGTATAACTAACTCCAATTAATGTTGGTAAACTAGAAGACACTATATTTGATGTCTAAGAGTTATTAATTCCTATTTTTTTGATATTGACCTTATAAGTTTTTTACCTGCAGAACTATTTAATAAACCTGTAATTTCTGCCATAATTGGTGAATTTAACACAAAGTTGATAAATTTTGGAATAAATTGCAAAAACGCAACAAGAAATTGCAATTGTTGCTGTAGAAAATGGAAAGAAGATCTAAAAACATTAATTCAAAATAACGTTATTCAAATAATTCAAAATGATAAAACCACTAACCAAATCTCGATTCAAGACAGCATTAGAGTGTCCAAATAAACTTTTTTATACTTCCAATAAAGAATACGCAAACAACAAAAGTGAGGATACATTTTTGCAAGCTTTAGCACAAGGTGGTTTTCAAGTAGAAGCATTAGCACGTTTACATTACCCTAACGGTATTTTTATAAATACGGAATACGATTATGGGAAAGCAGTACAACTTACGCAGGAGGCATTACAAAATGATGAAATTATTATTTATGAAGCAGCATTTCAATTTGAAGGACTATTTATTAGAGCAGATCTTTTAGTTAAATCTGGAAATCAAATTAAATTAATAGAAGTAAAAGCGAAATCATTTGATCCTTCAAATGAAAATAGTTTTATAGGCAAGCAAGGAGGGTTGGTTCGAGATTGGAAACCCTATTTATTCGATTTAGCATTTCAAAAATATGTAGTTCAAAAAGTACTACCGCAACAAAAGGTGGAAGTTTATTTTTTAATGGCCGATAAAACAAAAAAGGCAACTATCAATGGCTTAAACCAATTATTCCGAATACCAAATAAAGGCAACTCAAGAATGGATATCATTCAGAAAGCAAATTCTTTAGAGGAAATTGGCACTTCTGTTTTATCTGAAATAAGTGTGGATACTATTATTAACGATATTATCCAGGATAAATACAAATATTATGATAACTTAGGTTTTGAAGATGCAATAACTACTTTCCGAAAAGCATACCAAGAAGACCTTTATTTGAATTGGCCAACCCAATTCTCCGCTTGTAAAAATTGTGAATTCAAGACAACTCCCAAACAAGAAAAAGAAGGAATGTTATCTGGATTTAAACATTGCTTTTCCAAACAATTAAATTGGACAGAAATAGAGTTTAATAAGCCAAACGCAATGCAAATTTGGAATTATAGAGGTAAAAATCTAATGGAAGAAAACCGTTTGTTAATGGAAGATCTCACAGAAGAAGATTGCGATATAAAACCAGAATCAGAAAGAATTGCACCTTCAGAAAGACAATGGATACAAGTAGAAAAAGCAGTAGCAAATGACAATACCATTTTTTTAGAAAAAGAAGCTTTAAAAGTGGAAATGGATAAATGGATATTTCCTTTACACTTTATAGATTTTGAAACAAGCACTGTTGCATTACCTTTCACCGCAGGAAGAAAACCCTACGAGCAAGTAGCTTTTCAATTCTCACACCACCAATACAACGAAGAGGGTAGTATAGAACACAAAAGTGAATATTTAAACAGTACAGCGGGTGAATTTCCTAATTTCTTATTTGCAAGAGCATTAAAAAAAGTGCTCGAGAATGATAATGGTACTATTTTTAAATTTGCAACACATGAAAACACAATTATTAATGCCATAATTACACAATTAGAAGAAAGCAATGAAGAAGATAAAGACGAATTAATCGTTTTTTTAAAATCCATTAGTAAATCTACCAAAAACCAAGCTAAACCTTGGGAAGGAGAACGCAACATGGTCGATTTATGTAAAGTTATAAAAGACTATTACTACAACCCATATACAAAAGGCTCAAATTCAATCAAAGCAGTATTACCTTCCAGTTTGCAAGTCAGTACCTATCTTAAAACAAAATACAGCCAACCCATAGGAAATATCCAATTGAGCAGCAACAACTTTCCTAATAGTCATATTTGGTTGCAAATAGAAAATGAAGAAGTAAAAAGCCCTTACAAAACGCTACCGCCTTTATTTGACAATTTATCAAACGAAGAATTAGATTATTTAATTGCAGAAATTGATAACATCGCAGACGGAGGTGCAGCACTAACTGCTTATGGTAAATTACAGTATGTTGACATGACGCAAATGGAAAGAGACAAAATTACACAAGGATTACTAAAATATTGCGAATTAGATACACTAGCAATGGTCATGATTTACGAACATTTTAGATATGATTTAATTTAATGTTGAAAAATTAACCATCATTGAGCAAAGTTTTAAAATAATAAAAGAATAATGTTTATTTATAATTCAATTGGAACAATAAAAAAAGTTGGACTAAGCAACCAGAGGTATTTGATCAAATAAATTTTAATATAACGGGTTACTGGAAGAAATATTCAACTACGTTGTAAAAAGGTATAATTATTTAATCGATAATTCAAAAAAGATACTATCCGTTTTTGAAAAAACAGCATGTATTGCGTAAATTAAAGAGGTTAAGTATGTTTCCGTTTTTAGGGCAATAGAAAAAACATTAAATGATGGATATTCTCCAACTTTAAAACAAATATATTATGCGTCGTATTATTTATCAACATTAATAATAGATAAATAATACAAACTTAAATAAACATTAATTGTTAACAAACATTCTGTTAATTATGAAATTTTTTTCAGTGCTATTGTTTCAAGAGCTGAAATAGAGGAGGATTGTTTAATATAACTTTATAAAGGAATTAACTTTTTTAACAGCAAAAAAAGTTAAATAATAAAATCAATCGTTTAACCTACAAATTAGATGAGATTCAACTTATTTTAAATAGATACTAATGGAGTTAAATATATTCTAAGTAAATATGGATTTTCAAAATGATTTTTATTAATTTTTGGATGAAATATTTTTTTATTCCTTATTCTTACTGTAGATGATCACATTCCATTAAGAGAACTTTAATTATTTAGAAATTAGAAAAGATTGGTTGAAAGAAAACATTTATTATCTTAATTTCAACACATAAGACTTATCATTCGAAAGAAACGCACTTTATGAACGAAATATTTTGTCCAAATTATAAAAATGCATTCAAAAATATGCAAATTTGTGTCCACGGATATCCTTGAGCAGCTTAGAAAGTGTCAATTTTAAGAAAAATATAAAATAGGCTAAGCATTACCGAAAAATGCTTTCTATATTTTATTTAAAACTTTCGCGTAGCAGTGAAGTTTTATCTTATAAACACTTATCTTTGTTGAATGTTTTAGTTAATATATTAAACAATAAAATTTTTAAGAGTATAAGTCTAAATTAAAAGACAGCTTTTTCTTATTTTTAACCCAAAATTAAAGGGGCAAAGAGGTGGTTAAAATCATTTTAAGTGTTTAACATATTAAAAACAATAAATTTACAATTTGTGTCCTAATAAAATATATAAACATGGGTTTTTTAATTATTTTTTTAACTTTTTGGGGAATGGAATTTATGGCTTGGTTTACACATAAATATGTTATGCATGGCTTTTTATGGAATTTACATTTTGATCACCACACTCCAAATAAGGAATCTTTTTTTGAGAAAAACGACGTTTTTTTCTTAATTTATGCAGTTCCGTCTTGGTTGTGTATCATGCTTGGCTCCATGTTTGCTTATTGGATTGTTATGTATATAGGTTTTGGAATACTAACTTATGGAATTGCTTATTTTTTAGTGCACGAAGTATTCATTCACCAAAGGTTTAAATGGTTCAGAAATAGTGAAAATGCATATTTAAGGGCTATACGTAGAGCACATAAAATTCACCATAAACACAGAGATAAAGAGGAAGGAGAATGCTTTGGAATGTTAATTGTACCCTGGAAGTACTTACAGAAAGAACTGAAAACATTGAAAATCTAAAGTTTTAGATAAATGAACTTTAAAATAACAAATTAAAATTAACCTAAAATTTTTAATATCGAACTCCATTATGAAGAAGGCAGTAGTTATTGGTTCTGGAATTGCGGGTATTGCAGTTGCAATTCGATTACAAAACCAAGGTTATCATGTGCAAGTTCTTGAAAAAAATCCCTATCCTGGAGGAAAATTAACCCAACTCAGTGGTAAAGGTTTTAGGTTTGATGCCGGACCTTCGCTTTTTACAATGCCCAATTTAGTCACAGAACTATTTGAAATTTCTGGAAAAAAAGCAGCTGACTATTTTAATTATGACCAATTGCAGGTTTTGTGTAATTATTTCTATGAAGATGGAACACGCATCTCTGCAAGTGCAGATATTTCTACTTTTGCTAATGAAATTGAAAAGAAAACGACAGATTCTGCTAAAAAAGTAAAAAAACATCTCCGAAAAAGCAAATTTATATACGGAGTAACGAAAGAGCAGTTTTTAGAAAAATCGCTTCACAAGATAGAATCGTTTCTCTCCTTATCCACCTTAGTTTCTTTAGTCAAACTTCCGTTTTTGAATATTTTTAGATCTATGAATCAGGTAAATGAAAAAATGTTCGATGATTCTAGAACTATACGATTGTTTAATAGATATGCAACTTACAATGGATCTAATCCATACAAAGCACCAGGTATTTTAAATATAATTCCGCACTTAGAGTTTGGTTTAGGTGCTTATTTGCCTCGAGGTGGTATGCATGAGATTACCAACAGTTTAGTAAAACTAGCTAAAGAAATAGGAGTCGAATTTCATTTTAATCAAGAAGTCACGTCTATCGAAACATTAAGTAATTTGGTAAAAAGTGTTACAACAGTTACCAGTAATTTCTCAGCGGATACCATTATTTGTAATGCAGATATTCATACCGTATACGAGAAATTACTACCATCATCCAAAAAGCTTAAAGAGGTAGATAAGCAAGAAAGATCTAGCTCTGCCCTTATTTTTTACTGGGGAATTGATAAAGAATTTCCGGAATTAGACGTACATAATATACTATTTAGCGAGGACTATAAAACAGAATTTGACCATATTTTCGAATCTAAAACAATTTGCGAGGATCCAACAGTTTATATCAACATTACCAGTAAGCATATTAAAAAAGATGCACCAAAGGGAAAAGAAAATTGGTTTGTAATGATTAATGTTCCGTCTGTTTATGGCCAAGATTGGGATAGCATGGTCGCTAATGCCAGAAAGAATATTTTAAGAAAAATTTCAAAAAACTTAGGAGAAGATATTGAAAAGCTTATTGTTTTTGAAGATCAATTAACGCCACAACTTATTCAAGATAAAACCTATTCGTTTAAAGGTTCGTTGTATGGAACTTCAAGCAATAGTAGGTTTGCAGCATTTTTTCGCCATAAGAATTTTTCTTCTCAATACAAAAATCTTTACTTTTGTGGGGGAAGTGTACATCCTGGCGGGGGAATTCCATTAGCACTTTCATCAGCAAAAATAATTGAGCAATTAATAAAATGATAAAAAATATAAACATCGAAAACCGTTTGGTTTTACTTTTGCTTTTGTTCTATTTTTTTGGAACACTAGGAATAGCAATTGAAGAATTTAGAAATTTCTTTTTACCACTTACACCACTTAATTTATTGCTTACCTTATTTGTTTTTTTCATTGTAAACAAAGATTTTAGTAAACGATTTTTATTTCTTGCGCTGCTTATTCTTCTCATTTCATTTTCAGTAGAGGCAGTTGGTGTTGTAACAGGTGTTCTATTTGGAAGTTACTCATATGGCAATATATTTGGATTCAAATTATTTGAAACTCCTGTGATTATTGGAGTAAATTGGTTATTTTTAGCACTTAGTACTTTTGGTATTGTTCAGTATTTTACAAATAAATGGTTTTGGCTGATTTTTATTCCACCAATATTAATGACTGGATTAGATTTTATTGTCGAACCAGTTGCAATGAAATTAGGTTTTTGGAGTTGGGAAAATGATGTTATTCCGTTGCAAAATTATTTAATGTGGTTTCTAACAAGTATTTTTATTCATGGATTGATATATTCTTTTAAGCCAAAAATTAATGCGAAAATTAGCTTTATAGTTTTTATCGCACAGCTTATTTTTTTTAGTGTTTTAAATATTATTTTAACATAGTTTCAATTGCTAAATACAAAAATAAAACCTTGTTCATAAGCTAACTTTTTACAAATACTAATTCCCAGCAATACAAAAATATGAGTCAGCAAATTACAACTATTTCCTTTTTTAAATATTCTTCACTTCGCAATAAAGTATGGGGATTTAAAATGATGCAGTTTGCAAAAAAAGACTTAGCTGAGGTTAAAGGTTTATCCTTTTACCGACTTATGGGTAGTGGGAAAGGAAAAGGTTTTAGTCCTTTACCAGATTGGTCTGTTTACTGTCTACTACAAGTTTGGGAGTCAGAAGAAGCGGCCCAAACTTTTTTTAATTCCTCTAATTTAGTAAAGCAATACAAGATACATACTTCTGAGTTATACACACTTTACATGAAAAATATCTCCGCTGGTGGAACTTGGGTTGGAAAAAATCCATTTGAGAAAGCAGCAGATTTAGATCCTAATTTACCTATTGCTATTATTACCAGAGCTACTATCAAGTGGAATTGGCTTTTGCGATTTTGGAAATACGTTCCTATTTCAGAGGAAGGATTAGATGGAAATGAGGGTTTAATTTATACCAAAGGAGTTGGAGAAGTTCCTGTAATTCAAATGGCTACTTTTAGTTTATGGAAAGATTTTGAATCGGTTAAACAATTTGCATACAAAAGTAAACAACACCAAGAAGCCATCAGAAAAACACGCAAAAATGAATGGTATTCAGAAGAGCTTTTTTCCAGATTTCAACCTTATAAATCTACTGGTTTTTGGGAAGGAAAAGACCTTTTAGTTTTTTAAAAAACACACTAGTTTGGCGTTGCAATTATAGTCATTACGCCAAGAGAAGATTTTTTTTCCTTCCATTTTTTCGGAAGAAATGCTATCATGCCTCGCAAAAAGTTCCAAAATTCATCTTCCATATTCTTATCCCATTGTATTCCTTTATTTTCCATTTCGCTCATCCAGTAGAGCAAATACGAATCCATGGTTCCATACGTTAGCAATTTAGTAACTTTCCATCCACTTTTTTCAAGTAATAGCGTAATATTGTTTGGTGAAAATAATGAAATATGACGTGGTGTGTGCCATCCAGCCCAGTTTTTACCATATTTTTCTCTACTTCTTGAATCAAAATTAGGAATTTCAATAACTAGTGTTGTGGATGGTTTTGCAATTGATTTTAGATAACTAAGATTTTCGAGTGGTGCGTAATCGTGCTCTAAATAGTGCCACATAGTGATTACGTCTGGCTCTAGATTACTCGATAAGTCTTTTATTTCTGCTACTTGCAAATCTAATCCTTCAAAAAGACTAGGTTGCATTTTCCATCCTTCATCACTAAAATCAATTCCCATCGTTTGGCATTGTAATTCGGTCTGACAAGCCTTTAAAAAACTAGGATTGCCACAGCCAATATCTAGGATTAAAGATTCTGAATTTATTGCAGTTACCTCTATTACGCGCTTAACCCTCTTTAAATCTAACTTTTGCTGGCTACCTTCTACTAATTTTTCAAATTTACCCCAAGCTTTTGCACCTCTGTAAGGTAAATAGTAAGAAGTGTAGTAATTTTGTAATGCCTCTAAAGAAACGCGAGGATTTAAGAAAACTAATTGACATTCCGTGCATTGGTCAAAATTAAATACTTCTTTATTTGAATGCATTTGAGCACTTGTTTGTATAAAAGAATTAATTGATTTTGCTTTACAAACGGGACATTGGACAAGTTGCTGCATTGTATTTTTTTATTTTATCACTGCTATCTTAAAGTAAGAAAAAAGCAGGGAAATTTTTTATTTCATTGCAAAAAATAAAATATTCTGTAGCATTTTTTATACCAAACAAATATAAGAATAAACCTTTAATTGCGCAACTTCGTCATCAACTCTATTTACTTCACTTTTCCTTAATTTTGGGGTTTAAACGGTGAATATTTTTTCAAAAAATAGAAGTAAAAATATTAGTTGCTGCATCCCAAACTTTGGTTTTACGGAAAGATATTCATGTACTAAACACTTAAAATTTATATATTAGGTATTTAACGCTTGAATCTTCGTTAAATTACAGCCGTTATTTTGAGATTTTTTAGCTTTTCAAACTTATCAATTTTCAACAACAGAGACAATTATAATAATCTGTTTATATTCATAAAATAAAGCTTTATTAATTGTGTTTTACCTAAAATAGAAATATTTTCAAAATCTTTATTTAAATTTACTTTATTAAAATCCAAATACGTCTAGAATATTGTTCTAAAGACTCCATACTAACAAGTTCTATTAACAGCTAAGGCTTCATTATAGGTTTTGCAAGCCCAACGAGGCCTTAGCTTTTTGGCAGTAGGTTATTTGGATGTGTCTAATTTCGGAAGCTTTGCTTTTGATAACATTTCGTTTGCTAAAGCAAGTTTTTTCGGAAATAAGATTTTACCTCTAAATTCTTCTAACTTTTTGTTGATTTTAACAACAGGTATTTTCGCTTTATTTAATTCATCTACTTTCATAATTCTATTTTTTTCTTGTTACTAAAAAACCTAAATAATCTTCTCCAACTATAAAAGGTTCAAATTCTTCATCATTTTTTAAACCAAAAACATGGAAATCCTTTTTTAACTCTTCCAAATTATTTGTAATTCCCATTCTGTATAATCTAGTTCTGGATTCGCTGCTTCCTGTTGCGTAAATATAGGCATTAGGATTTTTCCCTGTAAATGAATACATTGTAGAAACTACAGTTGCTAGTATTTTTTGTCCGTCACCGTTATTTGTTATGATTTCATCATTTATTTCTCTCGTTTCAACATCTAAATCTCCAAATCCTAAATTAAAATATCCCTTTACCGACATTTCTGTATATTGAACAATTTTTGTTATTCTTCCTTTTTTTCCAATACTGTCAAACTCAAATATATTTAATTCATTTTCTGCTGAGTATTCGTATCTTGGATAATTCATTTATTATTCTTTTACTTTCACACAAAAATAATGAATTTTTTGGAGGTTTCCGTTTGTACTGCGGTTTTTTTAACTTTCTGCCAACGTAATGCTCGGCTTGGCGATGTGGCGGAAATCGAAGCACAAAACTTCAACTTTGCGCTAAAGTTCAATTGGAAAACCGAACTTGAATTTAGCACGAAACCCGCCATATTGCCAAACGGCGGTTGGCAGAAGATTTTTAGGGAATAACTTCAATAATAATTTTTGGATTTATACCAAATGAATCTGTATCCATTGAAATCCATTTATTATAAAATTTATTTTTTAAATATAAATTATTTTGTTGCTTATCTTCTATATAATATAAAAAAGGATTAGCACTTAATGATTCATTTTTTTTAAATATTCTATTTTCAATAATTCTTTCAATTAAAATGTAATAATCAGATTCTGGAATCAGAACTTTTTCGTTATAAAGGTTTATAATTATCTCTGTTTTATTTTTAATTTCACTTAAAGAAATGATTAAAGGATTGAATATTGGTTCTTCATCTAAATTTTTAACAATCTGAATTTTTATTTTACCTTCATTACTGTATTTTTTTTTAAATTTTATTGGAATTTTTATCTGATTAAAATATTTAATATTATTGGAATTTTTATTTATTTTTATTGCATAAGTAATTAGTGTAGAAAACCCGTATAAAGATGTTTCGCTAGAGTTACGTGCCTTTTCGATGCTTGACGAAACTATAACTTCTTTGAGAAATATTACATTTTGAAAAATCTTAATTGTATCTTTTAATTTCTTAACAAGAAATTTTTTAGAGGTTGAATTTTGATGTTTTACTTCTATAGTATCATTTATTGTAGCAATTATTTCAAATTTACCTAGACTATCAGTAAAAGTGTAATTTTGATTATTAAGATTATTTATACTTGCATACTCAACCGGAATATGTTTACCAGTATCGTATCTTACAACACCTTTAAAAGTTTGGCAGTGAATTATGCCATTCACAAACAAAATTAATAAAAAGATTATTTTTTTCATTATTATTATTATTTAATAAGCTGCCTAAAATAAGATTAGGCAGCTTATTGTTTTAATTGTTAATTAGTTTATAAGTTTGGTCTTCCAACACCAGAACCAGAGTCACAATTTTCATTTGTGTTCCATGAATCACCAGCATCCAATCCAAAAACTTTTACTTGATGTCTAACTACTCTAAAACCTGCATCGTTACAAGGGCCGGGAGTATCCTTTATACCACATCCTAAAAATAACGCTTCAACTTGATTTCCAATGGCTCTTGAATCTGTATTTAATTGAATTGTAAGAGCAGTAATCATTAACGATAAAATAAAAAAATATTTTTTTATCGTCATACCTTTTTTTATGTATAA